>Ga0209436_100983_pt1 | contig 11003 bp, 8 predicted proteins | sample AraplaF_Cvi_mTSA_FD_184263 | JGI IMG/M metagenome (GOLD analysis project Ga0209436, IMG submission 184263) | Arabidopsis root microbial communities from the University of North Carolina, USA - plate scrape MF_Cvi_mTSA (SPAdes) (version 2) | ecosystem: Host-associated > Plants > Roots > Endosphere ...
CCTCCTCAAAATGCCTAGCACGCCCGGTGATGCACGAGGACGAATTCTTAAGCCGCATCAGTCGGCGGGTCTAGCAGCCTGGTCGGCTAACGGCAGGAGAGGCATACTTGCCTTTGCGACGGGCTCCGGAAAGACATTCACGGCCATAACAGCGATTCGCGAGGCGCTTATCCGCTTCAGCGAACCGGTGCTCATCGTCGTTCCCGACCGGACGCTCTTTGCCCAATGGGATCAAGAGCTGCGTCAGACGCTCGCTGACCTTGACGTACGTATTTTGCGTGCCGGAGCCGGCAATAGCAGCTGGCGCAACATGCTTCGCGAGTGGACTCAGCCCGGAGACCAACGACGTCTCGTCCTTTCGACAATTCAAACTGCCTCAAGCGATGACTTTCTCGTACGCATCGCGGCTTCTGAAAATGTGACCCTTGTCGTCGACGAAGTCCACCGGCTCGGATCCGCTAAGCATCGCCGGTTGATGATAGAAGGGGCTTTCGGCGCTCGCCTCGGACTGAGCGCAACTCCTGAGCGTTACGGCGATCCCATAGGCACGGCGGCGGTCTTAGAGTTCTTTGGCGGCATCCTTTTTCCCCCCTACACCCTCCCAGACGCCATCAGAGACGGTGTTCTTACACCCTATTTTTACCGGCCACACGCCATCCGGCTTGCGCCCGACGAGACAGAAATGTGGCAAGACGCCACGAAGGAGATCGCCAGACTTCAAGCCCGTCAACTGAGCGGTGATCCGTCAGCGGGTCTTGGGCAACGGCTGCAGCGAGCGCTGTTTGCACGGGCGCGCATAGTCAAGCAGGCGCGCGCCAAGATTGATCTCGCAATTGCAGTTATCACTGAGCACTACCGCGCCCAAGACCGGTGGCTGATCTATTGCGATGACAGCAATCAGCTCGACCAAGTCGACGCCGCGCTCCAAACCATTGGTATCACTACTTTACCTTACCATTCATCAATGACGGGCGACCGATCTGCCACGCTTCGATGGCTCGAGGTGCGCGGCGGTGTCGTGACCGCGATCAAATGCCTAGACGAAGGCGTGGACATTCCGTCCATCACACATGCTCTCATCTTAGCATCGTCAAAAAACCCGCGAGAGTTCGTGCAGCGCCGCGGCCGTGTTCTACGACGTGCGGATGGAAAAGTTCTTGCTTATATTCACGATGCAATCGTGCTACCACCGATTGAGAACGTCGGCGATGGAACGGGGCCGCAACAAGACACAATGACCGCTGGCGAGTTGGCACGGGCTATTGAGTTCGCTTCATTTGCTGACAATCCCGCCGCGGGCGCGGACCTTCAACTTTTCGCATCGCAGGCAGGAATCGACTGGCAGAAACTTGTGCAGGCTGGGGTTGAAGATGCGGAAGAGTGATTTGGAAGATATCCGGGCCGTGGTCCGGCGAGTGCAGTCTGAACGGTTCCCGGGGATCGATGCCGCTTTCATCGACCTCGTCCTCGAAATCGAAGCGAAATCCAGCGAGGATGACACCAGCGCGCTACGGCAGATCCGTGAAGCTGTTGACCAGCGGCGAGGTTCAATCTGATGCTCAGATTGAAGAAACTTGAAATCGAAGGTTTCGGTCCATTTGCCGACAGAGAGGTCTTAGAGTTTCCTCCGGGCGATGGCGTCATGGTGATCTACGGCGAGAATATGCGCGGTAAGACCACATTACTGAATGCCATTCGTTACGCATTCTTCGGAAAAGTCCTCGGCCGCGGCCGGCGCGAACGGCATATACATGTGTTGTCGAATCGCGAAAGGGCCGCGCAGGGCAGTTTCGGATTTGAGGTCACTCTGAGCTTCGATTTCGATGGCGAGTCCTACGAGCTGTACCGCAGCCATACGGCGCGCGTTGCCCGGCCGGTCGCGGATGAAGACTACCGCGCCGAGGTCCTCCTTAAACGCGGCCGCGACGTTCTTAATCAGCAGGACCGGGAGCGAGTGCTCGCGCAGATCTTCCCATGGGAAATCTCCCGCTTTTTCCTGTTTGATGGAGAACTCTTGCAAGAATACGAGGAACTCATCATCAACGACAGTGAAAGTGGGCCGCAAATTTCAAGTGCTATCGAACGAATATTGGGCGTGCCGATCCTGAAAGCCGGTAGACGCCATCTTCGAGAACTCGCAGAAGACGCAGAGCGTCAGGTCGCCACCGAGGCGACGCGGCACTCGGAGACAGCGGGCGTTGGCAGCGCTTTAGAACACGCCATTACGATCCGCGATGCGCAGCGGCTGGAGCTTGAACGCCTTGAGCGAGAGCTTGAGGACCGCAACAAGCTGAAGACCGAACTGGATGACAAGCTGTCTTCCAACACTCGTGCCGCCGATCTGATGGCCCGCAGGCAATCGGCATTGGATAGGGCAGCCGAAGCTGCGCGAGCGCAGGTGAGCCTTCGAACCGAGGTGAAGGCACTGATGGCGAACGGTTGGCGCGCTGTTCTAGTGCCCGTAGTTCGCAAACTACGAGACCAAACAACTGAGCTCGTCAGTGACGCCCTTGACGCGTCAATCCATGACCTTCGTCGGCGAGCGATCGATGCCGGTCACTGCGAGGTTTGTGAGCAAGATCTCAGCGTCGGTCTTCAACAAAAGCTCAAAAGCACGGTTGAAGCAGCAGCCGCTCCCATAAGTGCGCAGGCTGTGGCCCGACTGCGGGCGCTAAACAGCTTCACCGATACCGACGTGTCGGGTGAGGTCCGGTCGTTGGTTCGACAGATAGATCGCTTGCGTGTCGATGAACAACATCTCACCGAAGAAGCGGAAGAGCTTCTTGTGCAGCTTGCCGATTCAGATCAGGCCTCAGTTCGCAGCACACAGGCATCCTATGCCGAGGTTCTGAAGCAGATAGGCATTCTGGAGAGTGGGATCGAGCGTCAACGAAATACCGTTGTCGATCAAGAACGGAATGTCGAGCGATTGAAGCGGAAAGTTCAAAGCTTATCTTTGTCAAACAATCTCTCCGATCTCGAAGAACGGGCGAAACTACTCCGTGACGCGGAGAGCATATTCGACCAGGCAGTACAGGAGTATAAGCAGGATCTGCGCCGCCGCGTGGAAGAGAGCGCGACAGAGCTTTTTCTCGGCATGAGTACGGAGCGTACCGATTATGCTGGCCTGCGAATCAACGACGATTACGGTCTGACAATTCGTCACGTCGACGGAGCCCCGGAAGATGCGCGTTCCGCTGGCGCAGAACATATTGTCGCCCTCGCCTTGATGGGCGCTCTGCAGCAGAACGCGCCCCTACGTGGCCCGATCGTGATGGACTCGCCTTTCGGGCGCCTGGACGATGGACACACCTCAAATGTCCTACGGGGTTTGCACAAAATGGCCAATCAGATTGTCCTCCTAGTTTATGAAGCTGAAGTCGGTCGCGAGCGGGCGCGGGAGCTGCTTGGATCGAGGCTGTCCGCTGAGTATGAACTTCACAAGGTCAACAGCCGCCGAACCAAAATAGTCGAGGTGCGCAGATGAGCGAGCAAGACCGCCGCAGTATCGGTCTTACAACCGAGTCGCAGCGGCTGATGGACGAAATCATGAGCAAAGAATGGTTCACCGAACAGCAGGATGTTGCACGGCTTGCAATGGCCTGTGCCCTAAGGAATTCGGCCCAGCCCTCGCCCACACCTGGCGTTGATACACGATGGAACAGCGGCCTGTTCGATCCATCAGGCGAGTTGCTGGCCATGGTCGGTGTCTTCTATAATGATGTCACGACCCCTGTGCGCGCCATGGAATCCTTGGTCAATCAAGGTATGTCGATCGTTCACCATGTGATTGTCGAAAAAGGCGGCGGGCCCGACGAACTTCTGCCTTAGGTGCGCATGCTCAGGACGCCTTTGCAGGGTCGTTCAGTTCGCAGAACAACTCATCGAATGCGCGGTCTGCGCCCCATGCCTGAGCCGAGGCAAAGGCCAGCATGCGGTTTTGGTCGGGCGTTAAATCGCCTGTTTCGGGCTTGTAGCCGAGGTCGTGGTTCGCCTCCGACCACGCGTGCTGGAACAGCGTCTTAATTTGGAGTTCGAAGAAGTTCGGGACGTGCTCAGAAGGCCAATCGGGCATAATCAATTCTACAGGAAAGAGGCAGACCGAGTGCCAGCCGAAATATCCAAACTCCCATTCCGATGCCGGAACGAGGTTCCTTGACTCAACCGGGCGTAAGTAGCGCATCAACACTTCACGGACGTTCTCAACGTCGGACTTGTAGAAGACGGTAACACGGGCGCCGACTTGGTCTTGGATCTGGGCAAGCGGATGCTCATACTTCGGGACACCCCGATCCGTCATTTTCCCAGCCTTGGCGAGAAACCGGTCGACGCTCTTCGGTCGCGCGCTGATCCGGTCGACTCGCTCGCGACCGCCTAAGTGCTCCTTCAACAGTTCGGCAAGTGAAGCACAAAGCGGTACCAGCACCTTGTCGTAGCGAGCCCGATATTCGTCCTCTATCGTCACCGTGGCACCTTCTCAAGCTTCTCGCTAATGACCCTTCCCGTCGCCGTATACGTGACCTGTCCCTCGGCATTCGGTTCACTATAGGCAAACACATGATCGAACTCGGTAGCGGCGGCGGTCAGGATCGCGCCGGAGTGGAGTTCGACTGACTTGTAAGGAAGCTGGCGCTGGAACTCTTCCGCACTGAACCGGAACTGCTCGTTCAATAGGCCTTGATGCCGCATTTGTCCGGTGATCGCCTCCCGTGAAGTTTGGGAAAGGCCCAGGCGGGCAATAAATTCGTTCGCAGTCATTACCTGATCGTTGAGACCGGCACCAAGCGTCGCTGCAGCAGTAATCTCTTTCTTGATGTCGAGGTTCTCAGTCGCCTTCGCCGCGTTTCGCATAGCAACGGCGAGAACCCGGGTTCCGGTAGCTGATGTAGTTTTGAAGTCGGAGTCTAAGAAGTCTGCAATCCAGTACCGCGAGACCTCGGTCTCACTGCTGTTTATCTGCCGGTCCACAGCCTTAGCCGTCCAGAAACCGTGCTCCGTAACTGCGTCTTGGTAGAGCACAGCCTTGTAGGAACCAACGCTCCTTAAGAAGACACGTTCGACAAACTCAACACTGAGAGCCTCTCGGTTTTCATCCGCTAGAATACCACTGTTCGCGGCGAAGCGTGCTATCACGATCTTGCGCTGCGCGCCTACCATGCCTGTGGCGAGGAAGAGAAGACCAAGCGCCGACCGCCGTGTAGAATGAGCCGCGAGGCGCGTTGCCAAAGGCAGCCCGGCAGCGACCGAAGGTGCCCTTGCGTAATCAAGCAAGAGAGCTCGGCAGGGGTTCGAGCCTACACCGTCCGCCGGCTGGTTGAAGGCGATGTCAATCGAGCATTCACGCTCCGATTTTTGATAGACGTCGTTGAGAAGCGTAAAGACCTCTCCCTCCAATGGCACGTCCGTGCCGCTGATCAACCGTGGATCGGTCACACCCTTGTTCGGATAAACAAGGAAGGTTTGAAGATGTTCCACACTCATGCTCTTGGCCCCCACCAGAGATTACTATAAGTTGCATTCTTACTTTGTAAACGGGCTTGCATCTCTGCAGCGTTGACACATTGACGTGGCATCGTCGAACGGACGCTTAAATTCGCACTCTCAGACTCAAGGGCATTCGGCCGCTTGGCTCCGGCTATCATGCCGCCATCCCCGGTCTTTGCAGGAGCACAAAGTAGAGTTCTCGGCTCATCTGTACTTCAGGAGATCTAAACCGAACGCGTTTCGATCAGTTTCAGCGGGGACGCTACATTCGCGCTGCATTACGTGATATTTGCAAGGAGCGGTCCACCGGGATTGCGGCCCGCCCGTCCAAAGGCGGCAAACAGCCAGTTGAGCACGTGGTCTTCGAGAAGGCCCGAGATGAACACCGACTGCCAGTTGTTCTTGCTCCCATGCGTAGTGTCCTGCCGGCTCAACTCGAATTCTAGGATTTCCTGTAGTATCGCGAGTGATGGAGGGTCGTGCCGTAGTTCCGCTGCCGCGACGCTCGGGTGCCGGAGTATCTTCTGCCAGCTCTTGCCTAAGTGACGGAGGATGGACGTGCGCCTGACGACGTTGTCGAGGTGGAAGCACACTGCCGCGTAATGTGGGTTGGTTGGCTCCACCAATATTCGCAATGCAACGCGTGGAACCGGTCCGAGATCTTCGAAGTGTGCGGTGATCAGCCTCTCGTTCAGAATGTCGTCGAAATAGGGATGGAGGACGCGCTCGCCCGCATTGGCGCCGGTAATGCTAGAGGTACGCTTGGTGTTGCATTTACACGCAGGGACTAGGTTCTGGCCGAAGATAGCGAAGGATGCATATTGGGCCTTGGGCATCACGTGATCGAGCGTGCCACTGTGGAACGAACCGCACATCGGGCAGCAGTCAGGATCGCTTTCCTCCCTTATCTGACCTATATAGGCGATATCGCCTGGCGGCGAGCCGTAAAGATCCTTAAGGTAGTCCTCGATAGGCTTTGGCAGAGGAACTTTGTTGATCGCGCTGACATTCCCGTCCGCTGCGATGTACTGGGCATAGCCCGCTTTGATGGCCGGCACATGCTCCTGCAAATGAGGATAGCTCTTAAGCAGTTCGTTTATCGATAGCGCGTCGAGGGCCGAGTTGTCGTCGAAAAAATTCGGGGGCGCGATTCGGTTCACTACTCATCCACCTCACGGCCAGTGTCCTCGATGCGAGCTCTTATCTCTCCCAGAAGTTCGAGGGAGAGGCTGTCTTTATAGAAGTCGAACACCTCGTCCCACGAAGCCGACCGATCTGCGATCTTCTCCTCAACCTCACGTGCGAGGCGTGAGGGCTGATCTTCTCCGAAGACAAAATAGGAGATCGCGCCGACATCCGCCCCGAATGTTTTGAGCGTCGGTATTTCAGCGACGATTCTCCGGTCTGGGGCCGAGCGCAGGACGAGGACCTGATCCTCGAATGCTTCGCGCACGAAATAGACTGAATGAGTCGACAGGATAGCCACCGATCCGGTCTGTTCGAGGAGCCCGTCCAACAGCGCGACGAACTGACTTATGAAATTGGGATGCAGGTGCGTCTCGGGCTCGTCTAACAGTAGTAAACTTCCGTTCTCAATGTACAGGCTAGCAAGCGCCGCGAATCGCAGGAAGCTGAGTTCGCCGCTGCTGAGTGGATAGGTCCTGCCGTCAATCGCACGAACGGGTTCAGCGCCGATATCGATCGAGGCGTATCGTCTAATCTGGTCCAGCTCGCCACCTCTTCTCAGGTTCCGGATCGGGATCGCCCGCCGGCCTTGGCGTCGAGTGCGCACGGCGAGTTCGTCGCCTCCTTCGATCGCGGTAATGGCTTGGACAAAAAGCTTGAACCGATCGCGTCCAGCAATCCCCTCGATACTTCGTGCGAGCTGAACGATTAAGTCGCTCGTTGTTTGCCGCGACCGCCCAGCAATGAGCGAGAAACGTCGGTACCAGACACGGGCTCGCCTTCGTCTGTCGTTTGGGAACACCGATGACGAACTCGATGATGGATAGAAGGCGAGGATGCGGTTGAAGACGGGCCGGTTTCCCTGTTCGTCGGTTAGCGCTCCGTTGCCCCTCAGCGCGGCGTTGACGATCTGCGCGAGCGTCTGGCTCTTGCCGACGCCATTTTTTCCGATGACGACCGCGAAGCGGCGCGGGAGCACACCATCATGATGCGAGAAGCGAAACGTCAGATCATGGTTGTTTGGACGTCCGGCAAGTTGAAACCGGACGCGGAGCGTCTCAGATGTCTGCCCGAACGCTTCGTGCTCTACGCCCTGAAGAATGGTGGCGGCATTCTTCCACGCGAAATAGGTCTCGCCCTCGCGGAGAAATGCGTTGAGGAACAGCGGACTCCCCTTTGCTGCGCGCAACCATTGCTTGCCGACCGGTCTGTCGTCAGCCTCGACGATATCGTGGATGGCCTGAAGAACAAGCCGCGCGTCATCTGGACCCATCCACTCCACAATGCGTCGGTAACTTGCCATGTTGGGGAGCATCGTGAAAAAGGCCGGCAGCCCTTGGGATAGCGGGTATGGACCGGGGAGATTTTCTAAGATGGCACGAAGTGTGGTCGTATCGGACTTAGTGCCTCCATCTTCGACAAAACCGAACAACCCAGCAAGCTCTAGGTAGTCATTTGCTGACCTGGACACGCCGTGGGGGTAAATTCGGATGTCAATGAGGATCCGCTCCCCAAATTCGTTCCAGCTGCTCTTGCTAGGTGCCAGGTAGACTGTACCCGGCTCCCCGCCTTGAATGTCGTCGATGCTCTTGAAGAAAAGAACGCGATAGCCCGCTGAATCTTCTTCCACTGTTACCCTCACACTGTGGAGACTTTCTAATTTGCTTCATGTGTGAATCTGCGGATACAATCTCGCTAGCATTGGCACAAGTCTGTGGCACTTTCACTGGCCGCGTTGCAACCAGAATTCCCTGATTTTCGATTCATACGGTACAAAATCGATCGTTCCAATCGAACTGTATGTCGGCCTCCGCGCATCTCGTCGATACCCGGCCGAACTCGCTTTGCGCGAGCTCGGCCCCGCGGACCGTAAGAATGAGGTCGTAGGTATCGCCCCAAGATCCAGTTCATCAGATGACCGGTCGGTCAGCTGCAGCAGCGTTACGTCGCTGTCCAACGCAAACTCGTGCACATAACCAATCCGGCACGTTTCGCAACGTTTCCATCGCGTTGTGCGTCGAGTTTTCATCTCGAGCATTCCAATTGAAATCGGGAAGTGAAAACCACAAAGGCAATTTCACTCCCGTGCCCCCCAAATGCGCACCCTGGTCATCTTAGGAAATCATTAACCATCTGTTTTAACGTCTGAAATTCGATAAACGGAAATTACATTAGAGTATTCTTCCGTCATCTGGACACCGATTTCCGCACCCTATAACTATCGATAGGTTTCAAGTATCGATAGTGATGGATTTGGAGTCGCAAATCGCCTGATGTCGGTCGTCCGGGATAACCGGAAACGCCTGGTTTTCCGGGCTTCCAGGGTGCGTTAGCCCGGGATGACCGGACTCCCCGAGACGGAACTCGCCGCGCGGCGGCGGCGCACATGGCCCGTCCCCTTTACCGGATTTGAGCTCCGATGCCGTTTCAGCAGCCCCTTCTCTCGTGGGCCATCTCCGAAACCGCTATCTTTCCAGCGTTTCCGCCACAGAAGCCCGCTGGCGCGCGTTTACCACTGTGGATGCCCCGTTGCTCATCCCGGGTGACGATTTGAGTCTGGCGGGCTTCAATTTGATGCATAAAACACGCTTGCAACCGACCAATTTCTCACGCATTCCTTATCTGTACAAAGCCTTTTGAAACGAGGCCGTTAAAAAGCGATGGCGACAATCCGTTAACGTCCAACAGCCCACTCAAGCGGCTGATCGGCTACGCCCGCGTCTCGACCGACGACCAGGTCCACGATGCTCAAATCGACGAACTGCGCGCTGCCGGCTGCGATCGGATCTATCAGGAGCATGGCTCCGGGGCATCGCGCGCTCGCCCAGTCTTGACCAAGTTGCTTGGCGAGCTCACCACGGGCGACGTCCTCGTCGTCGTCCGCCTCGATCGGCTGGCCAGATCGGTGAGTCATCTCTTGGCGGTGATCGAAGACCTTGAGGCGCGCGGTGTGCACTTCCGGTCGATCCGCGACCCGATCGATACCTCGACGCCACAGGGCATGTTCTCCCTCCAGGTCCTCGGCGCGGTCGCCCAGCTCGAGCGCGCGCTGATTGCCGAACGCACCAAAGCCGGCATCAAGGCGGCGAAGGCGCGCGGCAAGCTTCCTGGAAACCCCGATCTGCGCGAACGGCGACCGGAGGCAATCAAGGCCGTCTCAAAAGCGCGCGAGAAACGCTATCTCGATGAGCTCATTGCGTCCGCGCAGACGTGGTTACCGATGGTGCGGCAACTCCGGCCTCAGCACAGTTGGGACAATGTCGTGCGGGTGCTCAATCGCCGCGGTCACGACTGGACCGTCGAGCGCCTGCGTCGCGCCGTTCATCGTTTGGTCCGCGAAAAGCTCGCGGAAAAAGACCTCCTGGCCCGCTCCCCTCGACGCGCCCCCGAGGACCATCTGATGAAGCTGGTGGCGGCGATCGCCATTGCCGATCCCGACCTGCCGCTTCGCGACATTGCCGCGCAACTGGACCAGATGGGCGAACGGCCTGTGCGCGGCGGCAAGAAGTGGCAGCCCTCCTCCGTTCGAGACTTGCTGGACGAAGCCCACCGCTTCGGCCTTATCCGCCGCTGAGGGCCCGGTTCATCAGGCGACCGATCACGCGGTCTTTTTCTGGGATAACGCGAAAAACTCGCTGAACCTGGCAGAGTCCGCCGATCTTGGCCCATGTCGCATCGCAGGAAAACAGCTAATTGAGATCCGATGATCCTCGAAGACTGACAAGGTAAATCTGCGTCAAGCACCGCTTTATCCGCCACCCGATCGTGGGCCTATTCGACTCGGTACGCTTTGCGGCGGTGGTCCAGGCGTCGTTGCCTTCTCGGATCGCGTGCCTTAGCGTTGCCGTTCGGTGCATGTCGATTGCCCCCGTCTACGCGAGCGTACATGCGCTTGCTATTCGGGCCATATGGCGATCCTACCGCTAGCGGCCGACATAGTTGCGGTCGATCAGCCTACGCATTGGCGCTTGATCGCGTCGCGGCGTTAGCCAACGGCTCTCGGAACGGCAAATGCAGAACTTCGGCACATTTGTCTGGACGCTGAGCTGGCGGTTCTGGTGACGCGTCGCCATTCGGTTGGAGTGCGTTATGTTATCTCCACCCAGACCGCTGCAATGTTCTTTAACGATAGATTGTGGTTGGCAGAGCGGTCCCCGGTGACACCGCATAGTCCGCTCGTTACTTCGGTACCGCGCATAGGAGGCGGAGGCGATCGCTTTAGGGTACCCGAGCAAGCATGGGGACGATAGTAGTCGTCGCATTGTCCATTGGCGCAGGCAATGAAGCTATCGCTGGTCAAGCGGTGCCAATTTCTCCCGAAGCAAATGGGCCTC
>Ga0209436_100988_pt1 | contig 10964 bp, 6 predicted proteins | sample AraplaF_Cvi_mTSA_FD_184263 | JGI IMG/M metagenome (GOLD analysis project Ga0209436, IMG submission 184263) | Arabidopsis root microbial communities from the University of North Carolina, USA - plate scrape MF_Cvi_mTSA (SPAdes) (version 2) | ecosystem: Host-associated > Plants > Roots > Endosphere ...
CATACACACGCCCCGGGTAAATGAATGATATCCAGTAATTTCCCTTCCGTAGTAAACCGTTTAAAACAATTCCTCGTCCGGTCCGTAACCAGCAATGATCCATCCTTACTCCTCGGATCCAGCAAAATACCATGTGCATTATCAAGATGCTCATCCCCACTACCTCTCCCTCCAAAATAATTCAGCAAATGCCCCTTACTATCATAATGCAAAATATACTGCTCCCCATACCCATCCGCTACAAAAATATCTCCATTAGCCGCCACCGTAGTTTCCGTCGGCACAAACTTCTCCGCCTGGGAATACAATTTACTATCCATCGGCGCATCAATTGTAAGCAGTATTTCGCCGCCTAAAGTCGTCTTATATACCTGGTGGGTCACCGTATCCGTGATATACAAAAATTCGGTACCATTTTCATCATGAATCGTCAATCCATGTGCCCCGGGGAATGCATGCCCCCAGGAGTCCAGTAACTGCCCCTTCGTATCGTAAATAAGCACATTGTTCTTCGTCTCATTCGTCAGCAAAAAGATCCGTCCTTTTTTATCCTGCACCATTTCATGACAATCATTCACCGGATATTGCTGCGGATTACATTTACTCCAGGACCTATCAAGGGTATACTGAACATGATTATGCCCATACACCGGCCCCTTATCCCTTGCCATCAAACCATTCGCCAGCCAAAGGCCGCCAAGCGATAATGAGGTGTTTCTTATAAACTGTCTGCGGGAAGTATCAACTGGTTTTTGTTTCATATAAAGTGGAAGTTTCTTCTTTTAACGATTCAAGGTATGCGCGTTTTACGACTACTGCCGTCTTATGATCTCCTGTATGACTCCATCCCGGAGGCATAAAAATGTAACGAATCTTATTCATCACTCCCGGTGCCTTCCATACATCCAGCGCCAGGTAATAGAATTCCCCAAAATAAACATCAAAGAAATTACGGTTGTTCACATTGCGTGTCACCCCGTATTGAACAGGCTCTTTTGGATCCTCATATTGAAACGTTCCAAACACCTTATCCCAGATGTTCAGCAGGTTACAAAAATTAGTATCCATGTACAAAGGATTTTTTGCATGATGCACCCGGTGATGAGATGGTGTTAATATCCATTTGTTCAAAAATCCCAGTCTTCCATTTTTAAGTACATTTTCTCCGACGTGGATAAAGCCGCCCCAGAAACCATCAATGAACATAATGAAAAACAGCAGGGGAGGGTTCACGCCTAAAAGAATACATACCGTAGTGCGGATAATATCTGCATACGCACCTTCCAGAAAAAAATGCGCATAGCTGACTGAAAGATTCATCGTCTGTGGCATATGATGCGTAGCATGCAGGCACCAGAATAAGCGCACTCTATGCCCCCAGTAATGATACAGGAAGTGCCCGAATTCCCAAATGATATAACCATAAATCAACCAATACCAGGTGAATGTCGTTTTAAAGATGGCGTACTTTTCAAATACGCCAATACAAAATGCAATAGCCGCAATAGAAAGAAAACGGCCAATGACGCGATTGATAACAAAGATGATGAAAGGCATGCGATAGTCTTCTATCTTAAACCTTTTGTAAACGATAGCGCGCGTAATTTCGATCAATAATAAAAAGGGAAGTACCGGTGAGACTGCGCCTAATATACCGTTTAATGTCAGCAGGGACTGGTAATTTCCTGTGCGGTACATTTCAAGCAGGGCATTGAGCCCCATAAAGCCGATGACTTCGTCGTACAATGTGTGGAGTAGGCCCATACGTGGATATTTGATTAGCAGTAAGCTACTAAATTATTATTACCCGGCTATGGTTTTAAAAGTTCTTTACAGTATTATGAAAAACTTCAAACATAGACTACATACATACTGGGCCATATGTCTGGTATGATATATGTTCCAACAATTTCCATCTACCCGGAAATCGTTATCTTTAAGTAGCTGAAATAATTGTTACACAATCGCTTATGGTTTATTTGAAAGTTCTAATAGTGAATCTGTTACTTGCCCTTACGCTCTATTGCAGGGCACAGCAACCATCTTCCCCTGTTATTGATAGTTCCGCGATTAATGAAGCACTGATGGTAAAAGAAGAGCAGCAAAAGAGAATTGATTCATTAGTAAAAGTGCAGTTGATACAGCAGCTTTCAACTGTATCAGGGAATGCAGAACGCACCAAAGAACTGGAAGCACAGCTTCGTAAAATAGCCGTGAGTGATTCTCTTCGAAATATTGCGCAGGTTGAAAAATTAAAAGCATTGAAGAAAACGGCCGCTGGGTACCCGGTGAAGTTAATGCATGATACGCTGTTCTATATATACACACGCACAGGATCTTTCAACGCTAAAGACCGCGCTATTGCCGTTTCATCTAAGATCGATAAGTTATATAAGACACCTTTTTTTGAACAGGACTCACTTGTCCTTGTTGAAAATGAAGGGTACTACGATATTATTTATAATAGTACAGATGTTATCTTAAGTGTTGGCAACCTTGATGGGATGTGGTTTGGAAAGAGTAATGCTGCATTGGCAGGTGAATACTTAAACATAATAAAGCAGACCATTTCAAAAGAAAGGGAAGTACATAGTTTGGTAAACCTCCTTAAAAGACTGGGGCTGGTGGCACTAATTATTGCCCTGCTGGTGATCATCGTGTGGTTTGTGAATATTATCTTCCGCCGGTTTACAGATTTTATTTCTTTAAATAAGGACAAGTATTTTAACTTTTTTCATCTTAAGAAAACTAAAATAGTTACTGCCAGTCATCTTGAAAAATTATTACTTAGGGTAAGCTTTTTTGCAAAGATCTTTGTCATTATCCTGCTTGTCTATTTGTCGCTTCCATTACTATTCAGCATCTTCCCTGAGACAGAGTCCTGGACCAGCACCTTACTCAGTTGGATCCTCGCGCCCTTGAAATCAACCTTGAAAGCGATTGTCGATTACCTGCCTGATTTATTCAAAGTGGTCGTTATTTATTTTGTTTTCAAGTACCTGATAAAAGTTGTCAGATATTTATTTTATGAAATAAAACGGGAGAATATTCAGATCAGGGGTTTTCATGCTGACTGGGCAATACCCACGTTTAATATCCTGCGCTTTATTTTGTATGCTTTTATGCTGGTGATTGTATTCCCTTTTCTTCCGGGAAGCAGTTCTCCTGCATTTCAGGGGGTATCTGTTTTTCTTGGGGTGTTAATTTCTTTGGGATCATCCAGTGCGACGAATAATATAGTCGCGGGGCTGGTCATCACATATATGCGGCCATTCAGGGTAGGAGACAGGGTGAAGATTGGAGAGGTTGTAGGAGATGTGATAGAGAAAACAATGCTTGTGACGCGGATAAAAACTATCAAGAATGAAGATATCACTGTGCCTAATTCTACCGTATTGTCCAGCTCGACCGTGAATTATTCAAGTCATACAAAAAATGAAAATCAGGGTTTGATTATTCATTATACGGTGACTATTGGTTATGATGTGCCGTGGCAGCAGGTATATGAATTGTTGATTGAAGCGGCTTTAAAGACGGTGTGTATTATGGAAAGCCCAAAGCCTTTTGTTTTGCAAACCAGCCTGGATGATTATTTTATTTCGTATCAGATCAATGCGTATACGAAAGAGGCGAATAAGCAGGCGGTGATTTATAGCAATTTGCTGGAGAATATCCAGGATGTGTTTAATCAGCATGGTATTGAGATGATGTCACCTAGTTACCATGTAGTGAGGGATGGAGGGAAGGAAAAATAGAGATACGAGGAATTAGTTATATATACCTGCTATATTATTTTATTATTATTTAAATAATAATATGTAAAGTGTTTTATTATTAATATATTTAGCCTGACATATTTGTTTTGAGCACTTGCCAATGAATTTATTTTTTTACCTGCCAGGGTAATGAACACGTATTTCATTTTTCAGCTCTTCTCTTATTTGTTTTATAATTTAATAATACCTACAAACTGTTTTCACTTTAGAAATCTATTAGAATTATGTCTTTTATCTCGAATGTATTAGCTCCTCCCAGTTACGGCTGGAAAGGCAGCGATGGCGCACTGGTTAAACCTACAACCAAACAATTATTCACCGAATTTTTTAACAGGATCAATGTGGTTGCTTCCAGGAAAAATTGGTTACCTTTTTTTTCATGGTTTAGTACTTTAAGCCTTTTACCATTCTTTTCCCTTTTTATCTGGAAAGAAATTAATGAATTTAATGCCTGGTACCTGGTAATAGCCTTCGTGTATGGAATGATCTTCATGGGTACGCATGGAACAATCTGGTATCATCGTTATGGAACTCACCAGGCGTATACATTTAGTAATAAATTCTGGCGTTTTTTTACAGCAAATCTTGTTTTTAAACTAATACCGGAGGAATTATACATCGTGTCTCATCATGTACACCATGCATTGTCCGACGAACCGGGAGATCCGTATAATGCAGAGGGCGGCTTTTTATATTGCTTTCTTGCAGATGCTAATCATCAGCCGATTGCCAGGGACCTCAGCAAAGAAGATTATGAAAAGGCAGCAGCTATGTTGAGTCATACAGGTGTGAAAGCGAATAGTTATGAGGCCTACCAGAAATGGGGGTCTATTGCACATCCCTTAAATACGGTATTGGCGGCTTATTGTAATCTGGCATTCTGGTTAACAGCTTTCTATTTTATGGGTGGCTTTTATTTAGTGCTGGCTACCCTGGCAGGTACTTTTGTGTGGGGAGTAGGCGTCAGGACATTTAATTATGAAGGGCATGCGAAAGGTGAAAATAAGCAGGTGTCCGGATTTGATTTCAACCATAAGGATAAATCTATTAACCAGTGGTGGCCTGGTATTGTGGCTGGTGAATGGCATAATAATCACCACCTGTATCCAGCCAGCGCAAGATCGGGATTTCTGAAAGGGCAGATTGATTTTGCCTGGTATTATATCAGGACTTTAAAATTTATTGGAGGTGTTAATTCCTGCAGGGATGCAAAAGCGCAATTTTTGGAAACTTACAGGAAACCTTATCTGGAGCAACGGCAGTTGAAACCAATACCAGTTCCTGTTGCCAGATAAATGATGATGAGGTTGTATCAAAAGTAAAAGCTCCAGGATTTAATCCGGATACCTGTTGGAGAGAATTTTTATTAATCCCTTCAACTTACTTTTGACACAACCTCATTTTTAAAGAATGTCTAAAAAGCTACCTGAAGCTGAAATAGATTAATAACACCCCATAGCCCCAACAAACTTCCTCCTAAATCATAATCTTTAAATAACTTCGCAAGTTACTGCCTCCCATGAGACAGACCAGGAATTAAATTAACAGGTCATAGTGAGATAGTAATATGAAAAATATTGTTACAATTAACGATGTTCATCAACAATTTGCGGATTTCTTCGATGTACCGGGTCTAAAGCCCTTCATTTACCTTTTATCGAAAAAACTGGGAGAAGGACATATCTGCTTAGACCTTCGCAAAATCGATGCAAATCACGAAGATTTACCTGTCTCTTACACAGTTCCACTCAATACCGCCGCGCTGAAAGATTGCCACCTGGTAGGTACCAGTGACGTCGTTAACAAGCCTTTTGTGCTTTATAATGACCGCCTGTATTTTCAACGATACTTCAGGTATGAAACCAATTTCATACGCTATATCAATGCCTTCCTGGAAGCTGAAAAGGAGTTACTACAAGATCGTACCCATGCACTGCTTACACACCAGGCACAGGTACACGAACTATTTCCGGGTGGCGCCATACCTGACAGCAGCACTGATAAGGTCGACTGGCAATTAGCCGCAGCTATCAGCGGTGTCCTGAACAATTTTACCATTATCACAGGCGGCCCGGGAACCGGGAAAACCACCACTGTAGCAAAGATCCTGTCAATTCTATATACAATCGACCCCCGGTTGACTGTAGCCCTGGCTGCACCAACCGGAAAAGCGGCAGCCCGCATGGCCGAAAGCCTCCGCAATGCCGCCGGACAAACCACCCCGGAAACTGCCAAACTGTTCCAGGCATTAAATCCATCTACCATTCACCGCTTGCTGAAACCGATGAATGACTCCCCTTATTTCAAACACAACGAAAACAACCCCCTCAATTTCGATGTCATCATTGTCGATGAATGTTCAATGATCGACTTAGCCTTATTTTCCAAGCTGTTATCTGCCATCAGACCGAGTTCCCGCCTGATCATGCTGGGCGACAAAAACCAGCTGGCCTCAGTTGAAGCAGGTAGCCTTTTTGGAGATCTGTGCCAGGCACAGGAACAGTTAAATGTATTTTCGCCTGAGCGAACAGCTTTCATCAATAATTTCCTGTCAGACGGAAGCAAAATTGAGCACATCGCTTCAACCGCACAAAGCAAACATCCTTTGTTTGAACACGTAGTTGAACTTCGTCACAGTCGCCGTTTCACCGGTGATGCCGGAATTGGCCGTTTCAGCAGGGCACTCATTCAAAATAATGTGCCGGTCATACAGTCCTTCCTTTCCCCGGGTGCCGATGAGGAAGTGATGATTGACCAGCAATACTCCGATAAAATATTTGAGCAATTCATAGCAGGATATGCTGCTTTCATCCAGGAAAAGGATATCCGCACGGCACTCAAAAAACTGAATGAACTAAGGGTACTCGTTGCCATCCGTGATGGGGCTACCGGCTTATCATCCATTAACCGCCGCATCGAAAAGTATTTGCAGGACAGGAAACTATTGCATATAACCGGCAATTTTTATGAAAACAGGCCTATTATGCTCTCCAGTAATTATTACGAACACGGGCTCTTTAACGGTGATACAGGTATTATCCGAAAGGATGAAAATGGTGCTTTGGTAGCCTGGTTCGAAGATGCAAACGGAGAACTGAAAAGCGTTTTTACCGGCTATCTCACACAGGCGGAAACTGCTTTTGCCATGACCATACACAAAAGTCAGGGCTCCGAATTTACGGCCGTATTAGTCATCCTCCCGGTAAATGAAACACCCATCCTCACAAGGGAATTATTATATACCGCCGTCAGCCGTGCCCGTAAAAAAGTGTACGTCCAGGGCAGCGAAACCACCATCCTTCAGGCTGCTGCAAAATTTGTAGACAGAGGTTCTGGTATAAAAGCGAGAATGGCAGCAGCAGGAAATGATCATTAAAAAGCACTTATGGCATTATATCTCAAGGTGTCGAATTCCTTATTAAGCCTTGCCGAAGGATTGGTGAATGACCTTCAGGCGGCACACTATAATGTATTTCAGCCTTACTATATTATTACACAAACGGAAGGTATGAACAACTGGTTGAAACACCAGCAGGCATACCAGGTGGGTATTGCAGCGAATGCCCGCTTCCTGAAGCCAAATGACCTCCTGTTCCAGCTATATGTGATACTGGGAGGCCCCAGTATAGATGCTATGTCTTCACAACACCTGAGCTGGTTGATCTTTAAACTGCTGGGTGAATCGGAATTTATATCCCGCTACCCGGACGTGGCTGCGTACTACGTAGATCACGGCGGTGAAACAGACCTGAAGAAGATGGTACTGGCAGAAAAAGTGGCGGATTTACTCGACCAATACCAGGTATACCGCCCCGAGATGATACAGGAGTGGAACAAGGCAAATATGCAAACCCTCCAAACGGAAGAATGGCAGGAATGGCTCTGGGTAAGAGTAAAGGAATTATCAGGCAATGTATTGCCTGACAAAACGCTCATTGGAAATTATATTCTCGATACACTTGCCAATCATCCGGAGAAACACGCGACGCTTTCTTCCCGGATGCCAGCCATCCATCTGTTTGGTTTATCAATTCTCACCGCCTTCCACGTTCAGATATTGCAGGAAGTAGCTAAAGTAACGGATGTCCATTTTCATATCCTCAATCCTGCTCCCGGCTTTTTCTGGTTTGAAGACCGCAACGAAAAACAACTGGCCCGCTGGCGTGCAAAAGGATTGCAGGACAAGGCGGATGCCGCTACTATCGGCAATGAACTACTCACCGGCTGGGGAAAGGTCATTCAAAACAGCTTTGGCCTGTTTTTCGCCAATGACAGTTTCCTCAATGCCTATGAAGAAATTGGTGTTGTAGCACCACCTACTGATTCGCTGTTACATAAAATTCAGCATGATATATTCTTAGCTGCCACTACCGATCAGCGCATCCGTTTATCCAGGGAAGACCTGTCTGATGGCTCCATCACTGTACAGGCTTGTTACACCGTGGCAAGAGAAGTAGAAGCCCTGTACAATTACCTGGTACACCTTTCTGATCAAAGAAAAGAAAAACTTTCTTCCAGGGATATTGTAGTAATGGTCAGCGATATTGATGCTTATGCCCCCTATATCAAAGCTGTCTTCAATCATGCTCCCCACCGCTTTCGCTACACGATCGCTGATGAAAGCTATGCAGACAAGGACAACCTGTTCCATTCCCTGCAAGCCTTACTGCTCCTGGATGAAGAAACATTTGCAGCAGAAGCTGTCATGCAACTGCTCGACTTTTCCTACATCCGTAAACGTTTCAACCTGCATGATCCCGTTTACCTTCGGCCGGTAGTAGAGGCCGCAAATATTCGTTTTGGCATTGAGGGTAATAAAGAAGATGAAACCCGCTATGTAAGCTGGAAATACGGCATACAACGCATTATGTATGGCATTTGCATGAGTGGCGAACCGGAATTCGGAGAGCATGCAGACAGTTTCTTCCCTTTAGATATTGTAGAAGGACAGGACGCCTACGTATTGATCCGGTTTTGTCATTTTGCACAGGTACTCATCACCGCTGTTGAAGAACGGAGAGAAGATCGTAGTATTGCCGACTGGGTCAGGTATGTGGAGCAATTACTACATGCCCTGGTGTACGAACAGCAGGATGAAAGTGATGAGGACTACACCACCCTGCTAAAAGAATTGTCTGAATTCAACCTGCTGCACGACTACCTCACAGAAAGCATACCGTATGGCGTATTTGTACATAGCCTGCTGAATGTGATCACAGGTACTAAACGAAGCAGCCTGTTTGCAAACGGTGGTATTACTTTTTGCTCTTTGATCCCCATGCGCAGTATTCCATTTAAGGTGGTTGCACTATTAGGATTAAACCATGATAAATTCCCCCGTAAAGAAAATAAATCCAGCTTCGATATTATGTCGAAGCAACCTAAACGGGGTGATCGTAACGTCAGGGAAAATGACAAACACCTTTTCCTGGAAACGACCATCTCTGCACAACAGTATTTATACATCAGTTACCTGGGCCGAAGTGTAAATGATAATACCGCCATTCCTCCATCAGCATTGGTAGATGAATTGCTGGATTATATTGAAGGTGGGTACAATGGGAACCAGGAAGATGTACGTAAATTAATGATCAGGGTACAACCGTTACAGGAATTCAGCCGCAAGTACGGACAGGTACCCGGTTTGTATAGTTACCTCGGGGTTAATACCAGCTCCGGTCTTCGTTTCATCAACCCCAACAAGGCTGTAGAACAACCACAGCTGGAAGAGTTTACACTGGACATGCTGACCAGTTTCTTCAAAAACCCGGTGAAAGCCTATTACAATAAAGTGCTGGGCATTTACTTCAATGATGCGAGCCTGCTGCTCGGAGAAACTGAGTTATTCAGCCTGGACAATCTGCAGGAATGGCAAATGAAACAACAGCTGTTACCTTCTGAAGGTTTAACTGCTGCCGATCGCCTCGCACTTGTGAAAACCGGCAGACTGCCCCTGCGCAATATGGCCTATGTAGCGGTGCAAAATGTAGAGGAGGTTGTACAACCTGCACGAACACTGTTTGAAGCCAGTACGCAGGGTGTAGAACCGGTACGTCTCGAGTTTGATCTGCAGCTGGATGAAATTACCATGAAGTGTACACTCGATCACGTATATGATGGCAGGTTAGTAAAAGTATCCTGGTCAAAACGTGAACTGAAATACCTCATCGAAGCCTATATCTGTTACCTGGCAGGCATTGCGGCGGGGCAGGTAAATGGCCTGCTGTTTATCTCCACTACAGCTAAGAACCAGGTTTTTGAAGCCGCAAAGATTGATCGTGACGATGCGCTGCAAAGATTGAGGGTACTGAAAAATCTTTATTTGCTGGGTATGACAGAGATATTGCCTTTTTCGCCTGACTTCAATATCAGCCCTTTGGAAGTGGCTAGTATTAACCCGGAATTGTTCGCCAAAAAAATAAAGGAAACATTTACCGGCTCGTATCCCAACAGTGATAAATACATGGTGAAAGAATATAAACGTGGCTATTTCCAGCTCGAAACCCATGCAGCTACTTTCAAAAATATTTGTGAGCAGGTGATTCTGCCACTGAACGAAATTTTTCCAGCATATTATAGCAAATAAATGACGAAAGCAGGATATCAACATTTTGACGCCAAGAGCGTACCCTTATCCGAAAGTAATCTCATCGAGGCTAGTGCGGGAACGGGTAAAACCTATTCCATTGCCCTCCTTGTACTACGGTTGATACTGGAAAAACGTGTGCCTGTAAAAGACATCCTGATGGTGACTTTCACCAAAGCTGCCGTTGCAGAACTGAAAGACCGTATCCGGCTGTTTATCCGCGATGCCTATAAAGTCAGCCTCCTCCAGGAGATTGAAGACGATAATATTATGACCCTGGTCATACAGGCTATTGAGACGTCTGATGTGCAAACTGTCAATCACCTCTTAAGAGATGCCGTACTGCTGCTGGATGAAATTTCTGTATTGACGATTCATAGCTTTTGTCAGCAGGTCCTGAATGAATATGCCTTTGAAACAGACCAGCTATTTGGCGCCCAGATGGTGCCCGATATGAGCCCGATCGTAGAAAAGGAACTCAATAAATTCTGGCGCCGGCAGATCACGACCTTACACCCTGCACTGCTGCAACGACTATGGAGTGAAGGGATGCGTACCCGTATGCAGAAAATATTGCAGGAACACATGAGTGGCAGGAAATA
>Ga0209436_100998_pt1 | contig 10860 bp, 7 predicted proteins | sample AraplaF_Cvi_mTSA_FD_184263 | JGI IMG/M metagenome (GOLD analysis project Ga0209436, IMG submission 184263) | Arabidopsis root microbial communities from the University of North Carolina, USA - plate scrape MF_Cvi_mTSA (SPAdes) (version 2) | ecosystem: Host-associated > Plants > Roots > Endosphere ...
AAGGCGGCTGGAACATGCTGGCGCTGATCTTCACGATCGTCATCGTCGGCATCGCGCTCGCAGGTTCGCTCTGGGTCATGCATCATCTCAACACCAACATGATGCCGATGACCCACGAGATGATGAAGAACATGCCCTGAGCGCGGGACGGGGCAGGCGGACACGACGATGATCTCCGACGACAAGGCGACGGGGAGGGTCCGTCTATCCTCCCGCGCCCGCCTGATGATGACGGGTGCCTTGCTCTTCCTCGTTGCGGTGTTCCTGGCGCTCGGTACCTGGCAGGTCCAGCGGCTCTTCTGGAAGCTTGATCTCATTGCCCGTGTCGAGGCGCGTGTCGGGGCGCCCTCGGTGTCGGCGCCAGCACAATCCGATTGGGGCGCCGTCAACCGGGAAAAGGACGAATACCGCCGCGTCCGCGCGACCGGTACCTTCAGTCACGACCAAACCGCGCTGGTACAGGCTGTGACGGAGCTTGGCGCCGGATTTTGGGTCTTGACGCCGATGCGGCTTGAGGATGGCTCAAGCGTGCTGATCAACCGTGGCTTCGTGCCGGCAGATCGCCGCGATGTTGCCGGACGCGGTGAGGGTGAGATCGACGGAACCGCTGCGGTAACCGGGCTTCTGCGCATCACCGAACCCGGCGGCGCCTTCCTGCGGTCCAATGAACCGGCAAGCGATCGTTGGTTTTCGCGAGACGTCGCCGCGATCGCCGCGGCGAAGGGCCTGCACAATGTCGCGCCTTACTTTATCGATGCGGATGCAACACCCAATCCCGGTGGATTGCCGATCGGCGGCCTCACGATTGTCCGCTTTCGCAACGGCCATCTGGTCTATGCGCTGACGTGGTTCGCACTCGCGACGATGAGCGCCGCAGGTGCGTATCTCGTCTATCGCCAGCGGATCAAAGCAGACTGAGCGCACCGGGAATGCTCGGTTCCGGCTGGGACGGCCGATGCCGCTCATCTACAACAGTATTCCGCTCGCCCGAGTTCAACGAAACAGGGCGCTCGACCCGTGTTCCGGGGAGCGCCCTGTTCGGACCCGGAGTGCCGTCATTGAATGCTGATAGCATCGCTGATGACAGGCTCTCGAAACGGGTGATGCCCCTTAAATGGAGTGGGCGGCCGCAATTTCAAGGGACCAGTGCGGGGCCGCTTTCGAGTGGGGTTCAGATGATGGTCGGCGCAGCGGAGCATTTGGGACCGAGGGTCCGCAAAGACCTTGCCCGAGGCGTGAGATCCGGCACGATATCCGTCGGCAACATAAAGCCCACGCAGGACTGACGGCCAGTGCATGCAGGCGCTTCGACCCCTGCGAAGGCTTCCGTTGGATAGGTTCCGAAGCGCAGAACCTCCAACGGAAAGTGGCCCTCTTGGGAGGGCCACTTCTGATGTCCAGCGGATTACTTGGCGCCGATTGCCTGAAGGCCGGCCGTGGCGCAGTTCGCGTCGATATCGCCCGACGGCGCACCGCCTACGCCGATGCCGCCAACCAGGGCCTTGCCGAACTTGATCGGCACGCCGCCAGCCTGGATCACCATCCGGGCGTCCATGTCGCGAAGACCTTCATTCGCCGGCTTGGAGGCGATGAACTCGCCGAGGCCAGCCGTGTCGCGACCCATGGCAGCAGACGTAAAGGCCTTGCCCTGCGCGCTGTTACCGGTGTGCGGACCGGAATTGTCGGCCTTCAGCAGCACCTTGGTTGCGCCATCGCGACCAACCACGGCAACGCTGACATTGTGGCCTTCCGCGGCGCAAGCCTTCACTGCGGCTTCGGCAGCCTTGACGGCCATGTCGAGCGGCAGGTAGGCCGCGGTCGGGAGTTCCTGCGCCGTGGCGGCGACGGGAGCGAGAAGCGCGGCTGCGAGCACGATATTGCGGATCATCATAGGTTCCTTTCCTGTTGATGTGGAAAGGCTATCCCGCCTCGGCTGTCGCCGGTATTCGTAGACCTTGCGCGAGCATCCGTAGTTCTACGGAGTTTTCGTTCCGTCGAGCCAGATGCGCGTCATCTCCGCCTGCGACGTGCTGCCGAGCTTGGCACCGATTGCGGCGCGATGGCTTTCGACGGTACGCGGCGAAAGGCCGAGACCTTCGGCGATCTGGCGGGTGGTGAAACCCGCAGCGATACGGTCGAGAACTTCGCGCTCGCGCTGCGTGAGCATCGCCAGCAAAGCGAGCGTCTCTGCCTTCTCGGCATGCACGCGTATGGTGCGCTCCAGCAGTTCATGGCCCTTGTGGATCGCATCGATCAAGTCCTGCTCGTCCACCGGTTTCGAGAGAAAATCGATCGCGCCATTGCGGAAGGCACGACGGCAGGCCTCGATATCACCATGACCGGAGATAACGATCGTCGGCCAGTCTACCCCATGCTCCCTTAGTCTTTCCTGCAGCTTCAGCCCGGAGATGGCGGGCATGCGGATATCGAGCACCAGGCAGCCGGGCTCGAGGCGCGAAATCTGTGTCAGAAAGGCTTGCGGATCAGAAAAACCCGTGACCTTGATGCCGACCGTCGAGAGCAACAGGCTGAGCGCGCGACGCACCGCATCGTCATCGTCAACGAGATAGACGGGGAGGGTCATCGCATCGGCTCCTCGGTTCGGCGCGCACGGGGCAGCGTCACCCTGAAGGTGGCACCGGGGTCGCTCTCGACCAGCGCGATTTCGCCGCCGGCGCGTTCCACCAGCCGCTGGCTCAGCGCCAGTCCGAGCCCGGTACCACCGGCGCGGGTCGTCACGAATGGCGTAAACAGCCGCGGGCGAAGTGTTTCCGGAACGCCGGGGCCGTTGTCGGCGACCTCGAAGACCACCGTGGTATCGTTCGCGCTCAAGGTAACGGTCACGCGTCCTGTATCGCCCGCCTGTTGAGCCAATGCCTCAAAGGCGTTGCGGACCAGATTGAATGCGACCTGTTCGATCTCGACCGGATCGGCAACGACCGAAACCGATGCTTCTGGAACTTGAAAATCAAGCTGAATTCCGCGTGATATCGCGTCTGGTTCAAGTAACGCTTCAACATTTGCGAGCGCCTGACGCAGATCGAAGGCAGCAACCGGCACCGCATGGGGCTGCGACCAGTTGCGGAACCTTTCCAATATGGCGGATGCCCGGCGCGCTTGGCTCACTGTATCCTCCAGTACCGGAGCAAGCGCTGCGTCTTGCCCTTGGCTGAGCAGCCGGCGCCCGGCCTGCGCCTGCGCAAGGATTGCAGTCAGGGGCTGGGTCAGTTCATGCGCCATGCCGCTCGCCATTTCGCCAAGCGCGTTGACGCGCGAGGCGTGCGTGAGGCGCGATTCGAGCGCGCTGAGCGTTGCCTGCTGTTCTGCAGCGCGCGTGCGCGCACGCTGGCGCAATGCGGCCAATCCTGCGAGATAGGCGAGGCTGACCACCAGAAGCGTCAAGCCGGTCTGTACGGGCGGGAACATGTCCGCGAGCCCGATCTCCATGCCTGTTTCCAGCAGCAATGGCTGCGATACGCTACTCAGCGCCTTCGAAAAGCGGATTGCCTCGGGCAGGGCGGCCGGCTGGAGCAGAAGGTGTCCGTCCGGCAAAGATAACCGCACCGCGACCCCCGGGCGAGACCAGAATGGCCCGCCGTCTCCGATCAACTTTGCTGCATCGATACCAAGCATCAAACCATAGCGCGCCTCGTCGGTGTTCGGGCTGCGCTTGACCATTATGTAGTGGTCTGGGCGTTGCGGATGGGGCAGGAGAGCGATGCGCCCGTCCGAAGCTCTGGCAGCTGTCCGGATGAGCTCTGCGGCCTTGGCGTCGAGTGGATCGGTCCCGACCGTCTCCGCATTTGGATCCAGGGGGACGAGCTGAACCTCGTCGATCCGCGGATAGAAGCGCGCAATCGTGCGGGCGACCTCGAGGAACAGGTCATGCCTGCGCCCTTCGGAGGCGACGGCAACGGCCGACAGCGCGGTCAGGTGCGCATCGTGCTGATCGGCCCGCTGGGAGGCCAGGCTATGGAGGAGCGTGCTCTCTTGCTCAAGTTCGGCAACCAGCGCCTGGCGTTCCCAACCCGCCAGCATGCCTCCTCCGACAAGCAGAAGCAGACACCAAAGGACCGCCAGATAGAAGGGGCGTTCGAAGATCGAGTGATTGCTGTGTATCATCCGTTCAGCGGTCTAGTTGTCATACGCTGCCTTGAGCAGAGAGCGGTCGCAGGTCAGCCGCGATCGTGTTCGCCTCGATCATCTCGCCGGTGAAATGCGCGCTGTCAATCCATCGAGCTGCAAGCATTGCCCAGGCATCGATGCAACGGCAAGCTTCGCACCGACTGCAAATCCATGCAGTGCGCCGTCTCTATCGACGCACGCGCGAGGGTGTCGCTGTCCCTTACCGACCTCTACCCGTCCACTACTAGAGTCGTCCGAGCCCAATCCGATCCCGGGTCGCAATGTCCCCGCAACACAGCGCCGCCACGGTCTCCGCCTGTAGTGATCGAAGGAGACTGATAATGCGTGGCTTGGCTTGCGGTAGAATTCTCGGCCTGATTTCCATCCTTGGGGCGGCCGTACCGGCAGCGCCGCCCATCGTCCTGGCGGATGATTGAGTGATGGGCGCCAAGGACGATACGCTAGCCGACGCCATCCTGGCGCAGAAAGCGGCGGAACGCAGTTATCAAAGGGGTCTGCAATCGCTGCAGGACTGGAATGCAATTTGGACGAAGAAGTTTGGCTGGCAGGAAGGGCCGATCCAGGCGCGACGAGGATGATGCGCTCCTACCAACCCACGCAAGCTCGGGCGTGGTGCGCCACATCGCCGACATGCTCTGCTCGATTGCTGCATTCCCTGCAATCAGTTGGCACTACAGTTCCACCGCCAAAACAGTGAATGCATCAAGCACTTGGCCAGGTTTTCTAAAACCCAACCATCACTCTCGCCTGACGACCCGCCAGGAGAAGCGTCTCGTGCGGCTGGAGCTGCCGCCAAGCGCGATCGCGTGTAGATCTCTAAACATGAACAATTTTTAATTGTTTTTCAGCGTGTTGCGCCATTGAAGCGGCCAGATTCGCGCCCAATTTCGGAAGCGTTGGCACGACGCGCGCTCTTTCCCACGATGCGCCTCCGCCGCCCCAATTGGCCGAACAGATTAGCAGGGATCCGCTGCATGTGCGTTCACCCGCAAACGGACCACGCTGGCTGTGCGGATACCGTCTTCTGGCTCTAACGTCGCGGTCCCTCTTGAAGCGGACGTCCGGAGCATATCAAGGATCGCGGAGGCGCTGATGGCCAGTCGATCAAGTATCGCGATCCTCGCCGCGGGTTTCCTCTGTGTGGCCGCCGTCGGGGTCAGTGTGACCAGGACTGCCGTACTGAGCGAGGCAAAGCCCGAAAGTGGTGTTGCAGCCAACTCCAGACATGGAGGCAGCGTGCCCGTCGAAACGGCCACCGTCACGCTTCAGGACGTTCCCGTCATTGTCCATGCCTTGGGCAATGTCCAGGCGCCCGATACCGTGGAAGTGGGTGCCCGCGTCGCAAGCCAGATCACCGCCATCCACGTGAAGGACGGCCAGATGGTCAAGGCGGGGGATCTGCTTTTCACTCTGGATGACCGGGTGATGCAGGCGCAGCTCGCGCGTGACACGGCGATCCTTGCCAAGGACGCTGCGCAGCTCTCGGACGCGAAAATAGAGCTGGAGCGCGCAAAAACCCTGCGCGACGACAAGACGGGCACGCAGCAGACCTATGACACCGCTCTCGCACTGCAACAGTCGGCGCAAGCAACGCTTGATGCTGACCGGGCATCGGTCGACGCCGATCAGGTCGCGCTGAGCCTGACCCGGATCACGGCGCCTATCAGTGGCCGCCTCGGGGTCGTTCAGGTCGCTCTCGGTGATCTTGTCGGTCAGACGGGCGCTACCTCCACCAATCTGGTGACGATTACGGCGATAGACCCGATCGAGGTTGCCTTCCATTTGCCGGAAGAGCAATTGCAGACGTTCAAGGCGCTGCTCGATCAGGGCAAACCGCCGCGCGTGCGGGCCAGGCTCAGCGGTTCGGAAACGGCCATAGGCGAGGGCGTGCTCGACTTCATCGATTCCTCGGTCGACGCCGCCTCCGGCACGATCACCATGCGGGCGACCTTTCCCAATGGCGCGCAAAAACTATGGCCGGGTCAGTTCGTCGATGTCGATATCGAACAGGAGCAATTGCATCAGGCGCCGGTGATCCCGAGCGTTGCCGTGCAACCAGGCCAGAACGGCCCCTTCGTCTTCCATGTGAAGGATGACAACACGGTGGAAACGCTGGCCGTGAAGCCTCTGTTCGATGACGGCAAGCTGGCCGTGATCGCTTCGGGCCTCACCCCGGGCGAAAGGGTCGTGGTCGAGGGACAAGCCCGCGTGAAACTAGGCGACATCGTAAAGGCGGTGCCTCATGGCAAACAACCGCTGACGGATTGAGTTTCTGCGATATTTCGGGAGTGAACGAAGATGCCACTGTCCGAGTTCAGCATTCGCCGTCCGATCGCCACCACGCTGTTGTCGGTCGCGCTCATCCTGGCGGGTGCCTTCAGCTATCTCGTCCTGCCGATTGCGGCCCTGCCGCGCACCGACTTCCCGGTCATCAACGTCTCCGCCTCACTGCCGGGCGCTTCACCGGACACCATGGCGACCTCGGTTGCAACGCCGCTTATCAAGCAGTTCGCGACGATAGCGGGGATCGACACGATCTCGACGACCAATGCCCTTGGCTCCACGTCGATCTCCATCGAGTTCGTGCTCGGGCGCAACATCGATGCCGCCGCCGCCGATGTGCAGGCGGCCATCACCAGAACGCTGCGGCTCCTGCCGCAGGATATGCCGGCGCCGCCAAGCTATCGTAAGGTCAACCCGGCCGATGCCCCGGTTCTGCTGCTGGCGCTGAAGAGCGATACGGTGCCTCTCACCGACCTCGATGCAATCGCACAACAGGTGATTTCTCCCACCTTGTCGGTGCTCGACGGGGTTGCCGAAGTGTCCATCTTCGGCAGCCAACAATTCGCCGTGCGCATTCAGATGCACCCGGATGCGCTCACGGCGCGTGGTATCTCCGTGGATGCGCTGAAAACCGCGGTCGTTGCGGCCAACGACAATTCCCCGCTCGGCACCGCGCAGACGAAAGACCGCCAGGTCGCGATCGTTGCCGATACGCAGCGGATGAACGCTGCGAGCTTCGCAAACATCATCATCAAGAGCGACAACGGCAGGCCTGTGCGGCTTGGCGATGTTGCGACGGTGGTCGATTCCATTGCCAACGATCAGACGGCGAGCTGGCATGACGGATCGCGCGCCATTATCCTGGCAATCCTGCGCCAGCCGGATGCGAACACGGTACAAGTCGTCGACCGGGTGCAGGCGCTCCTGCCGTCGCTGCGCCAGTCGCTTCCCGCGTCCGCCTTCATCGAAACGCTCAACGATCGTTCGACCTCGGTGCGCGGCGCGGTGCGCGACGTTCAATTTACCCTCGCGCTGACCGTTGGCCTGGTGATCCTCGTTATCTTCGTGTTTGTCCGCCGTCTCTGGGCAACACTTATCCCAGCGTTAGCAGTGCCGATCTCCATCATCGCCACGTTCGCCGCAATGTATCCACTCGGCTTCTCGATCGACAATATCTCGCTGATGGCGCTGACGCTGTCTGTCGGGCTCGTGGTGGATGATGCGATCGTGATGCTGGAAAACATCGTTCGTCACATGGAGGAAGAAGGCGCCGACGCCTTTTCCGCCGCGCTTGCCGGTTCGAAAGAAATCGGCTTCACCATCGTCGCAATCTCCCTTTCGCTGGTCGCAGTGTTCATCCCGGTCCTGTTGATGGGCGGCGTCATCGGCCGCATCCTCCACGAGTTCGCGGTGGTCGTCACCGTGGCGATACTCGCCTCCGCCTTCGTTTCGCTCACGCTGACGCCGATGCTCGCCGCGCGACTGCCTGCCAACAAGGACAACGCGCCAGCGACCGGCGTGCTTGCGCGGCTGGACCTTGCGTTCGAGCGTGGCTTCGCTCGCGTCGTGAATACCTATGAATGGCTGCTTTCCATCTGCATCCGGCAGCGTGGCCTGGTGCTTCTTTTCTTCCTGTTCACCGTCGCAATCACGGCCTATCAGATCACGACGATCCCCAAGGGCTTTTTCCCGCAAGAGGATATAGGCCAGCTCCAGGTCACCACCCAGACGCGAGAGGATATCTCCTTTGCCGCGATGTCGGATCTTCAGTCCAAGGTAGAGGCGGTCTTTGCCAAGTCGCCCTATGTCGCGCATGTGGCAAGCACGATCGGCTCGGGCGGCGCGTCGACGGCGCTCAACACCGGGCGGCTGTTCGTGGAACTCAAGCCCAAACGCGACCGCCCTCCGCTCGAAACCGTTCTCGCCGAATTACGCCGCGAGCTTGCGGCCATTCCCGGCATCCAGGCGTATATGTCACCGATCCAGAACCTCTCCGTAGGGTCGCGCGCTTCCGCTAGTCAGTACCAGCTGGTCCTCCAGAGCCTCGATCAGCCGCTGATGAACGAGTGGGCACAAAAGCTCCGCGATGCGATGAGCTCTGATCGCGCCTTCTTCACCGACGTCAACAGCGACCTTCAGATCAACGCCCCGCAAACGCGCCTGGTCGTCGACCTCGACAAGGCGGCAACGCTGGGAGTCGATGCCAGTCAAGTGCGTTCGACACTCTATGGCGGCTTCGGCGCCGAGCAGATCTCAACGATCTATACGGCTGGCGACAGCTATGAAGTCATCATGGAACTCGATCCGAGCATAGAGTGGTCTGCCGACAGGTTTTCCGAACTGCGCGTCGGCGGCGCGAATGGTGCGCTTGTGCCCCTCGGCGCCTTCGCCCGCGTCGAAACGGTGTCCGGGCCACTCACCATCAATCAGCTGGGCCAACTGCCGGCAGTCACGATCTCCTTCAACCTGCCGGCGCAGGTTGCTCTTGGCAACGCACTTGCGGAGGTCGCGCGCCTCAAGAGGGAGATTGGTATGCCCTCGGAGATCGCCACCCGAAACTACGGCACCACGCAGCTCTTCGAGGATGCCGCCGCCAATCAGGGGCTGCTGATCCTCGCGGCGATTGTGACGATCTATCTGGTGCTCGGAGTTCTCTATGAAAGCCTCATCCATCCGCTGACCGTGCTCTCCGGCCTGCCGTCGGCGATTTCCGGGGCGCTTCTTGCGATCTACTTCTGCGGCTTCGACCTCTCGATCATCGCGATCGTCGGGGTTCTGATGCTGATCGGCATTGTCAAGAAAAACGCGATCATGATGATCGATGTGGCGCTGGCGCTGCAGCGTTCTGGCAGTTCGGCCCGCGAGGCAATCCACCGCGCCTGCCTTATGCGCTTCCGCCCGATCATGATGACCTCCGCCGCCGCGATTATGAGCACATTACCGATCGCGGTCGGCAGTGGCGCGAGCGCCGAACTGCGCCAGCCGCTAGGTGTCGCGGTGGTCGGCGGACTCATGGTATCGCAGTTCGTGACCCTCTTCGTGACGCCCGTGATCTACCTCTACATGGAGGACGTGACGCGGTGGATCTCAAATCTGCTTCGCGTGACCGCAAAGCCTGAACGACGACTACCAACAGGCGTCAGCCAAACTGTCGTTGATCCGGCGGGCTCCCCAACTGACAAATGACGGTGCGAACGCGCTCTGGCTTCTATCCCTGTGGCCAGCCAGAAGGTTTTTCTAGTTGAGATTGCGGCGCGACGGTGGTGCAATGCGCGGCGTGTAGCTAGACCATTCTCACCGAGCGGCCAATGTCGATTTCAGATGCGATCTACCGCCCCTTCGAAACGCTGATCCGACCGCTCGACATCCCATACCAACCACTTCCCACAAGCGGACCCGTCGCGGTCTTTCTGCATTTCATCCGGATGTTTCGTGGCGTCGTCATTGCCATGGCGCTGACGTCTATGGCCGTGGAGGCCATCAACCTGACGATCATCTGGGGGCTATCGGTGATCGTCGATGGTGTAGCGACACAGGGCGTCGAGGTCTTCGTCGAGAACCGGTTCTGGCTGTTGGCGTTCCTGGCCTTTCTAATCTTTCCGGTGATGCCGGCCTTCTTCTACATCACCAACATCCTGAACTCTCATACGATCGGCATCAGTCTGCCGATCGCCATACAGTGGCAGGGGCACAAGGCCATCGAAGGGCAGGATCTCGCCTTCTTCCATGATCTGTTTGCTGGGCAGGTGGCATCGCGACTCGGCCAGGTCGCAAATGCCGTTCAGCAGCAGATCCTGATTGCCTTTCAGACGGCGCCGCGCTTCCTGCTTCAGATCGTCGGCTCGGTTCTGCTCCTGTTTGCGCTCTCCTGGCAGTTGGCGTTGCCGGTCGTCCTTTGGGTGGTCGTCAATGTGCTCTTCACCATCAAGGTCGTGCCGGATTTCACAGAGCGCGCACGGCGCTCGGCAAAGCAGAACAGTCTGGTTTCCGGCGCAATGACCGACATCTACGGCAACATCCAGATGGTCAAGCAGTTCGCTGCCGAAGACAGCGAGGCGGGTGCGCTGCGGAAGATCATGTCAAAGGCGGTCGGTACGCTGCACCACGAGCAGCGCATCTACCGGACGACGGAACTCGTCGTCATCAGCCTCAACATGCTGCTCTGGCTCGTCATGCTGGGCATCGGCTTCTGGGGGCTGTTCGACAGCTTTTTGACGGTCGGCGATTTCGTTGCGACCGTCTATATCCTCCAACGGCTTTCGGCGAGCTCCTTCACCTTCCTGCAGATGGGACAGCAGATATTCAAGGCGCTGGGCACGATCAAGGATGCCATGCCGGTCATGACCACGCCGCCGACTGTGACCGATCGACCAGACGCAACGAAGCTCACCGTTCCGCGCGGCGAAATTCGGTTCGAGAATGTTCGCTTCG
>Ga0209436_101008_pt1 | contig 10794 bp, 10 predicted proteins | sample AraplaF_Cvi_mTSA_FD_184263 | JGI IMG/M metagenome (GOLD analysis project Ga0209436, IMG submission 184263) | Arabidopsis root microbial communities from the University of North Carolina, USA - plate scrape MF_Cvi_mTSA (SPAdes) (version 2) | ecosystem: Host-associated > Plants > Roots > Endosphere...
GCACGGGCTATATCCACACGCTGCTGCTCACCTCCACTCAGTTCATAAGGCATTTTAAAACCTTTCGTGGTCAATCCCACCTTTTCCAGCACATCATCGATCTTTTCTTCCATCTTCTTTTTATCCTCCCAACCAATGGCGCGCAACACGAATTTCAGGTTGTCATGCACATTTCTGTCCGTCAGCAGCTGGAAGTCCTGGAAAACCACTCCCAGGTTACGACGCAGGAAAGGCACCTTTTTCCAGTCCATCTTCTTCAGGTCAAATCCTACTACCTGACCAGCTCCCTCCTTCAGGGCCAGATCCCCGTACAAAGTCTTCAGCAGACTGGACTTTCCAGTACCCGTTTTTCCTATCAGGTATACAAATTCCCCCTTGTTCACCGTAATATTTACATCTGACAGGATCAGGGAATTACCCTGGTAAATATTAACGTTTGATAACTGTATAATCGGTTGTTCTGCGCTCATGTACTTTTGAAAATGGGTTTAGTATAACAAAAATAGCTAAATCCATGCTAGTTTGTTAGAACTAATTTGTTAGTTTACATTATAAATTAAGAGACATGTCGGGGATTAAAACATTGACAAAAGCAGAAGAACAGATTATGCAGGCCCTGTGGCAGATAGGACCCGCCTTTGTGAAAGACATCATTGAAACCTTTCCTGAGCCGAAACCACATTATAATACCACCAGCACCCTGGTGAAGATCCTGATTGAGAAAGGATTTGTAGACTTCAAAGCCTACGGGAAATCTCATCAGTATTTTCCATTGATTACCAAGGAAGAATATAGCCAGATCACACTCCAGCAAATGGCAAAGGGGTATTTTTCAGGTTCTTTTAAAAATATGGTGTCCTTTTTTGTGAAAAAAAATGATCTCAGCATCTTAGAATTAGAATCTCTGCTGGAACAAATCAAAAAAGCTGAAAACAAATGATGCTTCCGTATATCGTAAAGGTATTGATCTGCTCAGGAGTGTTGTATGGCTATTATGAATTGGCACTGAAAAACAGTACCCTGCATAGGTGGAACAGGGTGTTCCTGTTGCTGGCACCCGTATTTTCACTGGTATTGCCGCTGGTGCAATTTCCGTTTGTACAACAGGGAATGGTCATGAAAATGCTGGAGGTAAATGCATATGCCAGTGCCCCGGTTACTAAAACAGCCGATACTTTCGATGTGGAACCATTACTATACACCTTATATATAGGTGTAGTGATTGTATTGATAGCGCGGATAGTGCTAAGCTGGCGGAAGCTGAAATTACTGGCCGCAGCCGGCGAAGTGCAGGAAGGTACAGGCTTTACGATCATCCGTCACGCAGCCATCGTCTCTCCTTTTTCATTTTTTAGCAAGATCTTTTTTAGTGCCCCTCCTGATGAAACGGTATTGAGGCATGAATTGGCACATGTGCAGGGGTATCATACGGTAGATAAATTATGGATGGAAGTACTTTGTGCTGCCTGCTGGTGTAATCCCTTCTTTTATTTTATGAAGCGGGAACTGGGCATGGTGCATGAGTTCATTGCAGACAAAGCAGCTGCTTCGGATATGGAGGTGGATTATGCAAAGGTGTTATTGCAAACCACCTTGCAGACACCGTCACTGGCTGGGGTGAGTACTTTCGGACAGTCGCCGGTGAAAAGAAGGATTACGGTATTGTTTACCGGGAAAACGCATTACTCCTTTATAAAGAAGACCTGTATTATCCCTATAGCTATTGTTTTATTGCTGATCATGGGTAGTAAGCGACCTACTATGGCAGTGAGTAACTCTGCTGACATAGAGAGGGTCTTTACCTTTGTAGAGCAGCCACCTACATATAAAGGTGGAGAAGAAGAACTGGCAAAGTACCTGTCGCAGCATATTCATTATCCACGGCAGGCACAGGATGCAAATGTAGGAGGAACAGTGTTTGTGCAGTTTGTAGTGGGGTCGGATGGTGAGATACGGAATGTGAAGACGGTAGGAAAGTATAAAGGATATGGCCTGGAGGAAGAGAGTATCAGGGTGGTACAGGCAATGCCGAAGTGGAATGCGGGTGCACAGGCAGGAAAGAAGGTGAGCGTAGAGTTTAACCTGCCCATCAGATACCAGATAAATTATTAAATGCTGACTTTATTACTGATTACCTTATTGTCTTTTCAGGGGCCGGGTATTTCTATTTTGGAAGAACCACAGCCTGTGTTTCCCGGAGGAGAAACGGCATTGAAGCAGTTTTTGCAGCAGCATGTACAATATCCGGCAACGGCTATCGCCAAAAAGGAAGAGGGATATGTGGTGGTGAAATTTACGGTGGATGTGCAGGGGAATGTTACGAATCCGGTTATTATTAATGGATACAGGCATCAGTATGCGTTGGAAAAAGAAGCCCTGCGGGTGGTGAGGAAAATGCCCAGGTGGATACCGGCTAAACGATTTAAAAAGGTGCTGGCTGTTGACTTTTATCTGCCCATTAGCTTTAGTTTATCGGAGCCTGTCAACACAGCGGATACCATATGTTATCTTCCCATTTTACCTACAGCTGAATACCCCGGAGGCAGCGAGGCAATGAAAAAGTTTCTTAAAAAGAACAGCCGTTATGCATTAGACTTTGAGACAAGCAATACGGAAGGCAGGATCTTTGTTCAATTTATAGTTGATGCGAGGGGAGTTATAAGAAATCCAGTTATCTTAAGACCCGGCAAAAATCCATTGTTAGAAAAAGAAGCGATCAGGCTGGTGAACCTAATGCCTCGATGGAAGCCCTGCTTGCAGGGAGGAAAGCTGGTGGCGGTACAATGGAACCTGGCTGTTCCCTTTATGGTACCAAAGGAAAAATAATAAATATTTTAGTTAGTTTGCCGCCATTATGCGACACATTATCCCCTTTTTATTTCTGTACCTGAGCACGTTATCAATTACTTGCCTTGCGCAATCCCCCGACATAAATGCCTCCGGCACAAAAGATTCTGTATTCAATAAGATCTACTACAGCGACTCAACTTACAAACCAGCATTCCCTGGTGGCGATAACGGATTAATGAAGTATTTTAAAAAGAACTTCCAGTACCCGCAGGAAGCGCTCCGATCAGGTATTGAAGGCACTGTCACGGTTCAATTCACCATCAATGAAGATGGCACTATCAGCAATGTCAGCACCATCAGCCCTAAGCTGGGCGGACATCTGGAAATGGAAGCCATTCGCCTGATCAGGTCAATGCCTAACTGGAAACCTGCCATGGAAAAAGGGAAACCTGTACCGGCGCAATGTAATATTCCGGTTGAATTTAGCCTGAAGGAGTATTATACAAAAAAGAGAAAAGTATACCCGATGTTCTAAAATAAAAAAGGGGCTGATCAGTGATCAGCCCCTTTGTATATCATCTTATTAGTGATAGATAAACTCACCCTTTTCACTCCTCACCGTCACCTGCTTCTTCTCTGCTGCCTCTACCCTACCTACAATCTTCGCTTCAATATTAAAGCCCTCACTGATCTTAATAATATCTGCAGCTATTGCTTCAGGCACATACAATTCCATTCTATGGCCCATATTGAACACCTGGTACATCTCTTTCCATCCTGTACCAGACTGCTCCTGGATCAGGCTGAATAACGGCGGGATCGGGAACAGGTTATCTTTGATCACATGTACATTGTCAACAAAGTGCAGTACTTTCGTTTGTGCACCACCACTACAATGTACCAGACCATGGATCTGTGAGCGATATCCTTCCAGTACTTTCTTAATCACCGGTGCATAGGTACGGGTTGGAGACAATACCAGTTTACCAGCATCAATGCTACCAAAACCCGGTACTTCTACTTTATCCGTCAATGCTTTTTGACCACTGAAGACCAGGTTGTAAGGAATACCCGGATCAAAACTCTCAGGGAACTTTTCAGCCACCTGCTTATTAAATACATCATGACGGGCAGAGGTCAGCCCATTGCTACCCATACCACCATTATAAGATGTTTCGTAAGAAGCCTGGCCATAAGAAGCCAATCCTACGATCACATCACCCGCCTGGATAGTATGATTGGAGATCACATCTTCTCTTTTCATACGGCAGGTAACGGTAGAATCTACAATGATGGTACGAACCAAATCCCCTACATCCGCAGTTTCACCGCCGGTAGAGAAAATGCTGATACCATGCCCTCTCAGTTCTTCCAGAATTTCTTCTGTACCATTGATAATGGCAGCGATCACTTCACCAGGGATCAGTTGTTTATTACGTCCAATGGTAGAAGACAGGAGGATATTTTCAGTAGCACCTACGCACAGCAGGTCATCAATATTCATGATGATAGCATCCTGTGCAATACCTTTCCATACGGAAATATCGCCTGTTTCTTTCCAGTAAGTATAAGCCAGGGAAGATTTGGTACCCGCACCATCGGCATGCATGATATTGCAATAATCTGCCTGTCCGCCGAGAATATCGGGTACTATTTTGCAGAATGCTTTTGGAAAAAGGCCTTTGTCAATGTGCTTTATCGCATTGTGCACGTCTTCTTTTCCAGCTGAAACACCGCGCTGGGCGTAGATATTCTGATCCACCAGTAGATTTTAATGTAATTAATCAAAGTGCAAAAGTAATGGATTCCATGGAATTGCTCATATATGACGGATGCAGGGGTGTAACAGGTAGAATTTTCTATTTACCCAAAATCACCGAATCCCCTGTCAGTTGGCTACGGCAACTGACGGCAGATTCGGCAGGAATCTGCGGCCGGCTTCAATAAATTCAAAAGAATTCACAAAGATTGATTGCAGGCTTGTTGGTAGCGATAATCAAATTGATTTATAGCGACAATCAAATTGAACCGCCGTCATACAATCATTTATATCTAAATGTTGTAATTTGCATAGAATATTTATATCGAAGGCGTATTATGCTCATACACAGGGACCTCACCCAATTGCCGGCATTTAAGCGGGCAGTTATTACCATCGGAACATTTGACGGCGTTCATACCGGACACCGCCACATCATTCGACAACTACAACAGGCTGCCGCCGCCTGCGAGGGAGAGACGGTGATCGTCACTTTCGATCCTCATCCAAGAGAAGTGCTGCAACCCGGTAGTAACCTGGTTCGCCTGCTTACCACTTTAGATGAAAAGATTGCTTTATTGTCGGCACAGGGGATTGATCATCTGGTGATCGTTCCGTTTACCCGTGAGTTCTCGGAGCTTTCTGCACAGGCTTATCTGGAAGATTTTCTGATAGAAAGATTCAAACCACATACAATTATCATTGGCTATGATCATCGTTTTGGTCATAACCGCGAAGGTGGCCTGGAATTGCTGGAAGCAGAGCAGGCGAGTTATGGATTCAGATTGATTGAGATACCGCAGCAAATAGTGCATGACCTCACGGTGAGTTCTACCAAGATCAGGAAGAGTTTGCAGGAAGGGAACGTGCATTTGGCAAATGAGTTGCTTGGTTATCAGTATTTTCTGGAGGGTACAGTGGTGCATGGAGATAAGATGGGGAGGAAATTAGGGTATCCTACGGCTAATATACAGTTGCCGGATCAGCGGAAGCTGATCCCTGCTCAGGGAATTTATGCTATCAGGGTGTATACGCAGGGGAAAGCGGAGGCATTGAATGGGGTAATGAGTATTGGTACCCGTCCTACGTTTAATGGGAATGACCTGAGGTTGGAGGCACATATATTTGATTTCAAGGGGGATTTGTATGACCAGGTGATTAAGGTGGAGATGATTAGTTATATACGGGCGAATCAGAAGTTTGATAATGTGGAGGCGCTGATTGCGCAGATGGATAAAGATAGTGCACAGGCGAAAGCCTTGTTAGCTTAAACATACAAAATCAAAGAGGCTTTACCTTCGGTAAAGCCTCTTTGATTTTAGGCAGGCCGGGGCCTGCGGCCAGCTGGGTGTGTAAATGCAGCCGGCTAGATTAAATGCATAAATGCTTAATTCATTATTTTATAGACCAGCTCCTTCATTAGTTCCCCATCTTCTACTCCGCTATCATTAATCCCAATGCTGCGAAGATTATAATTATGTAAAAGCAGGATAGCCTTCTCCGTTCCATCCACCCCATACTGCCTGGCTGCCGCCATATAATCCTTCACAAAAAAAGGATGCACCCCCAGCGCTGCCGCAACCTCCTTCTCTCCTCCTTTCACCCCAAAGATCTGGCTCATCTTACTAAAGAAATTATACAATGCCGGCAATACCATCTGTATAGGCCCTGCCTTTGGATTAGCTGCAAAGTAATGGATAATGCGCATCACCTTTCCCATATCCTTTTGCCCGATCGCATTCTGCAATTCAAACACATTATACTCCTTACTGATCCCCACATACTTCTCAATATCATTCTCATCTATCTTCTTCTCAGGCGGCAGGTTTACCAGCAATTTCTCAATCTCATTTGCCATGCGCGAGAGGTCATTCCCAATATGATCCACCAGCAGGATACCCGCTTTTTGCGAAATAGCTCTTCCCAGTCCATTCACATAAGCATCTACCCATGCAGGCAACTGATTATCATACATCTTCTTCGTACTGAGTAGTACCCCTCTGTCCTTGATCAGTTTTGCCATTTTACTGCGGCCATCGATCTTCCCCTGCTTATGTGCCACCACGAAAATGGTGGATTCCAGTGGTCTATCGATATACGCCTCCAGTTTCAGGATATCCTTCATTGCCTGGGCTTCCTTCAGCACCACCACCTGCCTTTCGGCAAACATCGGATAACGCCTGCAGGCATTGATCACCGCACTCCAGGAAGTCTCTTTTCCATATAAAATGGTGAGGTTGAATCCTTTCTCCGATTCATCCAGCAGGTGATGCTCCGCATAATTGGTCACCTGATCGATAAAGAAGTCTTCCTCTCCCTCCAGCCAGTATAAGGACTTGAATTTCTTTTGTTTCCAGTCTTTTATTATATCCTGATAATCCATGCCCTAAATTATTTAATATATACGACATCCCCATCTTCGATCAGGGGTACCCCCTTGAACCGCATCAGGAGCTGGCCTACCGCTACCACGTCTTTCTGGCAATAAGTAACGATCCTTTCCAGGCCATTTGGCTCTCCATAATATACCCTTGCTACCATACTTCCATCGATATCATCTTTTGGTGTTGGAACACCCAATACCGCTGTTAGTAACTTCAGGGAAGTATAGTTCTTAAAGTCGCCAAACCGCCATAACTGCATCGTATCCAACATAGGAACTTCCCATGGTTTAAGGTTATGCAATTGCAAAGCCGGTGGCAAAGATAACAGGTTGATGACAGACCGCCTGCAAATAAAAGGAATATCAAATTCTTTGATGTTGTGCCCTGCAAACTGGAATTTTGGATTTTTTATATAGAATTTATTGACCAATTCTAAAAAACTGCTTAATAAAACTTTTTCATCGTCATGATAAATTGATTTGATTCGCAATTGATAACGACCATTTTCAACAGTAAAAAACCCAACTGAAATACAGACGATCTTCCCGAATTCGGCATAGATCCCCGCCCGGTCAGCGTATAGGTCCTCCCCTTCGGCTGAATCTGGCGCAGTTTTTGCAATTTTGTCAAGCCAAAGCGTTTGCATGTTTTCCGGAAGACAGTCAAAAGCCTTGACAGCAGGTGTTGTCTCTATGTCGAGCAGTAATAATTGATCTAATGCGATATTCGGTAACACAGTTGAAAAACAGTTTATAAATTTTTATAATTAAAGTACTTTTAACACTTACATTTGTATAATCAGTTTTAACCATATAACAATTAAACTTAAATAAATAAAAACGACTATGACTGAGAACACATTTAACAAACCTGCTTCGGGCTCTCCCGGATCTGAAAAACCAAGAAGCCGTAATGGACTGATATATGGTATTTTGATTGCAGCACTGGCCGGTACCTGGATCTACATGCTGTATGACAAAAATAAATCCAGCGAGATTCAAACACAACAAAGTGCTCAGATTGATTCCATTTCTTCTTCCCGGGATGCACTCCAGCAGGAATATAATGCAGCCAACGCACGTCTCGATGACCTGATCTCACAGAACACCCGCATGGATAGTCTGGTGAAAACAAAAGATAAGGAAATTGCTGACATGAAATCCAGAATCAACAGCATTTTATCTAACAAAAATGCGACGCAATCTCAATTGGCTGAAGCTCGTCGTCTGATCGAACAACTGAAAGGCAATATCAGCTCTTACCAGGAAACTATCGAAAAACTGGAAGGAGAGAAACTGGTGCTGACCGACGAACGTAACAGTGCACGCCGTGAAAGAGATTCTGTTGGTACTATCAAAGATAGCCTGAACAGAAAAGTAAACCTCGGTTCCGTACTGCATGCTTCCAACATTCACTTACAGCCAATCATGCTGAAAAAGAATGGTAAAGAAGTAGAAACGACTAAGGCTAAACGCGCTGATATGATGCGTGTGACTTTTGACCTGGATGAGAACAGAATTGCGCCAACCGGTGATAAAGAACTGTATGTCGCTATCTCCGCTCCTGATGGTACTCCACTTGCTGTTGAAGCACTTGGTTCAGGAAGATTTACACTGGATGATGGAACAGAAAAATTGTATACTGCAAAGAAAACCGTAGCTTATACGCTTGGACAAAAGCAAACCGTTGTAATGGACTGGAAACAAAATTCAGATTTTAAACCAGGTGATTACAGTGTTGAAATTTACCATGATGGTTTTAAAATCGGTCAGGGTAAGGTAACGCTGAAAAAAGGTGGTTTGTTCTAGAAGTTTTCTCCTATATATTATTGAATCGGGTCCCGGTGTCTTCTGATACCGGGATTTTCTTTTTCCAAAAAGGTAGTAGTCCTTTCAAAAGTTAACACAAGTATCATTTTGTTAACGATTAGTTATTTGGAAAAAGACATATATAATATTCTAATTAATTCCCCCATCTTTGTACTGATCTTTTATGGTATAGCTGGAAACCCACGACCCAAAAGGTTGCAAATTTCATGTGAAAACCGGGGAATGCATCATCTTGCATCGGCGTGTGTCCCCCTCGCTATCTTATATTGTATGTTATTGGGATTGAGTTCAACAAACAGTGTTAAAATACAGGAACCGACTATGCAGGAAAACACGAAGCAGGTGTACGTTGTAGACGATGATGAGATTTTTCATTTCATCCTGAAAAAGATGTTGGAACAACAAGGCGACAATCTTGAGATCACCAGCTTCCTCTGTGCAGAAGATGCCCTGGCCCAGTTACAGGACCAGCCGCAATATATGCTGCCTTCATTGATCATCCTGGACATGAACATGCAACGTATGAATGGATGGGATTTCATCGAAGCCTATAAAACGATTAAACCGAGCCTCAATCAGCATATTCCGATCATCATGTGCTCATCATCTATGGACATGCGGGATATGCAGAAAGTACAGCGTACACCGGAGCTGATGGCCTACATCACCAAGCCCCTGGACCCGATGAAGATGAAAGTGATCACTGATGTACTTGCCTGAGGCCAATGAAACAGATTATGGAATGGACAATACAATAAAAAAACGCCGGCGTTCTGCCGGCGTTTCTCTTTATAAGCTATTGTGATTAAGCTAATTGTACCTTACCACCATACATTTCTTCTCTCATTGCTTTCACTCTTTCATCAGCGAGATATTCATCGAAGGTCATCAGTCTGTCAATCACACCTTTAGGCGTAATTTCGATGATACGGTTTGCTACTGACTGCATAAAAGTATGGTCATGGGTGGTGAACAATACCACGCCCTTGAAGTTGATCATGCTTTCGTTGAATGACTGGATACTTTCCAGATCCAGGTGGTTCGTAGGCTCATCCAGCACTACTACGTTTGGATCCTGCAGCATCATACGGCTGGTCATACAACGTACTTTTTCACCCCCACTCAGTACACTGGTCTTCTTCATGATCTCATCACCACTGAACAGCATCTTACCCAGGAAACCACGCAGGAACGGCTCATCCACATCAGTTACGTGTGGTGGCACGAACTGACGCAGCCAGTCCATCAGGTTGATATTATTATCAGTAAAGAACTGTGCGTTATCGTTAGGCAGGTAAGCAGTGGTTACGGTTGTACCCCACTCAAATTTACCGCTGTCAGCCTGGTCTTCACCATTGATGATTTCGAAGAAGGTGCTCAGTGCTACGTGATCTTTAGACAGGAAAGCGATCTTATCGCCCTTGTTCACGGTAAAGGTAATATCGCTGAACAGTTTGTTGCCTTCGATAGATTTCTCCAGTTTCTCAACATTCAGGATCTGGTTACCTACCTCACGCTGTTGCTTGAAGATGATACCCGGGTACTTACGGTTAGAAGGCTGAATGTCTTCAATCACCAGTTTTTCCAGGGCTTTCTTACGGGAAGTTGCCTGTTTACTCTTGGAAGCGTTCGCACTGAATCGGGCAATGAAGTCCATCAGGTCTTTACGCTTATCTTCCATTTTCTTATTCTTATCGGCAATCTGGCGGGCCATCAACTGGGAAGACTCGTACCAGAAAGTATAGTTACCGGAGAAGATCTGGATCTTGGCACGGTCAACGTCTGCAACGTGGGTACATACAGCATCCAGGAAGTGACGGTCGTGGGATACCACAATCACGATATTTTCGTAGTCAGCCAGGAAGTTCTCCAACCAACCGATGGTTTCCACATCAAGGTGGTTGGTAGGCTCATCCAGCAGCAGGATGTCCGGGTTACCAAACAGTGCCTGTGCCAGCAGTACACGTACTTTCAAGCTACCGCTCAGATCTTTCATCAGAACAGCATGCAGATCTGCATTTACACCCAGATC
>Ga0209436_101019_pt1 | contig 10731 bp, 8 predicted proteins | sample AraplaF_Cvi_mTSA_FD_184263 | JGI IMG/M metagenome (GOLD analysis project Ga0209436, IMG submission 184263) | Arabidopsis root microbial communities from the University of North Carolina, USA - plate scrape MF_Cvi_mTSA (SPAdes) (version 2) | ecosystem: Host-associated > Plants > Roots > Endosphere ...
CATGCAAGATCAGAAGTTTTAGACAACTTCTTCGTTGAGGTTAGCTTCTGTGTAACCTGCTACGAAGAAGTTGTCTAAAACTTCTGATCTTGCATGGCCGCGGTTCTCGGTAGTGCTTTTTACCAGTTTCGCCAGCGCATCTAATTTAAGGTCGAACCCGACGTCCGCACGGCGAATGTCCAAAATCTGCTGATCGGTAAATCCGTTCATTTTGGCAATTTGTGTATGAGCGCTTAGACAGTAAGAACAGTTGTTTACCTGGCTAACCACTAAATTGATCACTTCACGCTCCTTGGCACGGATAGATGATTTTCTGTTTTGCAAAGCCAGGTAATCGCTTAAAGCTGTATCAGAATGACCGAAGATAGCGTATAGGTTAGGTACAAAACCTACCATGCCTTTCAGGTTATCGAAAATGGCCTGGTTAGCCGGAGATACTTGTTCTTTGGTTGGAATTGGAAAACTTTTCATGTGGTTATTTTTAAATTGTTTGTTTATTTATATTGACATAGCAAAGGTGCAGCTAAGGCATGGGCTGATGAATAGAGAGAATTCCCGACTGCATGTAATATTCTCCATTCGAAGATATTTTATGTGCATTCCCGTTCATTAGTTTTAGCATGCAAGCGTAAGCGCAGGTCTATTAAAAAAGAAAGGCCTCCCTGCACAAAGGAGACCTTTTATATTTATTGATTATAACGTTCTTATTGACGGGAGGAGCGTGGAGTTGACCTGGCATTCCGGAAATCAGATGGAGCGAAGCCGGTTTGTTTCTTAAAAAAGTTACTGAAGTAGGCCGCATCATCATACCCCAGATCATATGCAATTTCTTTAGCCGATTTATCGGTGTACATCAGCAGGCGTTTGGCTTCCAGTATGATCCTGTCCTGTATTACGGTGAGCGGAGATTTATGATTGTATAGGGCGAAGTAATTAGCCAGCGTTTTAGGCGATTTGTTAAGCTGGTCAGCATAAAACTGCACCGTGTGCTGTTTGCGGTAATTATTTTCAACCATCAGATTGAATTTACGCAGTATATCCAGTTTGTCCTCGGTTAAGGCTTGCTGGTTTAAATACTGCTGTTTGGCTAACCGGGTTACGATGATGATCAGCCGCTTAAGCATTATCTGCAGCATATCCCGTTGTATGGCATCCCTATCCCCAAACTCATCTATAAACACCTGCAGCAAAAGATTCAGCTTTTTTTGCAGTGGCGTATCTAAATTAATAAACATTGTTTCTGCAGAACCATAAAACAAAAAACCGACACAGCTCACTTCTTTATCATGATCTACAATACAATAGAAGTTCCGGTTATACTGCCAGGCAATGATCTGTTCAGGCTTTTCAAAAGTAAAGGTCTGGTTTACCATTAACGGTAAAATAGTTTGAGCAGGAAACTGGTATTGTATTCCATCTATCGTTACTGTTTGGGTCGGTCCGTCATTCCATGCGATAGTCAAAAATTTGTCTTTACGATCACGTTGAAAGAATAACCGGTCGAAAATTGGCTCATGTATGTTCAGGTGCAGTTCGCCGGCAGAAACGGGATCTATGTATAGCAGCTTCATGTCATAATAGTTGGAAGTACACTGCAAATATAGTATTAAGATAGCGATGAAACTGAAAGTCGCATTCGTTTATGGGCTGCTGATTAAGATGAGAGTAATCTCGCATTGACCAGTTCAAAAAATTCTTTTTTATATGCTTCTCCTATAACAATTGGTTTTGGTTCATTCAGTATCCTGACCATATTTCCTTCTATAGCGGTAAGATGACTGAGTGATATAATAAACGACTTATGTATGCGTACGAAACCCATCCTGGAAAGGTGTTCAGCAAGTTCCTTCAATTTAAGGTAAGCGGTGATCTTCCGTTGGTCGTCCATCTGGATGACTACATAATTACCTAGCCCCTCGATATACGTGATCCTGCGCGAATCGATCTTCAATAACTTACCTTTTTGTTCCGTTTTTACAAATACGTAATTATCCTGATCACTTTTCAATTGGGTGGCATTGTGAAATGTCCACAAACGATTAACAGCTTTCAGGAATCGGATAAAAGCTATTGGTTTTAACAGATAATCCACAACAGCATGTTCAAAGCCTTCCAGTGCATATTCTTTGTAGGCAGTTGTCATGATTATATATGTGTCGTTACCGATGAGTTTTAGTATTTCTATACCGGTCAGATTTGGCATCTGAACATCCAGGAAAATAAGTCTTGGTCGTAGATCTGTAATCATCGTCAATCCTCTTACCGGGTCTGTGGTGGTGCCGACTAAACGTAGGAAATGTACCTGGTCGATATGTTCTTTAAGAAGATCAATGGCATGCTGCTCGTCATCTATAATGATACAATCTATCATATGTTCCAGTTTATTTTTAACGATACACTAAAAAATTGTTCTTCGTTCTGCAACAGGAAACTACAACGGTGTCCATATGTGAGGCTGAGTTGCTGGCTTATATTCTGAAGACCCACCCCATTAGACAACTCTTTAATACCTTTTCCTTTTTTATTCCTGATGTAAAATGAGAATTCGTTTACATGAGTATACACCTTTATCTGCATAGGATGGGCGGCGTTGTGCAGATCCCCATGTTTAAAAGCGTTTTCTACCAGCGTAATCAGTACCAGCGGAATTATCCTGATAGACTGGTCATCGATCTGTTCTTCATATTGAATATGCAACTGCCGGTTATGGCGGCGCTGGTTAATTTCAATAACATTTTTCGCATGCTCTAACTCATCCATAATACTTACCTGGCCATCCATTGCATGGCTTTTACCCAATGCATACCTCATAATATTCGCGAGTATCAGTATTGAATCGGCAGTTTCCTTATCCAGTTTAATAACTTTTCCATAAATGAAACTTAACGAATTAAATAGAAAATGAGGATTGATCTGGTGTTTTAATGCACTGAGTTCTGCTTCTGTTCTTTGTTTTTCCAGCATGATTCTTTCTTTGCCTTTTCTTATCCATTCCACGTATAGCGCTATTGAAAAACTTGTTATAACGTTAAATATATATACTATCAGCAATAGCCAGCTCATTGTGTGCAGCGATAATGATGTTTTGGTGGAAACAACATTATTGTCCCGCTGAATTAAAAAGTAACCATAGTTCAATATAAATTTGATGAGGAAAAGCAGCATTGTGATCATTAGTAAGTGGCGGTACTTACGCTCCCGATGCATTGCGGGAATGATCACTTCAAATATCAATATGTAATGAGTAATAACGGATTCTACTAGAAAAAGCAATATATTCCACGGACTGGTAAATTCTTTAGTGGTCCGACCGGGATCAACTATATACCAAAGGAAGAAGAAAGTGCTGTATATGAACAAGGAAAATAATGCCAGTAAAAGCAATCGCCTGTAATTTACTTTTACAAAAGTAGTCAACATTTGATGAAGGGTTTATAAAGAAGGATTGCGCAAGTAAGCTTACTTGCGCAATCCTTTATAGGTTTACTGAATGTACTTAATAAAGGTTGCAATTATTTTTGTTTCCTTAATATCCCTCGTTTGAGAGGATGAATTGGCAATAACCTTATCTTTCTTCGTTTTACTTGCAATGGCTGTGCCATTTTGCTGGGTAGCGACCACATCTTCTGTGAGTGTCATAATTACGCCATCTGCTCCTTTGGCTTTACCCATCTCGATCACTTTTTGCTGAGTGGATTCTATTGAGCCAAATCCTTTATCAAGGGTGGTAGATCCCATGGTGGTATATTGCTTTCTGATGTCAGCCTTGTCGAGATATACGTCAACATTGGAAGTTGGTGGATAAGTGTTTCCAAAATAAGATGGCTTGGCACATGCAGTCATTAAAGCAATAAGAAGTATTCCAAATAACCGGATGAATGTTTCTTTTTTCATTTTAGAAGTTTTTAAATTTACAAATTGCTGATTGCGCTACCTTGGTGCGAAATCATAAGCAAATCTATCCTGACACACTTACCTCTAAAACTTTCTTATTTGAAATAGCATTTGCTGCATGTGAACAGGGGAAATTGGCATTCAATAGTAAATTTCAAAATCATTCTTGTCTGTTCAAATTAGAATTAATTAAGAAAAGACAACCATTCTAAGATACTGCCCGGATTTTGTGCAGTTTCTAATACTGATAACCCAATCCAGAGTAGGAGTAGACCTGAATTTACGAACACCTCCTGTTCATTAATTGTCATTTGCTGGTATGATACAGTAATACGTTTGCATTTAATGAGTTATAAGGCTTGGAGAAAAACTCAAAATACATCTTTTGAATACCTACTCTGTCTTCAAGCTTTTTACTGGGTTGGCCAGTGCTGCTCTAATGGATTGAAAGCTTATGGTAATTAACGTAATCGCCAACGCTCCAATTCCTGATAGCAAAAAAATCTGCCAGGGAATATTAGTTCTATAGTTATAATTCTGCAGCCAGTTGTGCATTAAATAATAAGCAACTGGTACGGCAATCAGTATGGCTACAATTACAAGTACTATAAATTCTTTGGACAATAATCCCCATACATTAATTACGGAAGCGCCCAGCACTTTACGTATGCCTATTTCTTTTGTTCGTTGTTCGGCCATAAAAGATGCCATGCCGTATAAGCCAAGGGCGCTAATTAAAACTGCCAGAGCCGAGAATAGGCCTGCCAGCTTTCCAATTCGTTCTTCATTGAAAAATTTTTGCGCAAATTCATCGCTTACAAAGCTGTATTCAAAGGGTGCAGTGGTAATATATTTTTTAAAAATATCACCGGTTTGTTCAATAGATGCATGTACACTTTTATTTGCCTTGAGTTTAATAAAAATAAAATTGGCTTTGCCACCTTTATCAAAAAAATAGAACGTTTGCTGCACAGGTTCATAAGCAGATTCTGTGACAATATCTTTTACAACACCCACAATTTGATAGGTAGTCTGCGTACTATCATTTCTGCTGATAAGAGCACCTATGGGATTTTTTAAACCCATGTATTTTACGGCAGATTCGTTAATAATAAGCCCGGAAGAATCAGAAGAAAATGCTGATGAAAAATTTCTTCCCTGTACAATTTGCCAGTTGATGGTTTTGCCAAAATCAGGTGATACGAAATACTTTACAAAATCCTGATTTAAGTCAGGGTTTTTCCCCTCCCAGGTATATCCTCCTGTTGTAAACCACGAACGTGTAAGAGGGCTGGATGAAGTTGCTATACTTTCTATAATTCCTTTACCCATCAATTCAGTTTTAATAGCATTATAGTTTTTTCCAAAATCCTCAGTGCTCATCGGGATGCTAATCAAAGCATCTTTGCTATAACCAACGGGTCTGTTTTGTGCAAATTTTATTTGCTTGTACACTACAACAGTTCCAATGATTAAGATCAGTGAAATAGCAAACTGCATTACAATTAATGCTTTCCTTGGGATAGCAGCATTACGTGTTGCGTGAAAGTTTCCTTTCAATATTTTTATGGGATTAAAAGATGACAGGTATAACGCAGGGTAGCTGCCCGAAATAATGCCTGTAATAAAAATGAATAAAATACCTGTAAACCAGAAGTAAGCGTTTGTCCATGGAATATTCATTTGCTTGTTGGCAAGTTTGTTAAACCAGGGTAGCGCAATGCCGGCAAACAATAATGCGAAGCCAAATGCTATTGCAACTACTAATATGGATTCCAGGTAAAATTGCTCTATCAACATTTTTCGGGCGGAGCCAACGGCTTTACGAATGCCTACTTCCTTTGCGCGTTTTTCACTTCTTGCTGTTGCGAGGTTCATAAAGTTGATACAGGCTAACAGTAACACAAATAAACCTATAATTCCAAACATCCAAACATATACAATCTGTCCGCCTGATGCCACGCCATTTTCCCAATTGTTATGCAAATGCCAGTTACGCATAGGTGTGAGGAAAATTTTGGAATGATTTTTCTTATCCTCTTCATCAGTATTATTGTATTTTATATTAGCGATTTTCTTATTAACGCTATTGATATTTACGTTATTCGCAAGCTGAATAAAAGCCTGGAAGGAGTTATCTCCCCAGTCGTTCTGAATATTTTTTACCCATGTTTTGGAAGCATACAAATTCCATGAGGCAATAAAGTTCAATTTCTTAAACGCTGTATTTTGTGGTATATCTTCAAACACACCCACCACCTTTACATCCATTTCGTTGTCTATTTTCAACTGGCGGTTCATCGGGTCTTCATTACCAAATAAAGCTTTGGCTGCTGAGGCAGAGAGCAGGATATCATTTGGCTGGCCCAGACTTCCATACTTGCCATAAAGCATTTTTAACGAGAGCATCTCATCAGCACCTTTGTCCATAAACATACCCGATTCTGTCAGGGTTTTCAAACCAAAATTTAGAATATGATCTCCCTGCCAGGAACTCATAATTACATACTTAAAATCGCTGCTATAATCTGTTTGTAAAGCTTTACCTAATGGAAAAGGAATAGCATCCTGCGTATATACTTTTCCTTCAAAGGTTTGATTTTGCTTTATCCTGGCAATGCTGTTATAATTTTTGAAATAAGTATTATACGATGTTTCATCATACACCCAAAAAGCAATTAGCATAACAACTGTAATACCTACTGCAAGCCCGATTATATTTATAAATGAGTGGACTTTGTTTCTTTTGAGGCTACGCCATGCGGTTTTGAGATAATTTTTAAACATACTTTCATCTATCTGGTGTAACTACAGCACGCTAAGAGAATGCCATTAAAATAATACATGATAATCAATTAGTTAAATGCTATTCCGTTTTGAGGGGTGTTCGATTTTGATACAACTGTGTGCGGTTTTATTACAATAAGTCAAATTGTGTGTCATGAACCTATATATCAGCATTCGAAGTAAATTGCTTTTCTTCCCGGTAAAATTGTTATTGTTGTAACCACTTTACAGTTAAAATAATTATTTTACCGTAAATCGTTTTACAGTGCTAATCTCTTATAAAGTAGGAGAATCAAACACTCGAAAAAATTAAATAGCCTTACAAATCAAAGAATTGTAAGGCTAAAAGTGCCTGTTAGCGGTAAATTGTCGGACCAATTAATTCAGATTATCAATAAACCAGGCTGTTGAGGTGTTTTCCAATAGTAGCTAATATCAGAATGTCATTGATAATCCCAAACCATATTCCTTTCCATTATAAAATGGCATAACCATACCATTTAGGTCATCTTTGTCTTTAAAGAATTTTTTTTTAAAAAATGGATGTACCCAATAAGCAATTTTGGTACTTAAGATCCCGATCCCTGCACCTGTGGCAACATCGGTAAGCCAATGCTTTTCATTGGTCATTCTTAAAACCCCTGTACCTGTAGCGACCACATAGCCCGTGATACCGTACCAAAACGATACATCTTTATATTCCTGATATAAAAATTCGGCTCCCAAAAAAGCGTTAGCAGTGTGTCCCGACGGGAATGACTTGGTGTTCGACCCGTCTGGTCTCTTTACATTTGAGATATTTTTAATGATGCCAATTGAGGACCCCATAATGATGTAGGCTGTTGCCATCAAGATGATTCTGTCTTCAAAATTATTCTTTCCATGAATACCGAACGCATTTAAGGCATATACAGATAGGAACGGTGCGTATTGAGTAAAATTGTCAAGTTTAACTTTCCTAAAATGTTGCGCTCTCAACTCCTTTCTTATACTGGTATTTATATCTTTTAAAGCAGGGCTTGCAAGTCCAACAACGCCATACCCGATCAAAACAGTTGGAATGATGAGCGATCTGAAATTGAATCGGATGTCGCCTTTGTAATCTGTCGAGTCAATTGAAGCGTTCTGTCCATTAACCCTAAAGACGGAAAAGAATAGGGAAAGGACAATTATTATCTTACTCATTTTTTACCTGATTGCGCATAGCATACTATGTCGCTAGCGTTATGATATTGCTGAACCTGTTCTAATTATTGAGTGAGCGAAGTTTCTATCGGGCAGATGACCTGTGACCTTTACTTCGCTCACTAAAACTGGTTATTTGATCGTATAGCTTTTTGTTGCTACTTCTGCCAGCCTGAAATATCCTAAAGCGTAATTTTTGCTATTGGTTTGATTGATAATATTTCCGCGAACGGCACTTGGTATAGTAGGGAAAGGATTACCATCATTACCCGAAGCCACTATCAATTTGAACATGTAGTTGTAATAGTTTTTCGAAATCCCGTACAGTTTAATGTCTATCCTGTCTCCTGTCTTTAATTTTTCATGCGAATACGATTCCTGATTTAAATTACCATTGGTGTGTTCATCGTCTTCAACTTCCAGTTCGGGAAACACTGAATGAGGCTGGGTAATGCTGTTCAGATAAGAATTCTTCTGGTTGGCATCATCCTGATAGTAAAATGTTATTTCGATCTCATCACCGGCCTCGCCTCCCTTGTTATTCTGATCAATGTTATCCTCGATCTTAGAAACTGGGGTAAAGGTTTCTGAGGCGGTGTAGGTTTCTCCGTTCAAAACGATCTTTAAGTTATAGGTCTGGCCGATAACAGGAATAAAATTGCTGCAAATGTATTGCCCTGTTCCGGGCCTTTCTACGAAGTTAAAAACAGTATTTGTCGTGTTGGTTACCGTAATCACAGCTCCCGAAACACTCGGGAATTCGGAATTGTAATAACCAGTTGTTGTCGACAATACGATCTTCTGTTCATTGCCGGTGGTATTTTTCACCCAGTCAATAGAGGCATCCACAACAAGTCTTGGCGCTGCTGTTTTAAGATCCGCAGTAATAACCTTTTCGCATCCTGTTACAAGCAATGATACAAATGGCACGAGCATTATTTTAAGTAGTTTCATGAAGTTTCGTTTTTAAAGTTGGATAGTTGTTTTAAAGTTTCACGTTGTAGGCTACGCTTGGAACAATGCCGAAAATGGATATTCTTCTTGTCTCGTTTCTTCCGGTTTCTTCGTTCTGTCTGAAAGAGTAGGATGCCGCATTGTTCCTGTTGTAAAGATTGTAGATGCTGAAATTCCACTCTCCCTGCCACCCTTTTTTCTTGTTGGGCTTAGGTGTGTAGGTCGCAGAGACATCTAAACGGTGGTAGGCAGATAAAGAATTCTCATTTCTTGCGCCGTAACTCGCAACAGTAACACTCTGGTATAGATATTTTCCATTGGGGAATGTTGCTGCTTTTCCGGTTTGGAAAGTGAGAATAGCTCCCAAAGACCATTTCGGACTTAATGAATAAGCGCCTGTAACAGATAGATTATGCAATTTGTCATAATTCGCCCTGTACCATTCTCCGTTGTTGATACCCGGTTCATCAGCATTTTTGCCCGGTGTTCTTTGTTGCGCTTTAGAAAGTGTATAGGAAACCCAGCCGGTCAGCTTACCTGTATTTTTTTTCAACATCAGTTCCAGGCCATAAGCCCTTGCTTCGCCATTCAAAAGCACTCTTTCTATAGCATCGATCCCTAACAGATCTGCGCCGTCGATATAATCTGCTTTATTCTTTATTTTTTTATAGAATGTTTCAGCTTCCAGAGAATACTTGTCGTCTTTGAAATTGTGGAAGTAGCCCAGTGCTACCTGGTCCAGAATTTCTGGTTTAAGGTATTTGTCAGAAGGAGCCCATATATCAAGTGGGCTTGCAGATGCGGTATTGGAGATCAAATGAACATACTGGCTCATTCTATTGTAGCTCGCCTTTATAGAATTATCATTGTTTAGCGAGTAGGCAATGGCGACCCTTGGTTCCACGTTACCGAAGCTGGCTATTTTTTTATTTTTCTTATAGTTGATCGCTCCGGTTGGATCAGCCTCTTCATAAATATGAAATTCTTTATTGTAAATGACCGGCTGATCATTGGCATAGGTGTAGACTTCCTGCGCGCCTACTCTTTGAAAGTTGCTGTAACGGAGTCCATAATTCACAGATAATTTTTCGCTGAGGCGTTGGTCGGCACTAATATATGCTGCATTTTCATAAGCGTACTTTTGGGCTAACTGGTCCGGATTGATCGCTGAACTCACTCCATACGGCTTGATCGTTCCGGGATTGAATTCGTAATAAATTGAGTTAATACCGTAGTTTAAAGTGAGGTTATTCGAAACATAATGTTTGAAATCATATTTGAAATTATAATTTTTTACCTCTGCTTTCCAGTCCATACCGATGGTCTTGATCTTGATCTGGTAGTCATAGTCACTGTAAATTGCAGATGCATTGGCAAATATCTTATTGGAGAATATATGGTTCCATCTGAGATTGAAAAGTCTGTTACCATAGGTGTTGATAAAACTGTTATTGAAATTCAGGTTGTCAGTGCCAAAGTATCCTGAAACAAATACATTGTTCTTATCATTGAATTTGTAATTGAACTTGGTGTTCAGATCGTAGAAATAGGCTGAATTGGGTTCATTGGCCATTTTTAAAAAAAGATGGGCATACGATCCTCTTCCCGCGACAACAAAAGAGCTTTTACCCTTAGCGATGGGCCCCTCAACAAGCAATCGGCTGGAAACTAATCCGATTCCGCCGTTAACATGGAACTTCTGGTTGTTTCCTTCTTTTTGATAAATATCCAGTACCGATGATATACGTCCTCCGAAATTAGCGGGTATACCACCCTTGTATAGTTTCAGGTCTTTGATCACATCAGCGTTGAAGACAGAAAAGAAACCGAATAGATGCGAGGTATTATAAACAACGGCTTCATCAAGCAATACCAGGTTTCCATCAACAGATCCTCCTCTTACGTTGAATC
>Ga0209436_101021_pt1 | contig 10724 bp, 10 predicted proteins | sample AraplaF_Cvi_mTSA_FD_184263 | JGI IMG/M metagenome (GOLD analysis project Ga0209436, IMG submission 184263) | Arabidopsis root microbial communities from the University of North Carolina, USA - plate scrape MF_Cvi_mTSA (SPAdes) (version 2) | ecosystem: Host-associated > Plants > Roots > Endosphere...
GCCTGATCGGCGCATCGATCGGCGCCTGGCGCATGGCGGCCGGCGCCTTCCACGACCCGGTCGCCGCGCACCAGCGCCTGGCCCAACACTACACCCACCAGACCTATCCCGAAAAAGTCGATGCCGCCTACGTCAGCCGCGTGATCCGCGGCCTGCTCGATAGCGTGCTCGATGGCCGCGGCAGCGAAATGCTGACCAATCCCGATTACCTGCTGTCGGTGATCACCGTGCGCGGCATCGGCCCGCTGGCCAGCACGCGCGGCAGCCGCTGGCGCGAAATGGCAGGCTTCCTGCGCGCCGCTGCCGGCAATGCCGTGTCGCGCAGCCGCCTGGCCGGCGCCATGGAACGCGTGGTGTTCCACGACATGCGTGACGACGCCGCGTGGCTGCGCACCAGCTTCGACGCCTTCGCCTCGCATTATGTCGGCCTGACGGACCAGAACCTGCATTCCGCCCTGCTGGCGTCGGGTTCGATCCCGCTGGTGCTGCAAGCAGTCAGCGACATCCACGGCGCCCCGCCCGGCGATTACTGGGACGGCGGCTTGATCGACTACCACCTGCACCTGCCCTACCAGCGCGACGAAGGCCTGGTACTGTACCCGCACTTCACCGACCATATCGTGCCCGGCTGGCTCGATAAATCGATGCCGTGGCGCCGTGCCCGCGACAGTGCGCTGGAAAACGTGATCCTGGTGTCGCCCTCGCCATCCTTCGTGGCACGCCTGCCGAACCGCAAGCTGCCCGACCGCACGGACTTCAAGCACTACGGCCAGGACCACGCCGCCCGCATCCGCGACTGGACCTATGCGATTGGCGAAAGCCAGCGCATGGCCGACGCGCTCGCGCAGTGGGCCGAGAAGCCGGACCTGAAGGTAGCTCAGCAGTTCTAAGCCATGCGTTAATTCTTGTTGCAGCCTTGCAACGGGCTATCTACCCCGCAACTATTCAGGTGCATACTAGAACTCCAACTCACTGGAGGCTTGTATGCAATTCCTGTCTCAGCTCCGCATCGGGCCCCGCCTCGCCGCGGGCTTCGGCATTGTCCTGCTGCTGTCCGCCATTGGCACCAGCTATGCCCTTTACCATTCCAACGACACCGCCAACGCCACGCGCGCCATGATGGACCGGCCGCTGGCCAAGGAACGCATCGTGTCGGACTGGTATGTGCTGATCTATTCGGCCATCGCGCGCACCCAGATGATCGCGCGCAGCAGCGATGCCGAACTGTCGAATACTTTCGCGACCCAGATTGCCGACAGTGCCAAGCGCGGCGCCGAACTGCTGAAGTCCATCGAAGGCCTGCTGGAGACGGACGAGGAACGCAAGATCTACCAGGACGCGGTCGCCATCCGTACCAAATACCAGGATGCGAAGAACCAGGTGATGAATGCCAAGAAGGCCGGAGATGCAGCGGAAGGCGAACGCCTGTACCGCGAGGTATTCGAGCCGGCCGCCAAGGCTTACCAGGAAAAGGTCAATGAATTGCTGGCGCAGCAGCGCAAAGCCATTGACGCGACTGCTGCCGGCATTAACGCAGCCAACGCACGCAGCACCCGCCTGATGCTCACGCTGGGCATCCTGCTGCTGGCCATTGGCGCCTGGGCCGCCTGGGTCATCTCGCGCAGCATCACGAAGCCGCTCAACTCAGCGCTCGGCATTGCCAACACCGTCGCGGAAGGCGACCTCACCACGCAATTCGACGAACAGACTGCACGCGACGAAATCGGCGACCTGATGAAAGCCCTGCGCGGCATGAACGATTCGCTGCGGCGCGTGGTGAGCCAGGTACAGACCGGAACGACTGCCATCGCCACCGCGTCCAGCGAAATCGCAGAGGGCAACCTGGACCTGTCATCGCGCACCGAGCAGCAAGCCAGCTCGCTGGAGGAAACCGCATCCTCGATGGAGGAGCTGACTTCCACCGTGCGCCAGAACGCCGACAACGCCAACCAGGCCAACCAGCTCGCGCAAGCAGCGTCCGATGTGGCCGCGCGCGGCGGCGAGATCGTCGGCCAAGTGGTGGAAACCATGGGATCCATCGATGCGTCGTCGCGCAAGATTGTGGACATCATCGGCACCATCGATGGCATCGCTTTCCAGACCAACATCCTCGCGCTGAACGCCGCGGTCGAAGCAGCCCGCGCCGGCGAACAAGGCCGCGGCTTCGCAGTCGTAGCCTCCGAAGTGCGCAACCTTGCGCAACGCTCCGCCGCAGCAGCGAAAGAGATCAAGGAGCTGATCGACAACTCTGTCACCCAAGTGAACGCCGGCACAACGCTGGTACAGCAGGCCGGTACCACCATGGGTGAGGTCGTGACCAGCGTGCGCCGCGTGACCGACATCATGGGCGAGATCACCTCGGCCAGCCGCGAGCAAAGCGTCGGCATCGATGAAGTGAACCAGGCCATCGGCCAGATGGACCAGGTGACGCAGCAGAATGCCGCGCTGGTGGAAGAAGCCGCCGCAGCAGCAGCCAGCATGCAGGAACAGGCCGCCCAGCTCGCGCAGGTCGCCGCATCCTTCAAGCTGGGCACCGAGGCCGTGGCCCGCTGGAGCGCCCAGCCCCGCCGCGTCGCCGATGGCGGCGGCGCGCCCGAGGTCGAAGCGCCCCGCCCCAAGCGCCTTAACGCACCGGATCAACGCGCCACCCAGCGTTCTGTTCCGCGCACCGCGACCAGCAGCGCCAGCACCACGGCAGACCATGCAACGGATCGACGCTCGAAATCCGAGCGCCGCGCCCCTGCTGCGACCAACGATGAATGGGAAGAATTCTGACTCGAAAAAAAATGAACGTCGTTCGAATCGCGATCACGATTCTTTTGACACTGGCGTCGACATACTCCTACGCCAGTAAATCGAGGGACGATCGCGAGATCGAAATGGCCGACCAGGCAATTTTCTGGTCGCTCGCGGCGTCGGCCAGCCCACTTGGCCAACTTGAGTGTTCCCGCACACAAGTTGCCTGCAGCGACGACCGGGCTGAATTGGCACTTGCCCTTCTCGCCGCAAAAAGCTCCCCGCGGTCGATCTCTGTCCTCGCCAATCTCCTGCGGTACCGTATTGATGCTGGCTTGGCGGAAGACTTCACCTGCTTCGTGCTCGCCAGGCGTCCAAGCACAAAATACCTGTCCAGGCTAAGCGCATCCAAGCTACGCCAATCTTGTGAGATCGAAGTAAAACAGGCTGTTGAGAAAAATCCGCAATTACTGAACGGCGTTGCCGTTAACAGTATTTGCACCAGCGAGGACGCTATCAACACCAAGCGTATTGAGCTGCTCGTTGCCCTATCCAAGGGCAAGACTTGCGAACCTGACCTGCGCCCCAGAACATCTGCTGCAGATCGTTGAGGACGCGCTCGAGCGCCATTTGGGCCTGGCACCGCATCATGCGGGCCTGCGGAACAGTCGCGAAAACAAACCCATACTGCGCGTGGCGCCAGCACTCTTCACTGCTGGATCGGCGACCTGTACCAAGCGATCATCATACGGCCACAAGTCAGCGTGTGGCTTGGTGCACCTGACGAAACAGCGATGCATGACAAGTTCAACGCGCTCGCTATGGGTCAGGCCCGAATCTTCATCGTCGCCTTCGTTCGCAAGATCGTTCCTGCCGTCGACGTTGTAATAGAACGTATCGCCCACGATAAAGTCGCGCCGAAACGCCGTCCGCCATTGCGAATTGCGCCCCCAACCATGCGACAAGTCCTGGTGCGGTCGATTACTGCGCAAGTACGTCCAGTACAGTGTCGACGCATCGGCAATTCCCGCGACAAGCAGACTGGTTCCGGCGGCGACCCGAACCCCGGCCCGGGAAACCATCATATTCCCAAGCATGACACACGGCCATTTGAATTCCAGGACGGTGACAGGGCTGAATTGCGAAGCAGCCCGCTCCACCTGTACCACTTCATGATAGAAGGGCGAAAACCGCTGCGGCCTGAGCACATCCAGTCCAAGCGCCTCAACAAATGCCACATGCTCTTCGCTGGAAATCGGCACATCTTCTCGCCGCAGGAGATCCAGCACCCGCCCAAGCGCATATAGGGTCCACGACTCTTCGATCTCAATTGCTGAAATGGATTGCCTTCACGTTGCGCGAGCAATGCCAGCCACTCCCGTGCTTCCTGGTGCCCGTTTAACCACGGCTCCAGCACCGCCTCATAGACGGCATGCCCGTCGTGATTCGACAGCGACTTGAACAGTTTGTGAAAGCTGCCCCAGGCGTCCATTTCAAAGAAACATCTGCTGCAAGTCGTTCAGGAAGCGCTGGCCTAGCTCGGTGGGCTTGATCAGCATGTGGTCGCGGTACAGCAGGCCTTTGGCCTCGGCCGCGTTGAGCTGCTTCTCGATGGTGTTGAGTGCTACGCCGGTGCGTTCGGCGAACAGGTTCGGTTCGAAACCGCCTTGCAGGCGTAGTGCGTTCAGCATGAACTCGAAGCCCATCTCGTCGCGCGACAGCTCGCGCTCTTCCTGCACCGGATTGCCAGCGGCCACCGCATCCATATAGGATTTGGGCTGCTTGAAGCGTGCCTGGCGCAGCACGCGATGCGGGAAAGACAGCTTGGAGTGAGCGCCAGCGCCGATGCCCAGGTAATCGCCGAACTGCCAGTAGTTCAGGTTATGGCGTGCCTGGTGGCCTGGCTGTGCGTAGGCCGATACTTCGTAGTGGCCGTAGCCATTCGCGGTGGTAAGCTCGGCGATCATGTCCTGCATGTCGGCACTCAGGTCGTCGTCCGGCAGCTGCGGCGGATACTTGGCGAACAGCGTGTTCGGCTCCATCGTCAGGTGGTACAGCGACAGGTGCGGCGGCTTGAAGCCGATCGCGGTCTCAATATCCTGGCGCGCCTGCTCCAGCGACTGGTTCGGCAGCGCGTACATCAGGTCCAGGTTGAAGTTGTCGAAGTTCGCCAGCGCGATTTCGACCGCGCGTTTTGCTTCGCCATCGTCGTGGATGCGGCCGAGCGCCTTCAGGTGCTCGCTGTTGAAGCTCTGAATGCCGATCGACAGGCGATTAACCCCACTGTCGCGATAGGAACGGAATTTCTCGGCCTCGAAGGTGCCGGGATTGGCCTCCATCGTGATTTCGCAAGCGCCGTCCAGCGGCAGCAGGCTGCGCAAATCAGACATCAGGCGGTCCATGCCGGCCGCGGACATCAGGCTCGGCGTGCCGCCGCCGATGAAGATGGTGTAAATCTTGCGGCCCCAGATCAGGGGCAGCGACATTTCCAGGTCGCGCCGCAGCGCGTCCAGGTATTCTTTCTCCGGCACCTCGCCCTTCGGCTCGTGCGAATTGAAGTCGCAATACGGGCACTTGCGCACACACCACGGCCAGTGGATGTACAGCGACAGCGGCGGCAAGGCCTGCAGGTTCAGCGCGCCCGGGCGCAGGTAGGTAGCAGCGACGCCGGCGGCGCTGTCGATGGTGCGGCTTGGTACGGCATTGCCGACCGGCTTAATCGGGATCATTTCTTCAGCTTCTCTACCAACGCACGCAGGGCCTGTCCGCGATGGGACAGGCGGTTCTTCTCTTCCGGCGCCAGCTCGGCCACGTGCTTGCCCAGCGAAGGAATCAGGAAATACGGATCGTAGCCAAAGCCGCCGTCACCGTGCGCTTCCGGCGAAATCACGCCTTCCCAGCGTCCGTCGGCGATCACCGGCTGCGGGTCGTCGGCATGGCGCACGAATACCAGCACACAGTAATAGTAGGCCGATTTGTCGGCATGTGCTGCCAGGTCGGCGATCAGTTTCTCGCTATTACGCGCATCCGATTTCGGCTCGCCTGCATAGCGCGCAGAGTACACGCCGGGCGCACCGCCCAGTGCATTGACGCACACGCCCGAGTCATCGGCCAGCGCCGGCAAGCCGGCCAGGCGCGCTGCGTGGCGCGCCTTGGTCAGTGCATTTTCGACAAAGGTGTGGAAAGGTTCTTCCGCCTCCGGCACGTCGAATTCACCTTGCGGATGGACGGAAAAACCAATGGTCGAGAGCAGCTCGTTGAATTCCTTGAGCTTGCCCTTGTTGTTCGATGCGAGAACGATACGCTGTGTCATGAATGTCGGCTCTTATGAGAGAGCCGACATTTTAAACCACTTGCAGCACCAGCTTGCCCTGGTTGGCGCCTGAGAACAGCTTAGCAAAAGTCTCAGGGAACGTGTCGAGACCCTGCACCACGTGCTCGCGGGTTTTCAGCTTGCCGGCCTGGATCCAGCCGCCCATGGTGGTAATGGCTTCCATCGCACGGTGGAAGTAGTCGCTTACCATCACGCCACGCATGGTGGCGCGCTTGACCAGCAGCTGCAGGTAGTTCGACGGCCCTGCCACGGCTTGGGTATTGTTGTACTGGGAGATCGCACCGCAGATCACCACACGCGCACCATGGGCGAGGTTGGCCAGCGCCGCATCGAGGATGGCACCGCCGACGTTGTCGAAGAAGACATCGATACCCTTCGGTGCATGCTGGCGCAGCGCTGCAGCCACGTCCTCGTTCTTGTAATCGATGGCCGCATCAAAGCCCAACTCGTCCACCAGGTAGCGCACCTTGTCGGCGCCACCGGCAATGCCGATCACGCACGCGCCTTTGAGCTTGGCGATCTGGCCCACCAATGCGCCGACCGCGCCGGCAGCCCCCGACACCACGACCGTGTCGCCCTCCTTCGGCTGGCCCACGTCCAGCAGGCCGAAATACGCGGTCAGGCCCGGCATGCCCAGCGCGCCAAGGAACAAAGGCAGCGGCGCCAGCGACGGGTCGACTTTGCTCAGGCCCACGCCATTATGGATGGCATATTCCTGCACGCCCAGCAGGCCGGTGACATGCTCGCCGGCGGCGAAGCCGGGATTGCGCGATTCGATGATGCGGCCAACTGCAATGGCGCGCATCACTTCACCCAGCGCTACTGGCGGCATGTAGGATTCGGTCGATGCATTCATCCAGCCGCGCATCGCAGGGTCCAGCGAAATGTGCGACACCTGGATCAGCACTTCGCCGTCCTCAAGCGCGCGCAGCGGGGTGGTGACGAAATCGAAATCGGAACGCTGGACGGCGCCTTCGGGACGGCGGGCAAGCAGGAACTGGCGGTTGCTGGTCATGATGCTGAACTCCTTGGAAGATTGAATGACGCCAGTGTAGCGGCGCCAACAATCCTTGATAAGTCAACGATACAGCATTACATTGTTGACCAAGGAGGAACAATGAACCCGCAGCGCCTTGCCATTTTCGCCACCATCATCCAGTCCGGCAGCATCAGCGCCGCCGCGCTCAAGCTAGGCTGCGGAAAGTCCGTCGTTTCACGCCAGCTCGCCCAGTTGGAAAAAGACCTCGGTGCGCGCCTGATCCAGCGCTCCACGCGCCAGCTCGCATTGACCGAAGTGGGCCAACTGGTGCTGGAAGAAGCGCGCCAGATCGAGCGCTCGCTCGACAAGATCGCCCACCTCACCGACAGCTACCAGCAGCAGGTACGCGGCCTGTTGCGCGTGTCCTGTTCCATGGCGGGGCGGCGCGTGCTGGTCCCCCTGCTGGCCGATTTCACTGCGCTCTATCCGCAGGTGAAGATATCGCTGCAGCTGGACGACGCTATGGTGGACCTGATCGCGCAGCAAATTGACGTTGCGATCCGCACCTCCGCGCTGGTCGATTCGACCCTGGTGGCGCGCAAGCTGGCCGAGAGTCCCAGCGTGGTGTGCGCAGCTCCCGCTTACCTGGCCCGCCGCGGCACGCCGCGCACGCCGCAGGAATTGCAGCAGCATGCCTGCCTGGTATATGCGGTGGGCGCGCGGGTCTACGATGAATGGAATTTCGGCGAGACTGGGACCTTTCGGGTAGACGGCCCGTTGCAGATGAACGATGGCGGCGCGCTGGTGACAGCGGCCGTGGGCGGTGCGGGGGTTATCAAGGTACCGCTTTCCATCGTCGCTGAGGAACTGGCCAGCGGCCAGCTGGTGAGGATCATGGAAGACGTGGATTTGCCGCCGGGCCCCGCTACCTACGCGGTGTACCCGGCGCGCGAATTCCTGCCGTTGAAGACCGCTGCTTTCGTCGACTTCCTGCAGCAGCGCTTGGGGCCAGTTACAGGCCGAGGGCCTGCTTCTGCAGCTTGACCAGGTCGCGGATGCCGCCTTCGGCCAGGTCCAGCAGGCGGTTCATGGCCGCACGGTCGAAGGCCGCGCCTTCGGCGGTGCCCTGCACTTCCACGAAGGCGCCGGCGTCAGTCATGATGACGTTCATGTCGGTGTCGCAGTCGGAATCTTCCAGGTAGTCCAGGTCCAGCACCGGCACGCCCTGGTACACGCCCACAGAAATCGCGGCCACGAAATGCTTGACCGGGATGGTTTCGATCAGGCCGCGTGCCTTCAGCTTGGAGAAGGCGTCATAGGCCGCCACCATCGCGCCGGTAATCGAGGCGGTGCGGGTGCCGCCGTCAGCCTGGATCACGTCGCAGTCCAGTTGCAGCGTGCGTTCGCCGAACGCTTCCAGGTCGAAGGCCGCGCGCAGCGAACGGCCGATCAGGCGCTGGATCTCCTGGGTGCGGCCGCTTTGCTTGCCCTTGGCCGCCTCGCGGTCCATGCGCGAATGGGTGGAACGCGGCAGCATGCCGTATTCCGCCGTCATCCAGCCCTGCCCTTTGCCCTTCAGGAAACCGGGCACGCGCTCCTCGATGCTGGCCGTGCAAATCACCTTGGTGTCGCCGCACTCGATCAGCACCGAACCTTCGGCGTGCTTGGTGTAGTCGCGGGTGATGCGGATGTTGCGCAGCGCATCGACAGCGCGGCCACTCGGGCGGTTCACAGTGCTCATGGAATTCCTATTTCAGTAACTGGGTAGATTTCTCGATGGCGCCACGGATTTCCGCGATCGCCTTTTCAATTTCGTCGTCATCGAACACGTCGACTTCGGTCTTGGCGCCGTGGATGGTCGTGCTGACGACATCCTCCGGCAACTGCTCGGTCGAGATCACGGTCGAACCGGCGTGGGTCGTCGGCGCGCCGTCGGCCACCAGCGCACCCTGCCACATGATGGCCAGCGCCGTCACGTTGTCGCTGGTGTCACCGGCGCGGCGCAATGCCGTTGCCAGCATATCCGGCACGGCCCGCACCACGGTCTGGGTGGTCAGCATCTGCACCAGTTCTTCATCGCTGACGACGGACCACAAGCCGTCGGAGCACAGCATCAGGGTATCGCCCGGCAGCAGGTTGGCGCGGCCGGACACTTCGATGCGCGGCGCACTGCCCGCACCGAGGCAGGCATACAGCTTGTTGCGGTCAGGATGGGTATTGCGCGCCGAAGCCGGGATCAAGCCCTTCTCGATCATGTTCTCGACGTGAGAATGGTCGCGCGTGCGGCCATGCACCTGGCCATTGCGCACCCAGTACAGGCGCGAATCGCCGCAATGCGCCCACACCGCGGTGTTGTGCTGCACCAGGCACGCCACGATGGTCGTACGCGGCGACTCCGGCATATTGTGGGTCATCGTGTACGTGTGGATGTCGTTGTGCGCAGCGGCCAGCGCCTCTTCGAGGAAGCGCTCCGCCCCCTTCACATAAGGCGTCGCCTGCTGCTGGAACATCTGCGAAATGGTGCGGGTAGCGATCGAGGCGGCGATTTCGCCGCGCGCGTGGCCCCCCATGCCGTCGGCGAGCACCAGCAGCAGCGCATCGCGCGTGAAGCTGTAGCCCATCCGGTCCTGGTTAACCTTGCGGCCCCCGATATGCGTTTCCTGGTAAACGGCGAATTGCATGGCGTCGGCTCCTTATTGTTGGCGCGGGGCCGCATCCTTTTTGCGGCCAAATCCGAGCTTGCCTGCCAGCTTGCCCAGCTTTTCTAATGCCCCCGGCGGAGGCGGAGGTTCCTTCGGTGCCGGCGCCTGCGCCAGCAGCTTTTGCAGCTCGAACAGGCTTTGCGGGCGGGCCAGCGGATCGATCTGCAAAGTCCATCGTACCAGCTTCACCAGCTCCGGCGAATAGAGGATTTCCAGCTTCTGGAAATGCGGCTCCATCTTGTCTTCCTTGCGGCGCTGGTCGGCCGGCTGCGGCGGCTGGCCCAGCATGCAGGCGAAAATCGAGGCGCCGATCGAATACACGTCGGTCCACGGACCCAGCGCCTCGGTCTTGGAGTACAGCTCGGGCGGTGCGAAGCCGGGGGTGTACATCGGCATCAGCTTCGGGCTGTCCGTATTGACGGTCTGGCGCGCCGCGCCGAAGTCCAGCAGCATTGGCGTGCCGTCCGTGCGCAGGTAGATATTGGCCGGTTTCAGGTCCAGGTGCAGCAGCTTGTTGGTGTGCACCTCGCGCAAGCCCTTCAGCACCTGCGTGAAGATCTGGCGCACGAAGGCCTCGCTGCAATTGCGACCCTTGCTGCGTTGGCGCTGGATGTGGTCCTGCAGCGAATGGCCCGACTCGTAGGCCATTACCATATAGACAGTTTCGTTGGCACGGAAGAAATTCAACACCCTTACAACATTTGGATGTGAAATCTTGGCCAGTGCACGGCCCTCTTCAAAAAAGCACTTCAGGCCGATCCTGAACACCGGCAGGTTCGACTTCGTGACCACGGGCACCATCTCGCCCTCTTGACGCAATGCAAGACTGCTTGGTAAATATTCTTTAATTGCTACCGCATTACCTTCTGCGTCGTAGGCCAGGTACACAATACTGAACCCGCCTGACGCAATTTTCTTTACAATGCGGTATCCAGCAATTTCCAGACCATCCGGTAATGGAGCGTTGTTCTGA
>Ga0209436_101023_pt1 | contig 10700 bp, 9 predicted proteins | sample AraplaF_Cvi_mTSA_FD_184263 | JGI IMG/M metagenome (GOLD analysis project Ga0209436, IMG submission 184263) | Arabidopsis root microbial communities from the University of North Carolina, USA - plate scrape MF_Cvi_mTSA (SPAdes) (version 2) | ecosystem: Host-associated > Plants > Roots > Endosphere ...
GAGGTCTTTCTTCGTTAATACCACGAGGTCTGCGCAGGAGAGCTGGTCTTCGAAGAGTTCTTCGATCGGTGTTTCGTGATCCAGAGAATCATCGGCAAGGCGTTGTGCCTGTACACGTTCACGGTCGCAGATCTCACCGGTTGCCTGACCTACCAGGTCTACTACGGTTACCACTGCATCCACTGTGATCTGGGATTTCAGATCAGGCCAGTTAAATGCATGCAGCAGAGGCTTTGGTAATGCCAGGCCGGATGTTTCGATGATGATATGATCGATGGTATCTTTTCTTTCCATCAGTTTGATCATTACTGGCAGGAATTCTTCCTGAACGGTACAACACAGACAACCGTTGTTCAGTTCCAATACATCTTCTTCGTTGGAGCAGCAGGATTTGATCAGTTCTCCATCGATGCCCATTTCACCAAATTCATTTACGATCACTGCGAGACGACGGCCGTTGGCATTTTGGATCAGGTTGCGGATCAGGGTAGTTTTTCCGGAGCCTAAGAACCCCGTAATAATGGTTACTGGTATTTTGGAAGTCATGTTATTGTTTTTGTGTAGAGCGCTAAATTACGGGATTTTTGTATACTTTTACCAGCCCCGTTTAAACCCATTTATACCATGACACATTTTCCAGTTGTTAGTTCTATTTTGTCGGCCCAATACCTGGTTCCTTTATTTCAGGTTAAGTATAATTTCAGTCGTGATACGACCTGCAGACTACTGAAAGCGGGCGTGAACCACTCCTATCTTGTTACAGATGGTGACAACAAATATATCTTCAGGATCTATTGCATCAACTGGCGTACGAAACAGGATATTGCAGAAGAGATCCGCTTATTGAATTTATTGCACGCACATGAAATGCCGGTATCTTATCCCATTGCTGATTTTGACAATGACTATATGCAATTATTGCATGCACCGGAAGGATTAAGGGTTGGCGTGATGTTCTCCTATGCGCATGGAGAAAAGATATTACAGTTCTCTGCGGAATTGCATTATACCATGGGTGCTACTATGGCCCGAATTCACCAGGTGACAGAAAATTTCAAACTTGACAGGGTAACGTATACGCCCTCAGTCATGGTGGTTGATTCATTCGAAAGGATAAAAGGTTATCTGCCTGTTGAGACAGAAGAGATGCAGTGGATGCAGCAGGCGCAGGACTACTTATTAAAGCTATATGCGACGATTGATCATAGTAAAGTGAGGCAGGGTGCGGTGCATATGGATATGTGGTTTGACAATATCAGTATTGATCAGGATCATATCACGATCTTTGATTTTGATTTTTGTGGAAATGGAATGTTGTGTTATGACCTGGCCTACTATATTTTACAGGTGTATAGTACGGAAAAGGAAAATATGGACATATATAAGGAAAAGCTAGCGGCGTTCCTGGATGGCTATGCATCCGTCACAACGATCAGTGAAGAAGAAAAATCTTTGTTGCCGGCGTTGGGTGTGAGTATGTATTTCTTTTACCTGGGTATACAGTGCCAGCGGTTTGAGGACTATTCCAATATATTCTTAAATGATGTATACCTGAAACGCTATATTAAAGTGCTGGTGAAGCGGTATGCGGACTTAAATGAGCTGCCGGTCTAAATTCATTCAATATTTTACAAAAAACTATCAGTTTCCCATTTCATTTCGGGGTATCTATGCTAAAAGTGAAAATCTATGAAACGTGTGTTTTTTCTAATGGCAGGTTACTGCCTCCTGAACGGGGCTATCATGGCACAACAAAAGCTGCCAAGAATTGCGATTGCAGGTTTGGCAATTGAGTCCAGCACCTTCTCTCCTGCTACTTCTGATGAAGCGGCTTTCAAAGCGCAGTATGGGGATGAGGTATACAGGACTTATCCGTTTATGCCCGCAGATTCACCATTACGCAAAGCAGCGGTATGGATTCCGACCATCACGGGTCATGCATTACCGGGTGGTGCGGTAACGAAGGAAGCATACGAATCGCTGGTAGGGAAAATACTGGATTCATTAAAGAAACACCTGCCTTATGATGGATTGTATTTTGATATACATGGCGCCATGAGTGTAGTAGGTATGGAAGATCCGGAAGGAGATTTCATTGTACGGATCCGTAAGGTCGTGGGGTATAAAACCCTCATCAGTACCTCGATGGATTTGCATGGCAATGTGAGCTGGAGACTGGCAGAGAATACAGATCTCATCACCTGTTATCGCATGGCACCGCATGAAGATGCGCTGGATACGAAGGAAAGAGCGGTACGTAACCTGATAGAAAGATTGAAGAACGGGAAAGGTAAACCTGCTTATAAAGCATGGATCCCGGTACCGATCTTATTGCCCGGAGAGAAGACCTCTACACGTATAGAACCGGGTAAAAGTCTGTATGCACAGGTAGCGCCGGCATCTAAGCAACCAGGTGTGATAGATGCGGCTATCTGGATAGGGTATGCCTGGGCGGATGAGCCACGTAACCATGCGGTGGTGATGGTAACCGGTGATGATAAGACGGCTGTTACTACGGAGGCGGAGAAACTGGCGAAGAGCTTCTGGGCGGTTCGCAACCAATTTGAGTTTGTGGCACCAACAGCGACATTGTAGGAAGCACTGGATGCGGCAGTGAAGAGTGATAAGCATCCGTTTTATATCAGTGATTCAGGCGATAACCCGACTGCGGGTGGAGCGGGTGATGTGACCTGGACATTAACACAGATCTTAGCACGTCCGGAATTTAAATCAGAAAATGGACCAGGTTTGATCTATGCAAGTATACCGGGTCCTGACCTGGTAAAGAAGGCAATTGAGTTGGGTGTGGGTAAGCATATAGAAGCGGAGGCTGGTGCAAAGGTGGATGCAAGGTTTGCAGGCCCGGTGAAGTTGTCAGGAACGATTGAGTCTATTGAATATGGAGATAAAGATGCGGCGGTGGAAGTCGTGGTAAAAGTGGGGAGTGTGCATGTGATTGTGACGCAGAAGAGAAAGCCTTATCACAAAGAAAAGGATTTTACAAGACTGGGATTAAATCCCCGTAAGGCGGATATAGTGGTCGTGAAGATTGGATACCTGGAACCGGAGTTGTATAATATGAGAGCGGATTGGTTGCTGGCCCTGACACCGGGTGGTGTGGATCAGAATCTGGAGCGTTTAGGGTATAAGCATATTGAGCATCCGATGTTCCCGGTAGATAAAGATATGCAGGAGCCGGATCTGAAAGCAAGGCTGGTGCCGGTTGCTGGAAAGTAGCAGCAATAGGTTTTTAAAGAAGATATTTTTAAAAGAGGTTGTATCAAAAGTAAAATTTCCGGGATTTAATTCGGATACCTGATGGAGAGAATTTTTATTTATCAAATTCTCAATGCCTTCAATTTACTTTTGATACAACCTCTTTTTTATTTACATACCCTGCCAATAAAGTTTCTTATTAATTCCCTTTTACATCAAGCCATGTACAATCCCTGCTTATGCGTTTTTATTAAACCAATCAATATACGCATTGACTGCTTATGCGTTCTTATTAAACCAATCAATATACGCATTGACTGCTTTTGCGATAAACTCTTTTGTTTCTCCTGCTTTCAATGCGCCATTTTCATCAAACAATTCATTTGATTTCTGAATATATACTTCGGGTTGTTGCATGACGGGGATGTTCAAAAACACGAGACATTGGCGGAGGTGATGATTCGCGCCAAAGCCACCGATATTTCCGGGAGAGTTGCTGAATACAGCACCTGGTTTTCCGTTCCATGCACTTTTGCCGTAAGGTCTTGAGCCTACATCCAGGGCATTTTTTAATGCAGCGGGTATAGACCTGTTATGTTCCGGGGTCACGAAGATGACACCATGTACGGATTGTATGGCATTTCTGAAACTGGTATATGAAGCGGGCACTTCGTGATGGTCATCAAAGTCCTGGTTATAGATGGGTAACTCATCAATGGGGATGATTTTGAATTCAAAACCCTCCGGCGCCATAGAGAGTAAGCCGTTGGCAATTTTCTTTGAAAATGACTCTTTGCGCAGGCTACCTGCGATGATACCTATAATCTTGCTCATGGTACTTGGTTTTAGCATATACCACGGCAATGATAGTGCCATAGGATGGTTGTACAGAGGAGGGGAATGTGGGTCGTGTCGGTGGGTACATTTTCGCAAATTATTAGTACTTTCTCCACGATAAGGAGTGAATTTTAAAATAGTTTTAAAAAAAACTGCTGAAAAGTGCAACCTTTTTTTCTAAAACCGGACTAATATATACAAACAAGGACAACAATTGACAGATCAGGAACTGATACAACTGGTTTTAAATGGTAATAAACAGGCCTTTGGAGTAATTATTAAACAATCAGAAGGACTTGTTGCCCAGATCATGTTTAAGATGATCACGGATCCGCATATCCGGAAAGATTTGGTGCAGGAGGTGTATATGAGGGTCTATATGTCATTGGGGGAATTTAAGTATCAGTCTAAGTTGAATACCTGGATAGGAGGGATTGCGTATAAGACATGTCTGAAGCATCTGGACAAGCGGCCGCTGGGGATGTCGGAGATTGTGGAGGAGGATTATCCTTTGATGGAGGCCGGTACGGAGACGCGGGCTATGACGCAGAAGGAGCTGGCAGGAATCTTAAAGGAGGCGATAGATCAGTTGTCGCCGATATTCAGGACTTTGGTCATGTTATATCATCAGGAACAGATGAGCGTAGAGGAGATTGTAGGAGTGACGGCATTGCCGGAGGGAACAGTAAAGAATTATTTGTATAGGGCGAGGAAGATGTTGCAGAAGAGTTTGTTGGAGAAATATAAAAAAGAAGATTTATGAGGACAGGGCATTTAACACATGAGGAGATGCAGGCCTGGGTGATGAGAGAAAGGGAGGATCGGGTTTCTCCGGATGGGGTTTCTCCGGATGGAGCCTCTCTGGATGGGGCCTCTCTGGATGCGGAGCTATCTTCCGAAATAAGCAATCATTTATCCTACTGCACGGCTTGTCAGGAGGAAGTGGCAGCCTATACCCTAATGCTACCAATGTTAGAGACAATGCCTGCTGCTACTTTTGACTTTGATGTAGCAGAGATGGTATTGGCCAATTTGCCTGAAAGGCAGGTGGGTGTTTCTGTAGGGATGGTTATGGTGTATTTGATGGCAGGAATAGGGGTGTTGGCAGGCTTGGTTGCATTGTTCCTGCTGACGAGGTATTTAGCGTTTAATATGGTAGCAGGAATGGGAGCAGTGATGATTACTGGTATGCTGGTGTTTCAGTTTAAAGAAATGGTTGGGCAATATCACCGGCAAATGCGAATGTTGGAGCATGGTTAGCAATAGCCCTCACAGAATGTAAAATAATAAAACCTTCTAAGAAATGATATATATGCTTTATGCGCAAATTCAGATAGATATGGAAACTATCCATGCGCTACCCTTCTTGTTCTTATTTGTATTGATAGCTGTTTTTTTGGTGATGGTGATCAGGAGTATATTAGATTACCGGTTTAAAATTAAAATGGTGGAAAAAGGGGTTTCAGAAAACCTGGCCATACAATTACTGAGTAAGCCTAAGCAGACGCGGCAGACTGCTATAAAATGGGCCATCCTACTGGGAGGAACGGGGCTTGGGATATTGTTGGTGGCCTTGAATGGAGGATTGAATATTTATTCCCTGGCGATTATGCTATTTGCCTTATCTGCTAGTTTTTTGGGGTATTATATTTATATAGTGAAAAGTGAATAGGTGGAAAGGGTATTTGTTTGGAAGATATTCTTTTGGAAGGGTATTCATTTGAAAGGGTATTCATTTGAAAGGATATTCATTTGAAAGATATTCTTTTGAAAGATATTCTTTTGGAAGGATATTCATTTGGAAGGATATTCATTTAGAAGGATATTCATTTAGAAGGATATTCATTTAGAAGGATATTCATTTAGAAGGATATTCATTTGGAAGATATTCTTTTGAAAGGATATTCGTTTGAAAGGGTATCCATTTGAAAGGCTTATTTAAAAGCCTTTCAACCTTTCTCTTTGCTGCCCTCTTTTCAGAGAGAATATTTTTAATGAAGTCTCCACCTCAGAAGTATAATCAATCATTACCTGGATTTTATCAAGTAATAAAAGTTGCTGTTCATTATAAACCATTGGCGGCAAATCCGCGCTATCATTTTCGGCGCCAGCAACTGGAAATTCCTTCGCCAATCGCTCCAACTCCAAATCCCTGCTAATATCCGCCTCCTCCAGCAATATATCAATAATATAATCCGCGGCCCTATAATCCACCTGCTTCTCCCTTAAAAAAGCCGCTAACTCCTCCGGGCTCAAAGCATCAAAAAATGCCTTATTCCCGAACTTAGTTCCATTGAAAGCCACCCTTATCTCTTCCAGGGCTTTTGCAGGCTGGTCCTTTTTCCTGGCTATAATTGCTCTCATAGCCCTTCCCAGCTCCTCAATCATTTCTAATATATAATCTACCGGCATAATAACAGCGAATTTAACAATTTTAAAAGGTTCTCAATAATGGCTTTCCTCACAATGGCATAATTCTGGAAGTTAGTAAGACAAACACGAAAAAACTTACCAGTCACAACCGATTTTACAAGAACGGAATACTTTAGGAAATACCAGCATTCAAACTTAAAATCTTTATTGAAAAAACCTAAAACAACAGAGTTATGGAAGCAATCACACAAATTACCCGGTATAGATATATTCATGAAATGCCTTGTGGAGATACAGAAACAGCAGGCGAACCCGAGACAAACATCGTTTCCTCCATTTTATACGACACTGCAAAAGACGGATGCGACCGTCTGCAGGGGAAAGTCGCGCTGATAGAGGGCGGAGACACTGGCTTAGGCAGAGCTATTGCCGTTCAGTTTGCCAAAGAAGGCGCGGAAGTTGCTATCCTTTTTAATAATGATGGCAACCAGGCCAGGGAGACGGCAGAGATGATCAGGGGATATGGAAAGCAAGCCCTCCTTCTTTGCAATGATGTAAGCCGGGAAGACGGGTGTAAACTGGCGGTGGATAGGACAATTAGCCGTTTTGGGAAGATTGATATCCTTGTGAATAATGCAGCAATGGAGAATCTTGTGCCGCAGTATTATCTCGTTAATCATACAATTCCGCATCTGGCAACAGGCAGTAGTATTATTAATACATCCACGCAGGAGGCTATTATTGATTTTACGAGGACCCTGTCTTCTTTGTTGATCAAAAAAGGGATCAGGGTAAATGCGGTTGCTCCGGGAGCAATTTGGGATGAGTCAGTGAGAGATAGAAGTACCCATTCATCTGCTACAAGTCACGCTAATTATGCTGTGAATGACCTGGCAAATTTTGGCAGCGACTCGCTGATGGGATACGCCGCTCATCCCGGAGACATCGCGCCTTGTTTTATATTCCTGGCATCTGAAGATGCCGCCTTTATTTCAGGAGAAGTATTGCATCCGAATGGAGGTACGGTTATGACCAGTTAAAATTTAAATGATATGACCTTAGCTAAGTACAGGCAAAAGAGAACATTTTCAAAAACACCTGAACCAACTGGTGGAAAGAGCGCCAGCCAGGAATTACATTTTGTGATACAGAAGCATGATGCTTCTCATCTGCATTATGATTTCAGGCTGGAAATGAAAGGAGTGCTTAAAAGCTGGGCAGTACCCAAAGGACCCTCTATGGATCCGACCATTAAAAGACTGGCCATGATGGTGGAAGACCATCCTTATGATTATAAGAACTTTGAAGGCATCATACCCGAAGGCAATTATGGAGCAGGAACTGTGATTGTTTGGGATGAGGGCACGTATGTGCCGCAACTGAGTGGCAGTACTAAGAAAGAATGGGAAAAACAATTGCTACATGCTATTGATAGCGGAAAACTACATTTCATTTTACAGGGGGAAAAGCTGAAAGGGGAATTTGCATTAGTGAAAACCCATGGCAGAGGAGAGAATGCATGGTTGTTATTTAAGATTAAGGATAAGTATGCCAGTACGGCGGATGTGACAAAGAAAGAAAAATCTGTGATATCCGGAAGAACGCTGAAACAGGTGGAAAAAGATCCGGACAAGGTATGGAAAAGCAATAGAGAGGAAAAGGTCTCAAAAAACAGTAAAGCTACTACAGCAAAAAACAGTAAAGCTATTACTACGAAAAACAGTAAGGAAATTACTACAAAAAATAGTAAAGCTACTACAGCGAAAAATAGCAAAGATATTACTGCAAAAAACAGTAAAACTACTACTACAAAAACCGGCAAAACTACTACTACAAAAAGCAGCAACCCTGCTACAAAAAACAAAAAAGCCTCCCCCACACCCGCTCATACTGAAAGTGACTTCTCCTCCCTACTCGCTAAGGGAACAAAAAGTCCTATGCCCAAAGAAATCAAACCCATGCTGGCCACGCTTACTGAAAAACCCTTTGATAAAAAGGACTGGCTTTACGAGATCAAATGGGACGGGTATAGAGCCATCAGTTATTTAAACAAAGGGAAAGTGACCCTGCTTTCCAGGAACCAGCTTTCTTTCAATGAAAAATTTGATGTGATCGCAGCAGCTTTGCAGGAATGGAATGCGAAAGCCGTGATGGACGGAGAAATAGTTGCATTGAATGATGAAGGGAATCCTGACTTTCAGGCATTGCAGAATTATTTGAAGACCGGGAAATCTGTGCAGCTGGCTTATTATGTGTTTGATCTTTTGTGGTATGATGGTAAAGATATTACACAATTACCTTTAATCGAAAGAAAAGAAATTTTAAGGCAGGTATTGCCACAGGACAATGACCTTATCAGGTTTAGCGAACATATTACCGGAGAAGATGGGCAGGGCACCGCTTTTTATAAAGCAGCGCTACACAAAGGACTGGAAGGAATCATGGCTAAAAATTCAGAAAGTGCTTATGGCGTAGGCAAGCGATCTGAAAGTTGGCTGAAGGTTAAAAACAACAAACAAACAGAGGCAATTATTTGTGGGTATACTGTTCCAAGGAATAGCAGGAAACATTTTGGCGCGGTGATACTTGGGAAGTATAAGAACGGTGTGTTACATTACATCGGGCATACTGGTGGTGGATTTAATACAAAATCACTGAAAGAATTGTATGATAAGTTCCAGGCCCTGGTAACAAATAAGCCTCCTTTTAAAGTAAAACCAAAAACAAATATGCCTGCAACCTGGCTCAAGCCGGAATTGGTGTGTGAAGTGAAATTTGCTGAAGAGACAAGAGAAGGCATTTTAAGACAACCTATTTTCCTGGGATTGAGGGAAGATAAAAGTGCTAAAAATGAGAAGAAGGAAAAAGTAGTGGCAGCACCTGTTTCAGATAAAAAAACGGCACCTGCTTCAGATAAAAAAACAAAGACGATGAAAAAAACTGTTGAAAAGATAGCCGCATCCACTTCCACTAAACAGTCACCCAAATCATCCTCTAAAAAAAACGCCACTCACCCATTCCTCCCCGATGACCAAAACGAAGTCGAACTACAGATCGACAACAAATTGCTTAAATTCACTAACCTCGACAAAATCTATTGGCCGGATGAAGGTATCACCAAACGAGACATGCTCAACTACTACGCAGCCATCTCCGACACCATCCTCCCCTACCTCGTCAATCGTCCGCAATCGCTCAACAGATTCCCGGATGGGATCAAAGGCTTTCACTTCTATCAGAAAAATGTAGAAGATAAAGTTGCTGAATGGATAGATACCTTCCCCTACGTCAGCGAATCAGACGGCGAAACAAAAGAATTCCTTGTCTGCAAAGACAAAGCTACCCTTCTCTACATGGCTAATCTCGGTTGTATAGAACTCAATCCCTGGCATAGCAGGATCAATAAACCAGATAATCCTGATTATTGTCTCATCGATCTCGATCCGGATACCAATCACTTTGACGAAGTTATTCAAACAGCTTTGGAAATAAAAAAACTGCTGGACGATGTCGGCGCCGATGCTTACATCAAAACATCCGGCTCTACCGGTATGCATATCCTCATTCCCCTGGGGGCAAAATATACTTTTGATCAATCCCGTATGCTGGCAGAGTTGATTGTACAGATCATCAATAAACGCTTACCGGAAATTACAAGTATCGAACGTTCTCCTGCTAAAAGGAAAGGAAAAATCTACCTGGACTTCCTGCAGAACAGGCAAATTCAAACTATGGCGGTGGCCTATTCTCTAAGGCCCAAACCAGGTGCTACCGTATCCGCACCGCTCAAATGGGAAGAAGTTAAAAAAGGGCTCTCTATCAAACATTTTGACATCTTTAATATGCCGGAAAGGATTGCTAAGATGGGTGATCTATTAAAAGGGATCTTAGGGAAAGGTATCAATATGAAAGATGTCCTGAAAAAACTTCAAAAATTTATTTAAGCAAAAACGAATCATACTCATGCCCGAAGGCCCTTCCATTGTCATCCTAAAACAGGAGCTCTCCCCCTTTAAAGGGAAAACAATCACCGAAGCGAGCGGCTACGCAAAAATTGACCTGTCCAGGCTTGAAAACAAAAAAATCACCGCCATCAAAAGCTGGGGGAAGCACCTGCTCATTTGCTTCCGCGGCTTTACCATCCGCATCCACCTCCTCCTTTTTGGCACCTACCGTATCAACGAGCGCAAAAAATCCAACCCTACCCTCCGCCTCAGCTTCGACCATGATGAACTCAACTTTTACACATGCGCTGTCAAAATCATTGAGGGCTC
>Ga0209436_101029_pt1 | contig 10679 bp, 4 predicted proteins | sample AraplaF_Cvi_mTSA_FD_184263 | JGI IMG/M metagenome (GOLD analysis project Ga0209436, IMG submission 184263) | Arabidopsis root microbial communities from the University of North Carolina, USA - plate scrape MF_Cvi_mTSA (SPAdes) (version 2) | ecosystem: Host-associated > Plants > Roots > Endosphere ...
GAAGCCCTGTCGCTGGTGAGGGTGGTACGGATCACATCTACCTGTTCGGTGGTGAAGAGTACCAGGCAGGCATCGTCTGAGTAGTCCATGTAGTTTTCAAACATATTGCCGGGTGAACTGCTTGCACACATGTCCACCTGTGGCCATGCAGGACAACCGTAGGTCGCTTTCGCCTGCTTAGGGGTATCGTCGATACCGTCATCGGCTGCACAGGCATCTTCATCTCCCCAGATGTGACGGAGGTTGAAGTAGTGACCTATTTCATGGGTGGCAGTGCGGCCTTTATTGTATGGAGAGGTAGCAGTACCTGTGGTACCGAAACCGGTATAATCAATTACAACGCCCTGCTGATTATCGGCATATAAACCGGGGAAAGTAGCCACCCCGAGATAACCACTTTCGAGGTGGGTCACCCAGATATTGAGGTAGCTATCGCCATCCCATTGAGGAGCACCCCCAGTGCTGGTGAATTTTACAGCCTTGGCAGCAGAACTAATGCTAAAGCTTGATTTCGTGGTAGTTATACGCTCTATCCCATTTGTTACTTCACCTGCAGGGGTTCGTTGCGCCAGGCAAAACTGGATTTTTGCGTTGCCGATCAGGGCTTTCCATACAGCAGGAAGAATGCTGGTATCGGTATTGAGGGCAGCATAATCCTTATTGAGAACATCGATCTGGGATTGCACCTGTGCGTCGGTTACGACGTTCGGATTTTGCAGTACGATGTGAACGACTACAGGGATGGTAACGGTGTTGTAGGCAGCGGTCACTTTTGCTGCTGCTCTGTTCAGTTTAATGGTAGAGATTTTTGAGCGGTTGCGTGCTTCAATCTTATCACGTAGTGCCTGCAGGGAGGGATTTTCCCTGATCTGTTCCTGAACAGCTATTTCGGTGCCACACTGACGCTGGCCCAGGGCAGGTAATGATAGGAAGACGGTTAGGATAAAAAGGGTAAAATTGCGCAAAGTTCAAGTTTGAAAGTTAAAATTAGCGGCTGTTGTCCGAAAATTCCGGGGAAAGGTACAATCTTTTGTTACACACCTGATTGTTAATTTCCAAAAGTTAGCGTGTCATTTTGAATCAGTTCCCGACTATTTATAGTACGGAATTATTCAAAAATGGTTGCCTGCAATGTAGAAAAGTGGTTATGTAGCAATTAATTGGCTCTCGACAGTTTGACCGCGTTTTTTTCGTATTGTTTAAAACGCGATAGGGGTATATTTCGTATTTGGGGATTTTTCTAACATGGGAGAAGTGGCCTGCATTTTTTAATAAAATAAAAAAGGGCAACTCACCAGAGTCGCCCTTTTTTTATTTATCTCTAAAGATTACAGATTTGCCTGAATCTTCTTTTCTAATACTGAACGAGGCACAGCACCTACTTGTTTGTCTACAACCTTACCACCCTTCACAAAAAGAATTGCAGGAATGCTTGTAATGCCGTAGTTAATAGACAGCTGCGGGTTCTGGTCAACATTTACTTTACCAACGTTAACCTTACCTTCATATTCTTTAGACAGCTCTTCGATCACCGGACCGATAGCGCGACAAGGACCACACCATTCTGCCCAGAAATCAATTACGCTCAATTTGTCTGAGCTCAACACTTCGGTTTCGAAGTTGGAATCAGTGAATTCTAATGCCATGTTATTAGTATTTATAAAAATTTTTAAAATCTTGTTATTAACTCTGCAAGAATCAAACCGGGCGCAAATTACTGCTTTTTTGGCATGTTCTGCAAATCGTTATATCGATTATTTACGATGCAAGTTAAAGTAATTTTAGATGGATACTTATTGATAGTTTCTATAACAGTATCAAGTTCCGGCGAATTGGTTCTTTTGTCCGCATTATTGGTTTTTAGTAAACCTCAACAGTTGCCTAATAAACTATTTACTTCGCCGTTTCTATATACACATCCAGATCCGGCTGCTTCGACAGGAAATGCGCCAGCTCATCATTCATCTCAATATGTTTATTAAACGTATGCATCTTCACCTGCAGATCATTATCCCTATCCACCAACTGCAAAAACAACTCACTTGACCCCGGATACTTATTAATATTATCTACCAAAAAGTCTACCAGATCCCGGGTTATAAACTTCGGCATTGTCACCAATCCCACCTTCTTCGTATGCGTCTTCTTTACCTCCTGCAATAACTGTATACTATTCACCTTAAACTCATACTCGCTATCATTAAACCTCCTCGCCTTAAATCCTCCATTGATGAACAAACACAATCCCGTCTTCAAATAAGGTGCAAACCTGATAAAGTCCTCACTCCACAATGCAAACTCAAACTTCCCGCTATAATCCTCCACCGTCATGATGCCAAACTGTCTGTTGTTCCTGGATATACGTTCCTGAGCACCCGTTACATACACCGCCAGCCGGAAGTTTTTCTCCCTACCTGGCTTACCACCTCCAGGAGCTGTAATATCTGCCTGGTATTCAACCAGTTCAGAGACCTTATTCATGTTGTAGAACCTGCTCTCAAACCTGTAATCATCCAGCGGATGCCCGGAAATATAGATCCCCGTCACTTCTCTCTCATTATTCAATTTCAAGATCAGCGGCCATGGGTCACAATTTGGCAGTTTCGGCGGCTCGATCGCCGGCATATCTTCATCCCCAAACAAGCTACCAATATTAGAAGAACCTGCTGATACCTGGTTTCCGAATTTCACGATTTTATCCAGGCCCGTCGTCACATCATTCTCCGGTTTAAAGAAGTACTGCGCTCTATGCAATGCCGGGAAACAATCAAAGGCACCCGACATCGCCAGGGCTTCCAGGGATTTCTTATTCACCGCACGTTGATTCACACGCTTGATCAGATCAAAGATATCTTTGAATGGACCATCCTTCTTCCGCTCTTCCAGGATGTTCTCCACCGCAGCTTCACCCACACCTTTCAACCCTGCCAGGCCAAAACGGATCTGCCCCATCTTGTTCACCGCAAAACCCTTGAAAGATTCATTCGCATCCGGCGGCAATACGTCAATACCCATACGTTTCGCCTCTTCCATGAAGAAGGTGATCTTTTCAATATTGCTGGCACAGTTCAGTACCGATGCCATATATTCTGCCGGGTAGTGGGCCTTGAGATAAGCCGTCTGGTATGCCACGAAGGCATAACAGGTCGCGTGCGATTTGTTGAACGCATAGGATGCGAATGCCTCCCAGTCCGTCCACACCTTCTCACATATTTTCAGATCATGGCCGTTCTTTTCACAACCCTCCATGAACTGTTTCTTCATTTTGTCCAGTACCGCCTTCTGTTTCTTACCCATCGCCTTACGGAGTACGTCCGCATCACCTTTGGAGAAGTTGGCCAGTTTCTGACTCAGCAGCATTACCTGCTCCTGATATACGGAGATACCGTAAGTATCACGCATGTATTCCTCCATCGCCGGCAGGTCATACACCGTTTCTTCCAGCCCATGTTTACGGCGGATGAACAAGGGAATGTACTCCAGTGGTCCCGGGCGGTACAAGGCGTTCATCGCAATCAGGTCATCGAATCTATCGGGCTTCAGCTCACGCAGGTACTTTTGCATCCCGGGAGACTCGAACTGGAACGTAGCGTTCGTTTCACCCTTCTGGTACAGCTCGTAAGTTCGGGGATCATCCAGCGGAATTTCATCAATATCGATATCAATACCGTGGTTCTGTTTGATCAGTTCCAGCGCACCTTTTATAATGGTCAGGGTCTTCAGACCCAGGAAGTCCATTTTGATAACACCGGCACTTTCAATGATACTACCTTCAAACTGGGTCACCAGCAGGTCGGAGTCCTTGGCCGTAGATACCGGGATCAGGTCATACAGGTCTTTCGGCGCGATGATGATACCCGCCGCATGGATACCGGTATTTCGCACAGATCCTTCTAATACGCAGGCTTCGCGGAGCACTTCGCCCTGCAGGTCGTCGCCTTTGATGATCTCACGAAGTTTTCTCACGTTTTCAAGATCTTCCGGACCGAGGCCTTCCTTTTCAGCGAGGCTCTTTTCACCTTCATCGATCGGTGCGTTGAAGATACGGTCCAGCTGGATACCTGGTTTATCAGGCACCATCTTAGCCAGCATATTGGATTCTACCAGGGGCAGGTCCATTACACGGGCTACGTCCTTGATACTCATTTTGGCCGCCATGGTACCATAGGTAATGATCTGGGCTACCTGGTTCTTGCCATATTTGTCAACTACGTAGTCAATTACTTTCTGTCGGCCCTCATCATCGAAGTCCGTATCGATATCGGGCATGCTCTTACGTTCCGGATTCAGGAAACGCTCAAACAGGAGATCGTACTTGATGGGGTCAATATTGGTGATACCAATGGAATAGGCTACCGCCGATCCCGCTGCCGATCCACGGCCCGGCCCGATGAATACCCCCAGATCGCGGCCTGCCTTGATAAAGTCAGATACGATGAGGAAGTAACCCGCAAATCCCATGTTCTCAATTACATTGAGTTCAAAGTTCAGGCGTTCTTCTACTTCTGCAGTAATCTCCGCATACTTCTTACGGGCACCCTCGAAAGTGAGGTGGCGCAGGTACTGATCCTGGGTAAAGAAACCCGGAGGGATCGGGAAGTTCGGCAGCAGAATGTCTTTTTTCAGATCCAGCAGTTCCACCTTGTCCACGATCTCATTGGTATTGTCAATGGCCTGTGGCAGGTCGTGGAAGAGGGTAGACATCTCATCCGTGGTCTTGAAATAGAACTCGTCATTATAAAAAGCGAACCGGGTATTTTTCTTACCGCCTTCGTCTTCGTTAAATTCTTTGTTGGTAGGGGTGGATTTTTTCTCACCGGTGTTGATACAGAGCAGGATGTCATGCGCGTTCGCATCGGCCCTGTCCACATAATGGGAGTCGTTGGATGCGATCACTTTCACATTGTACTTCTCTGCAAATTTCAGGAGCACGACATTTACCTTTTCCTGTTCCGGAATACCATGGCGTTGCATTTCTACATAGAAATCCTCACCAAAGATGTCCAGCCACCATTTAAATTCCTTTTCGCCGGCCTCTTCGCCATGCTTCAGAATGGCACGGGGCACAGAGGCACCGAGACAACAGGTGGTGGCGATCAGTCCTTTATGATATTGCAGCACAAGTTCCTTGTCGATACGGGGATATTTACCGTACAGCCCCTCGATATAACCAAGTGAACAGAGTTTGATGAGGTTGCGATAGCCTTCCTCGTTCTTGGCGAGGAGTACCTGGTGGTTACGAACATCCTTCTCGTCACGGGTAAAGGCACGCTTGAAGCGGTTTTCTACAACGTAGAATTCACAGCCCACAATCGGCTTTACTTTCAAACGCTTATCTTTTGGATCTTCAGGGTTGAGACGATGGTTGTATGCTTCTGCCACAAACTGGAAAACGCCGAACATGTTACCGTGGTCAGTGATGGCAAGGGCTGGCTGATTACTGGCCATTGCTTTTTTATACAGTGACTTGATATCTGCGGCTCCATCCAGGAGGGAGTACTGAGTATGAACGTGTAAGTGGGAGAAAATCATGGCACAAAATTCCGTTTCTTCAGGCACAAAGTTAGCTAAAAATTATCCACAAGAGATGGATGCGCCTACGGGCCTGTGTATCCATGGAATTTAACTAAGGCGGCACCAGGCTCCAGCCAATCTCCCGCCCGGTTACCGCAGGTAATCAGGCGGCTTTCAGTTTTTTCACCCGTACAACACTTTAAAAACAATTATTATTAGTAATTTAGCTCAAATATTAACTCTAAGCATATATGCCAGGAAGAAATGGATTTATTTGGGTGATCGGTATTTTTCTGCTAACAGCAAGTTCGTGTTCTGTTATTAAAAATACTTCTACTGCCAAAAAATCTACTACGACTTCTTCCAGCCGTTCCCCGGAATTTCTAGATGGCTTCACCACTTCCAGCAATGCAAAGACCACCAGTGTCAGCTATGCAAAAGTGAGTTTTTCCCAGGCCGCCAGTACTTATGTAGAAAACGCCCCTTTGTGGCAATTTAAATATGCACAGCTGCTGGACGTACCGGTAGAAACTGTGCTGAATGCCAATTTGTTTTATTTTATTGAAGATTGGTGGGGCACTCCTTACCAGTTGGGAGGTCGTTCCAAATCAGGGATTGACTGTAGTAATTTTGCTAACCAGTTATTAAATACTGTGTTTAGATTGAATGCTTCCGGCACTTCTTCGGGATTGTATGACAAGTCGAAGAAGGTGAGCAATGCGCAGATGAAGGCGGGGGATCTGGTGTTTTTCAAGATTAATCAATCGCAGGTATCGCATGTGGGGGTATACCTGGATAATTCTAAATTCGTACATGCTTCTACCAGTTCCGGTGTGATGATCAGTGATCTGAATGAGACTTACTGGAAGAAGTACTTTGTGGGAGCAGGGAGGATCAATTAAATCAGATTAACCCATCCGCCGCAGGCGGAATTAAAAACATTACCTTCGCAGAAATTTACCTGAGGGGAATACATACTGTTTAAACTGTCAACCGCAAGCGGTACATTGATTGCTAATTTCCACCTACATTGTTAAACTTAAATTCTTTTCTGCTTCATGCTTTCAATCGTAATTTGTTCCATCGATCCTCAACGAGTACGCACGGTGTCTGCAAATATCCAGGCGACTGTTGGGATTGAACATGAAGTGATCATCATCGACAATGCCAAAGAGTTAGGAGGCATGGGCGCTGGTTACAATACCGGTGCTGCCCGTGCAAAGTACGATACCATTTGCTTTATGCATGATGATGTGGAATTCCTGACGGCCGACTGGGGGAAATGTGTACTATCACATTTTAAGTCGGATGCTAAACTGGGGCTCATCGGTATTGCCGGTAGCCGGTATAAAAGTAAGACGATCTCCGGCTGGTGGACGAACCAGGAAAAGGCGGATTGTTGTAATATTTACCAGCGACTACCCACAGGCAAGGAACGAAAATTCCTGTTGCGCCCTGCCGGAAAGAATGATGTAACTGTACCCGTGAAATGCCTGGACGGCGTATGGTTGTGTACCCGTAAAAAGATCTGGGAAGAATTCCCATTCAATACTTCCGATCTGAAAGGATTCCATTTTTATGACCTGGATCTAAGTTTGCGCATCTCTGAAGCATATACGGTAGCAGTAGTGTATGATGTGGACCTAATTCATTTTTCTAACGGGAACTTCGGTGATGAATGGGTGAGGGGGGCAATCTTCTTTCATGAGCAGGTAAATAAGGTACCGCTGCCAGCAAGTTTGGATACGCCGGCGGAGAATGCCGAAGCACATGTATGTAAATCCTGGTTGCAGCGATTGCAAATTGAACAGATCAGCTGGGAGAACAGGCGATTGTGGGTACAGGCGGCAAAGGCAATGGATTATCCGGGTGCTTGGCCGGCTGTCTTAGGATTTTATTTTCCGTATGTGGAGAAGGCGAAAGTGAAGTTAAAAGCAATGATATCATAAAAAAGAGCTTGTATCAAAAGTAAAATTTCCGGGATTTAATTCGGATGCCCGATGGAGAGAATTTATTCTCAATGCCTTCAATTTACTTTTGATACAACCTTTTTAATTTTATCGTATTAATGTGACCGTTCCCTTTTCCAATTGCGGATGCATTTCCTCTCCATAAAACCCATACTCTACCACATACACATAAGTACCTATCGGCGCCACTTCATTGCCTACTTTCCCATCCCAGCCACTGTTGGAATCCGCGGTCTGGAATAACAAATTACCTGCCCTGTTATAGATCCTCATATGATAATAAGCTATCCCCAATCCTTTCACCCTGAACACATCATTCTGCCCATCACCATTCGGCGTAAATGCCGTCGGAATGAACAACTTCTTGAAATGCGTCACGGTAATAGTCACCGTATCCGTTGGAATACAATTTAATCCTGTCAGCGTACTCACCACATAGGTAATCGTTGAATCCGGCGTAGCCACCGGCGAAGCACAGTCCACACAACTTAAGCTCTCATCCGGCGTCCATGCGTAATCTACCCCGTTCGTAGCTTTTAGTGTTACTGACTGCCCGATATTAATAGTGGTATCATGATTCCAGATATGCATCGCTGGCACATCGTTATTCTCAATGGTTACAATAGAATCCAGGCGGCAGTTATGCGCATCCCTGATCAGGATAGAATAGGTGCCTGCACTGAGTTTGTCAACAAAGGTTTGCTTCATCAGGTCACTGCCCCAATAGAATTTATACGGAGAGGTACCTCCTGTAGGATTGACTTCTACCGTGCCATTCCCTCTTTCGCAGAGTTCCATGGTAAGTGCTACGCCTGTTTTCAGCGGTGCCGGTGCAGGCAGTTCGATGCTCACGCTATCGATACATACCGCATTGCGGATATAGATATGATAATTCCCCTGTTGCAGACCCGTGAGCACCGGCGAGGTCTGCGAAGTCCTGAATGTATCGATGGTATATTCAAACGGAGGCACGCCCTTGTTGACCTGTATCGTGATTGAGCCATCAACAGCATCATAACAGGAAGGCTTTGTACTACTCGCAGTAGCCCTGATGATGGTAGCAGTATGTTCCACCACAGTGAAGGACTTTGCCAGCGCGCAGTTCACGGCATCTACGACTTTCACATTGTAGATCCCGGGATCCAGTTTAGGATACAGGGAGTCGCTACCCATGTTCTGGCCATCGAAGTAATACGTATATGGATATACTCCACCCGTAGGCATTGCTTCGATCTGCCCCAGGAAAATCCCACAATCAATATCGGTCACCACCGTATTAGTCAGGGTCAGCGGTTTGCTGACAGTCACATGTACCGTATCACTGTTTGCACAATAACCATTGCTGACGATCACGCTAAAATCACCACTGAAATGGGCATCGATGGTACGGGTCGTTTCGCCGGTACTCCATTTATAAGTAAGTGCCGGGCCGGCATCGAGGTTCACGAAGGTAGTACCACAGGTTCCTGTATCCCTGCCCAGGTTGGGCTTTGCCATGAATGGAGGGCTGGTTAATGTAAATGCCTGCGTGATCTCACAACCTATTGCATCTTTTATCCGGATGGTATAGGTACCCGAATCCAGGTTCTTATATAATGAAGTTGTACCCCTGCTGGAATCATTCAGGAAATAAGTGTACGGATACGTACCACCTGTCGCCCTTACATCGATCTGGCCTAAGTTACCGGCACAATCAACGTTGGTGACGACTGTTCCTGACATATCCAGTGGCTGGTTGATCGCAACATGTATAGTATCCTTTCCTTCACAATAGCCATTGCTCACGGTCACGCTATAATTACCTGTAGTGGTGACATCGATAGTACGGGTGGTCGCACCGGTGTTCCATTTATAGGTACGTCCTACGCCCGCATCGAGGGTGATGGTGCCTGGTCCACAGGTACCGGTATCCTTGCCCAGGTTAGGTTTTGGAGGCGCCAGTACCACCACTTCTTTACAGAAGGAAGACTGGGTAGACAGGCTTTCGTTGGTCAGCAGGTGAATGTTGTATACCCCTGCGTTATTATATTTAATGGGAGACGGCGGAGTGGATTTAGTAGAAGATGGCGTGCTGGAATTGCTGCAGCTGTTAAACTGTAGTCTGAAGATCTTATGCGAATACGCATCTGTGATCATCGAATAGAGGTTATCACCATCTCTGAACATAGTAGAAATAGAGTGGGGGAAGGTCAGACCGGAAATGTTCAGTTTAGAACCAATGATGGAACCTCCTAACCCGGTAGGAAAATCCACCCTTACTACATCGTGTGTCACATTGTTTACGACGAGACCATAGAAATTACCGCAATCGTTGATGATAACGACATCTCTGGGCTGGGAGAGTACACCACCGGCACTTCCGAGATCGGTGCTCACAGGGGTATTCCCGATTGAGCTGCCAAAGTCCATGCGAACCAATGTGCCCGCATAAGTATTCGTGATGAAGATGTAGTTCTTATTGTTGTATTTAGCCGCATAAATCCCGGTAGGCCAGTAGAGGGTACCAGTGACGTTGCCTAAGTTTTGTGCCGTAGGTGGGTTGGTGAAGTTCTTACCAAAGTAAAAACGGGTCACCGTATTATCATCCGCGTTTACGGTCAGCCCCCAGTATTCATCTCCTTCCTGGATGATGGTGAGTTCTGTAGGATAATTCAGGGTGTTACTGATATTGCCCCAGTTGGTTGCAGTCAGATTGCCTTTCGCGGTACCCAGGCTGGTGCCGAAATCTATCTTGATAATGCGGGCCAGTGTGGTTGTATGACCACCTACCACGATCAGGTGCCAGCCTTTTTCGTCTTTTACTACCTGTAACCCTTCCGTATATTGAGGAACGACCCCGTTGAAAGTGCCAAGGTCCTCTGCGGTCGGGGTATTGAGCAGACTACTCCCGTAGGTAAGGCGGACAATGCTGTTCTTTCCGAAATTGGAAACAAAGCCGTACCACACACCATTATCCTGCTGTATAGTGATGAAAGTGGGGGTGTTGAGCAAACTACCTGGATTGCCAAGGTCAGTCATGGTAGGGGTACCGTATAGATCATACCCACAGAAGTTCCAGTAGTAGGTGCTGGCGCCTACAGATGTGTTGGTGATATTTACCGGGTCATTAATACATACGGTATCTGGTGCTGTAAAACTTGCCTGTCCCGAAACATTCAGCCATACAAACAAACAAAGGCTGAAGATGAATAATTG
>Ga0209436_101043_pt1 | contig 10554 bp, 8 predicted proteins | sample AraplaF_Cvi_mTSA_FD_184263 | JGI IMG/M metagenome (GOLD analysis project Ga0209436, IMG submission 184263) | Arabidopsis root microbial communities from the University of North Carolina, USA - plate scrape MF_Cvi_mTSA (SPAdes) (version 2) | ecosystem: Host-associated > Plants > Roots > Endosphere ...
CTCCAGGAATCAGCTATTTCCGAAGCATTCACGGTTCTGCTGGCCCCTGATTGTTGATTCAGCAGATCCACGCAGGTCATACTTGCCTGCAATGCCCTGGTTTTTAAGAAACGGTAACGTATCACCGGTGAGAGTATCGGGAAATCAGGCTGATAATCTGTCGGCAGACTACTATTGTAATTGTAATACCAGCTTAACCCGCTTTCCAGGTTTTTCCATGAGTAGAGGCTCTTTCCTGTAATGCCTGTCTGAAGATACCTGGTCGTTGTGCCACTGCTGGTTGTCATTATATTATATCCAGGGCCAATACTGAGGCTCAGATCCCAGCCTTTCTGGTTATTGTAGCTACAGGTAAGATCGCTGCTGGTCGTGAATGTACGACTATCATTCCTGACACCATTGCTTAACACAGGGTTTTTAGAATATACAGCGCCTCCAGTCATATTAAAGGTCAGTTTACCTTGTAATGCAGAAGTAGAGTAATTAAGCGTGATATTGACATTCTGTGCTCCTTCCAGGTTCACTGGTTTACTGAGTTGACCACCATTGGCGAGCAGGGTCGTAGACTGCGCAATACTATGTTCTGTGAAACTGGCACTCATGCTGATGGTAAAGATCCGCATAACACCCATTTTAATGGCATTATAGCTCATATTAATGGTGTGGGTATATGGTTGCTTCAAATCGGGGTTACCTTCCTGTATGAAGAGAGAATCCGATGTTACGGTCACAGGTTGTAATTGTTGTATAGAGATCGTCATTGGTCTGCCATTATAACCCAACATCAGATTTTTGCCGTTTTTGGGGCTGATACTCAACATGGCCTGTGGGAGCAGGTTGATGAAACGGCGGGAAAACTGGGTATGCCCGCTCACATTATCTGCCAGCAGCCAGTCACCCTGCAGACCTGTTCCTAAAGTGATATTTAGCATGCCCGCCTGTCCCCTGATGGAGGCCTGGGCTACTCCGCTGTGATAGTTGCTGACGAAATTGTTACTCTGGCTGGAATCCCGCTGGTCATAATGGCCGTTGCTATCATTGTATTTATACGTATTGTAAATATTATTGTCTTTGTTAAAACCATAACTAGCCTGTGCTGTGAAATTATATTTCTGCCCCAGTAGTTTGGTATATGTCATATTGCTTCCCACATTGAAACTGCCATTTTTATTGTCAGTCAGCTGATGAATATTTTTGCTGTAAGAAGGATATACTGTCTGGGTTTCATTCAGCGAACTACGTTTATTTTCAGTATTATGTATATTCAGATTTGCCATTAGCAGTTCTCCCGCGTTTTTACCACGATGGGTCAGCTGAAAATTCGAACTGAATTGTGTGTTGCTACCTTTAGAACTACTGGTGCCGGATGATGAATAGATCTGCGTGCCAGTGCCTGCATAATGCTGCGTGCTTTGTTGAACGCTGGTGTTATCATTATTATTCAGATTCACCATTGGAATAATGCTCAGGGTAGTTTGCTCATTTGGGTTGTAATCTATCTTGCCATTAAAACGGTGTGAACACACCTGGTTTACACCGTATGCAGACTGGCTCAGGGAAGTTGAGGAGTCACCAGGAAATATATTGAGGGTCTGTGACCTGGATTCAATTTCATTGCGGGTATCATTTGCCAGGTAGCTGCCATTATATTTAAGCGTAGCATTCCGGCTGTCACGATAGTTCATACCACCATTCATGACCCGCCTGATGCCATTGTTTTGTTGTATAGGATCAGTACCGGTTTTTTCTTTGTCAACATTACCTGCATCTGCAACGATGGATAACTGCTGGCCGCTATTCATATGATTCAGGTCTCCGCTCATGGTGTAGGTATCTCCGGTACCGGCGCCTGCACCTACTTTGCCAAAGTTACCTTTTCTTTTATCTGCCTTTAATACAATGTTCAGGGTCTTGTTTCCCGGAAAACCTGGTGGAGGCGGTGGTGCGGGAGAATTGTTATTGAGGTTGGTAGCATATACCTGGATCTTTTTTACAATTTCTGCTGGCAGATGTTCCAGCGCCATGGATGGTTCGCCTGAGAAGAAGGGCTCACCGTCTACAGTGATCTGGTCTACAGGCTGGCCATTGATAGTGATAGTGCCATCGTTCCGGATCTGTATACCCGGTAGCATTTTAAGCAGTTCTGCAAGCGCGGCATATTCTTTCGTCCTGAATCGGCTGGAGTTATATTCAAGGGTATCCTTTTTCATGACGATAGGAGGCTCCTGTACAACAAGGGTATCTAATTCTCTTATACGGATGAACATATAGACGGTATCCATGTTGATCACCTTGTGATTGCCATCTATGGTAAAAGCTTTTTTAACAGGTGCGAGGCCCTGGAAGGAAATATTTAGGATATACTGGCCAAATGGAATATTATCAGCACTGAACCCTCCCGTTTGATTAGAAAAAATGGATTGCTTGATAACATTATCTTTTGTAATAGTAATAAAAGCATCTTTAAGCTGTTGATGGGTAACGGTATCAGACAGCTGGCCATATATTTTGCCGGTTTGTTGTGCGTGTGCTGTAAAGGAGGCAAATAATATCAGGTAAACAAATACGTGCTTATGAAAACTCATTCCAATGGAATTAGACAAGCATCCTTCGTAATGAAAGATGCTTGTAAAATTAAACTAATCTGCGAGCTAACCTAATTTGCTTCAAATAAACCAAATGAGATCAGGATAGGCGTAGTGCCTGATCTTGGATCAAAAGTGTAAGTATAAGAGCTGGCAGGGAAGTATATGTTAGCAGAACTTCCTTTTGGAATACTCACTGTTTCAGAATTGAAATAAGCTGAACCACCTTTACCATTGTCGTAATATATTGCAATAAATACCTTTGTTGCAGCAGCTGTATTATTGTTTTTTACAGTTACGTAAGAAGTAGTTGGTATTGCGATAGATACTGGTGTAATGATAGTGGGAGTATTCCACCATGCACCGTATGTGAATACACCGATCGGACTAGGAAAGGTAGCGGTGTTAGTCCATGACTGAACCACACCCGGAGAAATGGTTTGAGAAGTAGTCACGCCTACATACGCACTCGTCAGATTGGTGTAACCGGTCTCGTTTCTGTAACATTCTACATAATACTTCTGGTCCTGGGCTTTCGCATTTATTGCGGTCAGACCGCATATAGCAATCAGGCAGGATAACAACAGTTTTTTCATGTGTATTTATTTGGATTAAATAATGTTGGATGGGCATAGTTATTCCGGCACAACAATGGATGTGTGTTTGAAATGAGTTAACCTGGCATAACAGATTGAATTGTTATGCGTGTTGTGGAATAATATGGCTTTTTGTAAGAAGTACTTTATGCAAGCACCCTTCATGGTGAAGGATGCTTGCGGGAATTTAATATATCAGGAAGGCTGATATAACTGGATCTGTACCAGTGTTGGAATTGCACCGTTTGTTGCACCCGGAGGTACAGCAGTGTAAGTAACGAAGTTAGATGGTATACTGATGGTTGTAGTCGCACCGGCAGCAACTGTTACAGGTGCTGATACTTCTTCTTTGTAGAATCCTACTGTTCCCTGTACTATTTTTACAGAAATAGCAACTTTCTGGGCAGTGGTTCCTGTGTTCTTAACAGTGGCAGTATAGCCAGCATTAATGGTAATTGTAAACGGAGTTAAAATAGTAGGTGTAACCCAATATGCACCATAACTAAAAACACCTATTGGATAAGTGTAAGAACCACCTGGAGCAGTGTTCGTCCAGGTTTGTGGCGTGCTGTTTGGAGTAGTGGTCTGGGAAGTCGTAATACCAATATTGGTACTCACCCATTGTACAGTGCCCACCTGGTACCCAAGGGATTCTACATAGTAATAATTGCTTTGGGCTTTTGCATTCATTGTCACCAGGCCGCATATAGCGACGAGGCAGGAAAACAACAACTTTTTCATGTTTGTCTTTATTTGGTTTTAAAAAATCTCACTGATGGGGATAGCAAGCCCGCCACACTGTTGAATGTGTGTAGAGACTGAGCTAACAGATTATTATTAAGCTTTAATAATAATGGGTTTCATTACCTGTAATGGCATTCATAGTCACCATGCCGCAAAGCGCGACAGGGTAGTAGGCAACAAGTGTTTCATTTTGTTCCTTTTTAGTTTTTTTAAAATCCCTCTGATGTAATTGTAAGCCTCACACACGACGATTGTGTGAAAAGACTGAGTTAACTGATTATTATTACTATCTAATAATAACGGGTTGTGATAGCTATATCGGCATAAGTGGATGTATTTCGCATGGTCCTGTCTTATGTAATTTAAGACTTCGCCTCCAATGGGTAACATGTTTAGATATTGGAGGAGATAAGGTATACGGTTTCCATATTTCATGTCTAATTTACAACTAAATCATAACAACGCAATGTAATAACAGTCAATTCCTGCGAACTATGTTTTTTTATCGTTGATAGAAACAATTTTATCTGTAAGCATCTTTTTTTTATTTAGTGTCTATTTAACACATACTCATCAAAACCGAATTGATTAGTTAGTTCGCATAACAGACTATTTATAATCAGGCTGGTTTAATCTTAGAAAATTTAATTATTGCATACCTACTCATCGAAATAGAAATTTAGTGAGTAGAAATGCCAGGAGTTATCTGCTAAAAATTAGATATCTGGTAAAATTTAAATGGGTTGGAAAGGATGCAAAAAAACAATCTGTTAAAGATTGTAACTTATTTACCAGAAGGGCCGTTTTAACCCATATAAGATTCCTTGTAACCTATATTAAGCATTCCATATGAAGAAAACATTGCTCTTATTCCTGCTGGTGGTCATCAGTTTGGCCCCTGGCTGCAAAAAGAACGAAAAGGACCCCTGTGAAGGACTCGCATGGTTAACCGCACCTACTACGATGGGCCTCTTTTATCTGGATAAAGAAACCGGGAAAAATCTCTTCCTGGAGAAAAAGATAGATGCCTCAAAGATTACAGTTACCCCCGCAGTAAGTATGAGTATCAATACTGTAGCTGGCTCCGAATACTATGGTGCTATGATCCTTTATATTGATCAGAATAAGAAAGGTGCATTCAAATACGAAATCAATATTCCAGGTATAGGCACAACCACACTTGCATATACTAATGAAGAAGTAATTACACAGAATGCATGTAATCCAGTCAGAATTGTTGTTGGGCAGCCTATCGTTGGAAATGATCCATTTACAGTTGAAAGAGTCAGCACGGAGTATAGGATAACAATAACGCATTAATACTACTCTACACTTCTTATTTTGTACTCAGTTTTTTTAGTCAGCGCTCACGATAGCTTTTGCTGATAATTATCAAGGGGGAAAATTACTTTTGATGAGATGGCAAAAAAACGAAAAGGCTTGGTCGGAAAAAGTGAAGTACATGAGCGTAGTACTGGAAATCGGCATGCTACGTTCGATGTGGCGGGGGCTGGAAATACCCCCTTTTGGGCAGTGTACCAGTTCCCGCCCCTACTAATTATAAGAAAACGCTAAAAATAATCCGCTCATAAGACCTGCTATTTTGATAATCCTTCAGCACCGAAGAAATCTCTTTATTCAGCGATTGATATGTTACCTTGTCAGCACTCCTCATATAAATGGGTGCCTGAATCCCAGCTGATAACTGTGATGATTTTATCGACTTCACAAACCAGGTAGTATGAAACCTGGGAACAACCACTCCCATAATCAATCCCGGCAAGCCAGAAAAAGTCTCAGGTCCTGCAGATATCGGAATTTGTTCCGCATAAAAAGCAACAACAAATATCGAGTCTTCCAAAAGCCCATTCGCGCGCCGGCAATGAAATCCTGCAATGTCTCTCTCCTCATCTGTCAGTTTCCAGGTAATCCGTGGCCGCCTGTCATGGAGCGTCACTTTCTTCTCAAAGATATTCCGCACAATAATAGCTGAGTCATTTGTAAGATCCGTAAAAACAACATTGTTATACCCCACTTTCTCAAGGAAAGAAAAAAACGAACTATTCTGCTGAGCACCCGGCTCATACAAGGCCGAAGCACCATTAAACTTCAAAGAAAAATAGGAAGAGTCAAACTTTCCAAAGCGGGTCTTATATTCACTGATAAAAGAAGCCTGATCTGCATATTCCTTTTCAAGCAATGAATAGGCATTAATCTTCCTTTCATACATCAGCTCCCCCGTTTCTAAAAATGTCGCCTGGCCGTCTGCAAACATTGGTGCTGCTATGAAAATCAACAAAAGGATCAACTTATTCATTGCCTGATCGTTTAAAGTTCCAAATAGCCGAAATCATAAAAAACCTTTTCAAAACAGTATAATTATTATGCAAGATTGTATTATCAATCGCAAATTGCTCAAACCCCCTGTTCCTGTTCAACAGATCGTTTACCGATACTTTTACAGACAGCGAATTGTCTTTGAAAAATGACTTACTTAGACTACAATTAATCAGCAAACGATCAAAATTCTGGTAAGTCAGCCGGCTTCCTACACTGGTAAAGTAATCCACCACCGATTCAAATAAGAATGTTTTTGTTAAAGACCACTGTGCTGTAGCCTGGATAGTATGATTCCAGAAATTGCTGTTCAGGGCAGTATAGGAAGAATGAATGTAATTGTACTGTGGCATGTAGGAAAGAGAAAAGTCATACACTGAACTGTCACTTGTTAGATTCAGGGTGGTCTTCAGGCTATAGGTATTGTAATGTGATGTATTCAGTTGTTGATTAATGATATTCATAAATTTGTTGTTCTTAATGGAAGCTTCTTCTTCAAAACTAAAAGGCGAATCAAAATACTTCTTATAAATGCCATTAATGAAATAGTTATACGTAGCATAATGCCGGAGATTAATATACTGGTAAGTAGATTTGGCAAATTCATCCGTATTAACATTCAGCACAATTGGATCGGACAGTAAATTAGCACCGACAAAAGCAATGTAGTTCTCCTTTTTTACCTCCCGGTAATTTGTAAACATCACCGTCAACCCGTGATTAAATGAAGTTTTGAGGTTTTGATTGCCAACATATATATTAAGCGGATCATCATTGTTATATACCGGCTGTAATTGGGTCACTTCAGGTTGTTTGGTAATACCCTTATAACTGACAGAAATATTTGCCTGCTGTGAGAAGCCATATGCAAACCTGGCATTAGGGTTAATGATCGTATACGTCCTGCTGGAAGAATAGCTTTTCAATCCATCATCCTGTTTCAACTGGTTACCGCCTCCATCGACACCTATTGAAAACGAACCCTTGTTTTTCTTATAATTGTAAGAGATGCCACCTATGTTGACATGCTGACTTAAAACATAATTACTACTGAAGAGTGAATCTAAACTGGCCGCATTAAATGTATACCTCTCTGAGGTAGTATGATTATACAGGAAATAATATTTAAACAGGATAGAACTTGAGGCTGAAATAGGTTCGGTATATGCTATACTGGTATTGATAAGTGAACTTTTGGAATCAAGCGATAAGAACTGGTTAATGATTTCAGCACTGTCCATATTATTACTGTAATAACGAATAGCTGCATCCCGCTGTGACCTGTTGCTATAATCCGTATGATGCCCCTGTACATTAATGGAAAGCATTCTGCGGGGCTTCCCGAATTTTTTATTCCAGGTAATATCCAGCAGCATATCTTTATCATCTTCGTCATTACTGACACTTCTGCTGATATTATTCAGGGTATCAGTGAGTGAAGTAGCAATCCCGTTTGTGTGAACAGCCGATTTCTTTGAATCAGCATATCCCCGCAGGTTAATATTTAATTTCGAAGAGGGAGATAAGGCGATAGCAACATTGCCATCCAATTTATTTTTGTACAATGAATTTGTAAAAATGCTTTTTGATACCGTCTGCTGAATCCCGGAGGGTAGCGTAGTGGTCACTTTTTTATCCTGTTCACCGTGAATATCATATTTGCCAAATTGATAGTTGCCATTTACTTTAAACGCGTCTTCCTGCCAGGCATTATTGTAGTGTAGACCTGCGGATATTGCTTTGGGAATACCCATCCCGGAATAAACGCCGTTCCAGGAGCTAAGCCCATCGTCATTGTCCTGAGACTTAAAAAGCAGGCCCTGGTCACTGATGAAAATATTGCTGCTGTTGATACCAATGTATTCTTTATCATCAGACCCAACATCTACTGTTCCGGTATTGCTGACAGTGGCATATAAAGATATTTTACGCTTCCCTTTAAAGGTGTTAAACAATAACTGGTTGCTGTACATATCCCTGAATCCACCGCCCACCTCAATTTTCCCAAAGCTACCGGTTTTCTTTTCCTCCTTCAGCTTCACATCTATCACCTTTTCTTTGCTGCCATCATCTATACCAGTAAATGCAGCCTGATCACTTTTCTTATCATATACCTGTACCTTCCCGATCAGATCTGCCGCCAGGTTTCTGGTCACTAAAGTAGGATCACTCCCGAAGAACTCTTCTCCATCTACTAATACTCTTTTGACTTGTTCACCCTGTGCGGTGATTGTACCATTTCTGTCAATCTTGATCCCGGGCAATTTTTTCAATAGCTCTTCAACAGTAGCACCTTCCCGCACTTTATAATTGGCGGCATTAAATTCAGTCGTATCTCCCTTGATCTTTATAGAGGCGGCTTTGGAATTGATTAAAACAGTTTTGAGCAGGATACTTTTTTTGACAAGGGGAATGACACCAGTATTGATAGAAGAATCCACACCACTGATCCTGATATGGTCAGTATAAGCTACATAGTTGGGATAGGTGATCTCCATAATAAACACCCCGGTATCTGGTATCATAATAGAGAAATTACCCTGTTTATCCGTTCTCAAAAATGTATATAGAATGGAATCTTTGGCAGAGGAGAGTATAACACTTGCCATTGATAAGCTGGATCGTTCACTTGTATCAACGACACTACCATACAGGCGAATATGCTGCCCCTTCCCAATCTGGGAGCATAATAAACATGTGATTAAAATAAATCCTGAAAGTATTTTGCCAACCGCTACTCTTCCCATGTGGCTGTATATGGGTCGTAAGAACATTTACCTGGTTTTGAATATTTATCTTCTGATGTAGTAACATATGCCCGGCAATCAGTACAGATATAACGGAACTCACAATCACGGCATACTTCAATCTTATCTTTGTTGATATCCCACAATTCCCTGAATGCAGTATTCTTTGATAATTGAAGGAATGCGCCTTTTGTAACAGTGCCATATCCTTTTACCATCGAAGGACAGTTTTTAATATTTCCCTGTCTGTCTACCGAGATTTTTCTGTTCAGACAGTTATTAAACTGCATAGATTCTGAGAATAACTCTATGTTCGGTGTAAAATAAGCAGGAGCAATATTGCCACAACAGGAGGCATCTTTTATCTGCTGCGTGGAGTAGATCAGAATGGCATTGTTATTAGGCTGTGTGTACGCTACTCCGTCCTGGTTTGCGCCAGAAATGATGATGCGGGTGATCCGTTCATTTTCCCGAACAAGTTCGTCCAGGAATGCGCTTGTAAGTTCCGCCGTAAAAGGAAGGGTAATATAGATGCTCCTCAACCTGCTCAGTGAGAAGGTTTCAACGATTCGGGTTAAGGTCTCAGTAGATACCTTATCATAGAAACGTAGCTCCAGTGCGCCTACACCTACGCTATCCAGCTCTTCCCTGATGATCTCAAATGAATGATCAGAATCCTTATCAATATCTACAATAGCATTTGTAAACCGCCTTGGGCTTTCCCATTGCAATTGCAGTTTTGGAAACAGGGTAGGCTCGTCAGTATAAAATCCAAGCTCCTGCTCTTCAAGTTCATTGATCAGTTCAAGCGCTTCGTCTGATAGTGTCTCTACGGTGTAGTAGTCTGCACTTGTCAGCAGTTCATACATATCATTCGTAATAAGCAGGAAGTCATTTCGCTGAAGATCACAAATCACACTTCTGGCAGCTCCTTTTACCGGAATGCAGCTGGCATAAAGGATGAAGTAAGGCTTACTTTTGATATTCGTCATCTCTAAGACACTTGGATATGGGTTTATTGAAAGCAAAGCAACCAAAGAACATGGAGTTATAAAAAGGAGATCTGGCAAGTTTATAAATCTTGTTAGAGTACCTCATGTCTATATTTAACAACTTGTTTAAGGGCAGGGGATATAATGAGGCATCCTGTAGTGGTAGTGGTAACGTACTAATAAACTTTACTTTCTGTTTCATGAAGACTGTGTTTTAAAAAGAGCGCGAGTTCCTTCTCTAATGGGTAATTACAATTCTTGGAAACCATGCCAAGCTGGCCTACTACATTCACTTCCAGGAAATAGTATTTCCCGTTTTTCCCTCTGATAAAATCTAATGACCCCGATTTTAAATTTAACTCATTCATCACATCACAAATCTTTTGCGTAATTGTTCGTGGCAATTGATAGGGTACAAACCTGTTTGGTGTGCTAAGGTTGTACATCCTGAAATCAGTTTTTGTCCGGTCATCGTTCTGGGAGAATATTGCCATCGACCAGCAATGACCATTCAAATAGAAAACCCTGATTTCATAATCTTTCAGAATGCCTT
>Ga0209436_101046_pt1 | contig 10523 bp, 13 predicted proteins | sample AraplaF_Cvi_mTSA_FD_184263 | JGI IMG/M metagenome (GOLD analysis project Ga0209436, IMG submission 184263) | Arabidopsis root microbial communities from the University of North Carolina, USA - plate scrape MF_Cvi_mTSA (SPAdes) (version 2) | ecosystem: Host-associated > Plants > Roots > Endosphere...
CAGCCCTTGGGTCGCCTGGACGGCCAGGGCCTCGAGTTCAATGCCGACCGCGCTTTGCGCCCCCAGCGCCAGCAGCGTCGCCATCACCACACCGCTGCCCGGTCCCATCTCCAGCGCCCGGGACGCATGCACGCGCGCCGGATGCTTGCGCAGGTAAAGCAGCAAGGCGGCGGTGTACTCGCTAGGACTGAATAAGTTATGGTCGTTCAAATGAGCCTTCTTGAATCCCAAAACCGCGGGCATCGCAAGTGATGCGGCCGGCTGGAAGCACGGCTCGAGCGATAGTAACCTATGGATACACCTTTGTGACTACATCCGGGCCGGCCGCCGCCTCGCCAGGCAGGCGGGCGCGCAGTACCATGGTTTGCCGCGCCGCGAGGCTGCATCGCACCAAGCACCATGGAAATCGAACTCAAGCTCAGGCTGCCCCCTGACGCGCTGGCCGCGCTGCGCGCCGACCCGCTGTGGGCCGGTACCGATAGCCATGCCACGCACAAGCAGCTGGACAACATCTACTTTGACACGCCGCAGCGCGCCCTGGCCCGTGCCGGCATAGGCCTGCGCCTGCGCAGCGACGGCAAACACTGGCTGCAAACCGCCAAGGGCGGCGGCGGCAGCCGCGCAGGCCTGCACCAGCGCGAGGAAATCGAGTTCGCGGTCGCCGGCCCGGCGCTCGAATGGGATGCGCTGGCGGGCACGGCCTTTGCCCCCGTGCTGGAGCCCCTCAAAGACCAGTTGCAGCCGCAGTTCCAGACCCGCTTCAAGCGCGAGATACGCCGCGTCACCGGCCCCGCGGGCGGCCTCATCGAAGTCGCCATCGACCAGGGCGAGATCCTGGCCCGGGAGCGCCGCGAGCCGCTGTGCGAGCTCGAGCTGGAACTGCTGGACGGGCCGGTGGACGAGCTGTTCGCGCTGGCCCTGCTGCTGGTGGAGCGCCACCCGCTGGTGCTGGACAGCCGCAGCAAGGCCGAGCGCGGCGACCGCCTGGCCCAGAACAGGCCGCCGGCACCACCCGCCAAGGCGGTAGCGGCGGATGTACCGCCGGGCGAGGACACACGCGCCGTCGCGCGCGCGGCGGTGGAATCCGCCCTGGCCCACTGGCAGGCCAATGAAGCCGGCTTCCTCGCCCAGCCCCAGGGCGGGCACTATGACAGCGAATACCTGCACCAACTGCGCGTCGCGGTGCGGCGGCTGCGTGTGGCCTGCGGCCCACTGGCCGGCGCGGCCCAGTGGCGGCAAGAAACGCTGGCGCCGCTGCAGGACAGCTTGCGCGCCCTGGGCCAGCGCCTGGGCGCGGCGCGCGATTGGGATGTCTTTATGGAAGAAACCTGGCCGACGCTGGCGGAGGGCCTGCACGACGCCGCCCTGCGCCAGAAGCTGCAGGAAGCCGCCGCCCTGCAACAAGCCACGGCCCGCCTGCAGGCCCAGGCCGCCCTCGAGGAACGCGATACCCAGCGTCTGCTGCTGCAGTTGGGCCGCTGCCTCGCACAGCCGGATGGCGACGGTGAGTCCGTGCCCTTTGACGCGCTCACGGCGCGGCTAGCAAAACTCGCCCACAGGCTGCGGCAAGCCCTGCCCAGACTGGAACAGCTAAGCCCCACGCGCCTGCACCGCCTGCGCATCACCGCCAAAAAGCTGCGCTACCTCACCGAGTTCATCGCTGGCCGCTACGAGCCGCAGGCCACCGAAGCCTGGCTGGATTGGCTCAAAAAAGCGCAAACCGTTTTTGGCCTGCACAACGACCGCGTGACGGCCAGGGCGCACATCGAAACCCTGTGCGCCGGCATGGAGCAGCCCGGCAAGCTGCAGCACAGCCTGCAAGCGGCGCTGCGCGAGCGGGCGCAGCCTGAGCTCGAGTTGCCGGACTTGCCTGAGCCCTACTGGCGCGCTTGAATGAACGCCAAAACCGGGGTGTAAAATCGCCGCGAGCCCGCCCACGGCGCGGCTCCAGCGCTTAAGTGGTTCGTCAGCAGCCACCCAAACGCGGGTGTAGTTCAATGGTAGAACGGCAGCTTCCCAAGCTTCATACGAGGGTTCGATTCCCTTCACCCGCTCCATATCTCTGTAATTGATTGATTTCTTTCAAGAATGGCGACCGCGCTGGCCGCCGTTGCGGGTCCATTCGACGAGCCTGTTAGACATGAGCGCTCACTTCATCGATCGATTTGACTTTCAGATTACCGTCAAATCTGCCAGCCATGTACGCGGACAAACAATCTGAGAACTCGTCGAGGAGCGCCAACCCTTTCGGGTCGTGATCGTTCTCTGCGGTAAGCGTGAGTCGCGAACCGTCCCAGGCGCATGTAACGTTCGCGTGCCATTTGCGATGTTCCGCAAACTCCTTCGCGATGTCGATGGCAGCCTCCGAGCCAGCACCCTTCGGAACACCATCGCATACGAGAACGGCTCGATAGATCATGTTTAACGTTTGACATGAGCTGCATGACCCGGCTCGCCGGGGCATGTCAGCTCGATGGAAGGATTAGGCGGCGATGAGCTTGCAACCAACCAGCCCATTCAGTAGATCCCCGTGACTACATTTCCGTCAGGCTCGGGGACAACGGCAGAGATCGCTGTCTCGCTATCTTCGAGCCAAGGCGGGTAAGGCCCAATTGCCATGACTTTCCCAGCATTGTCTTCAAGTGCCTCACGCAATTCAGAGTGAGTTTCGCCAGCGACGTCATGAAACCAAGATGCTGCCCCCATCTTTGTCAAATGGAGTGAAACAGCAAGCCACTCCGTGCCATCTGGAATGTTGGCCAATGCGGTGGAGGCGAGATCGGAGTCGACAGTTCCCCTCACTGGAAGCTGCTGGTCTCTAAAAGCGACAACGCATGTCCGTGAAGAGAGGTTGCGAATTCGCTCTTGAATCGCTTCATAGGTGTTGAAGAACTCAAAGGATTTGCTGCCAGCAGCCGCGTGATATCGAATGAGAAGCAGCATTTCACCCGTTGATTCGACCCAAAGCTTCAGTCTGGACAGAAACGCTTCGTCTGTGGAGGATTGATACGTCATTTGCGAAGTACGGTTTTGGATACGCCGCCTAACGCCGCGAATGAGCCGCGAGCAAAAGCCGAAGGCTTTTGCGAGTCGGGCGACCGAAGGGAGCGGACTCGATTCGCTTGTTAGGCATTCTGGTACTCAAGGAACTCTGCCACAGATTCCCGCGCGGACCCTGGGCAGTGTGGGTGCTGGCCAGCTGCTTGCAACTCTGAGAGCCACATTTTCCGCTGTTCCGTATTCAGCTCCGAGTTGAGAATTCGATTCACCATCCAAACAGTCAGATCACACGGTTGCCGACGCAGGGACGCTACCAGAAGCGTTTGATATTCGGGCATGGCTTCCATTTCGTGGACGAGCGGACCGGGCGAGCCTAGATCTGCCCCCGGGAAACGCTCCAAGAGAGCGTAGATCGCGGGAGCAGCGCGTTCGCGGCCGGGCACAGATCTGAATCCGTTGAAGATCTCGTAAAGACGATGAACGTTTTCGGTATCGATACTGGACGGTTCAAAAGCACTTAGAGCCGCAATGACAGACTCGACGGTATTCATCTGGATGCCTAACGTAAAAATGACCGGACCACCACCATTCGCGGCGAAGCCGCCTCCTGCAGGTGTGGGTCCGTGTCGATTGATAAGTTAGCGTGCAACATAAATGACCATGGCCAGAAGCGTTCCCAGGAACGGAAGAGCCATCAAGCCAACCGATGCCGCTACGCCTCGCAGGCCTCGAGTGCGCCAGAGATAGTACGGCGCGTAGAAGATCGAGGTGAAATAGACCAGGAATGTGAAATCAAAGGGCCGATACACGTTCGGTCGGCCGCGACTGTCTTCGTCAATCCACAGCGCAAGCAGGATAGAGAAGAGAAAGGGCCAGTAGCGGCTGAATGCGCTCGCCGGTTCCAGATCGCACCAGTAGAACGCGGCTTGGTATGCACCAACGAGCAATGAGCCTGCGATGAGGCCGAACAGCAGTGGTGTCCCTCGGGTCTTGGCCATTGCGCGCTAACGTTTGACATGAGCGGCGGTTGGAAGCGGGCGCAGCCCGCTGGAAACCGTCCGCTCGATGGAAGGGTTAGGCGTCATTCGTTGACCCGCGCAAGATTGTCTCGGTAGGCGCCCGGCATGCGAGCGGCCGAGCCAAGGACTGGCAAGGACAGCAGATAGAAGCACGCGAGATACAGCATTGCCCCGACGGCATGGTGTGCAGTGAATTGCTCCGAGGATGACCAGGATATCTCGCCTACAAGCAGCGCCGTAGCGACTGCGATGAAAATGCCTGCCACAGGCGCCAGCTTGTAGGGAAGCGGGGCCCATTGGATAAGGGCCGCAATCTCGGCACTACTCAAGCCGTCGTGCTTTTCGGCAACCGTGTTTGGTTGACGCACGGTGCGAACATATTCGCCCGCGAGGGCGCATGCCGGCGCAAAGCTGAGCATGAGAAGAGCGAAGGCTGCAAACACCGCAAGCTCAAGCGGGAAGTCGGTGGTTGGCTTGTAGTGCGCGAAGGCAGCCAAGGCAAGCGTGCCCAGCACTGACGCAAGCGCCAACAGTTCAGAGAAGCGAAGGAGAACTTTACGGGTGCTGAGCATGACGCCTAACGTTGGCGCTGCCCGGCGCGCAGCCAGCGCCGCGAAGCGGCTATCTGCGGCTGCGTGTCCGTGCCGAGCAAAAGGTTAAAGTTCATGCGCCACGCCCCATAGCGGCCGCTACTGCAGGCGGTGGTTCATGACCGTCCTCGACCTTCATTTCGTTGTCCCATCGAATAAAACGCGTTACAGAAATGTGCTCGCCCAATACATTGGACGCCGCCGCGATCAAGTAGCGAATGGAGTGCGTTTGGTCCTTCACGAAGCGCTGTTGCATCAACTCCTCTACCGATGCTGGATTTTCCGTCGCGATGTGCACTGCAATGTCACGTGCAAGCGCAACGAACTCCTGACATCGCGTGCTGAACTCGTCACGGACACGAAACTCCACCAGGACACCAACGCGACCGTTGTGCCCAAACGTCTCGATCACACGCGTGTAGCCGTCTTGGTCCATGAGATTTAACGTTTGAGCTCACCCGAGCGCGGAAGCCGCCGAAGGCGGCTGTAGCGATTCGGGTGCAGCGAAGGGTTAGGCATCACTGTTCGAGCAGGTAGGTGACCCACGGGGCCGCGCCGGCGACCAAGACGCCGAGAGCAAAGAACAGCTTCTCGCGACGCGACGGGTTCTTGAGCAGCGGCAGTGTGCGGCGTTCGACTTCGTCGCGCGGCACGGTATTGGGATTGCGAGCTCGCCGCACCATGAAGTAGGCCGCCGCCAGGAAGGCAACGATGAATAGGACGCTGGTGAGCGCGGTACTCAGGAGAGTGGGTGGTGAACCACGCATGGGGTCTGAGGCCTAACGTAATTTAGACCGCAAAACCTGCGGCTTAACTTGGCGGCTGAGGTTTAACTTGGTCATAAAAATCGTCCGAAAGCCTCTTGTTTATTGGGTTTTCGGTAAATATTCTGTATTTTCATACAGGCATAAATACTTCCATGAAACCCGGCAACCCACCGCTGCAATCGACCCGCTTGCTCGATCAGGTCAGGGAGCGGATTCGCTGTCTTCACTATAGCTTCAGCACCGAGAAGCTCTATGTGTACTGGGTGCATTTTTTCATCCGCTGGCATGGTTTGAAGCATCCGCGCGACATGGGGTCGAAGGAGGTTGAGGACTTTCTGACTATGTTGGCCACGGAACGCGAGGTTTCGGCATTCACACACAACCAGGCCCTGAGCGCGTTGCTGTTCTTATACCGGGAGGTGCTTGGCGTCGATCTGCCCTGGCTCGACAACATCAACCGACCGACCCGCGCAGTGGCATAGAGCGCCGTAATTATCTGTATGAAAAGCGATTGCAGCGCAGCCTGAAGCAGGCGGTCAAGCTTGCCGGCATCGTCAGGCCGGTATCGGTGCACACGCCACCTGCTTTGAGGGTCTTGAAACCAGGTAAGGGCACCGTCACGCGTGCCGGATCGCGAGATCAGGAAGCGGGTCATCGAAAAGTGTTATGGCCAGCGCTGGCCATCTCTCGATGCCGTTGAAGAGATCTGCAGGCGTCTTGTCGCATACCTGGCGCCCAGGAGGGGCGCATTTACGGGGTCAGCGGAATGAGCGCTCTAACGGCTCTGATTTCGACGAAATTCAACCGCCAGGCTTTCTTGCAGGCAGTCCGCAGCCGCTTGAAGTTTGCCCAGGTACGGCGCCCTGATGAGTGCGATCTGCATCTGTAAATCCAGGCCGCGCACGCTGATGGCGCGTAACCCTGACCGCTTCAAACTTGCTGCCTTACGTTTAGGAAGCATCCCGATACCCAGGCCTCTTTCAATAAGCGATGCCTGGAGGGCCATGTCGTGAACCTCCGCTGAGATACGGAGTTGCGAGCCACCCTTCTCTACTGCGCCACGCAAAGAGGCGCGTGATCCGCACAGGGTATCTGGTGTGAGAATCCAGCCGAATCTATTTAGCTCGCCAAGGGAGGGAGTTCTTGGCAGAGCCAGGTTGCGCGAGGCAAGAAAGACAAGGTCGTCGCGTGCCAATACTGGACCGGGCAACATGGCCAAGCTGTCTCTCGCTCCTGCCACCATGACAAACGCGGCGTCCAGCTCCCCTTTGTCCACCTTTGGGATGAGTTCATTTGTCCATCCCGCAGTCAATTGCAGGTTCAGGTCTTGAAAATTCTGCTTCAAATATTGAAGGCTGTTTACAACGCCGGATTCTGCCAGGGCATGCGCTATTCCAACTCTGAAATCACCGGCTGGCGTTGCGTCAACAGCGGCTGCGTTCTTCAGCTCCTCAAACGCGGCAAGAACCTTTCTGGCGTGCCCCAATACCGCCAGACCAGTGGCGGTTAACCGCGCCGGCTTTGCGCGACGATCCAGCAGCGTGGTGCCGAGTACTTCTTCCAGACGTTGCAATTGCCGCGTGACAGCTGGCTGCGTCAATGGAATGCGATTTGCGACCGCTTGAATTGAGCCTGTTTCAGCAAGAAGAACAAAGGCTTTTAACTCGGTAAGCATCATGCACCTTTGGAATAAAAATTATCAAAATAATGAATTTGATTAATGTCGATCACTGAAGGATAGTGCATCGCCTGGACAAAACCAACAGGAGAAAGCATGAAATCCATAGTGATCGAAAAGAATGGCTTTGACGGACTAAAGTTGATCAGCCGGGAAGATCCCCTGCCAGGGCCTCGGCAAGTTCTTCTGCGTATCAGGGCGGTCGGGCTGAATTACCGCGACGTTGAAATAGTGCTCGGGTCCTATCACACGCCTTTCAAGTTTCCCCTCGTGCCGATGTCGGACTGCTTGGGGGAAGTGATTGAGGTAGGGAAGGACGTCACACGGGTGAAAAAAGGCGACCGGGCCGTCGTGGCGTTTTGGGAAAGGTGGCACGACGGTTCCTTTGATGCGAGTGTCGCGGGAGCGCCGCTGGGCGGCCCTTCAGACGGTGTTTTGAGCGAGCAGTTTCTGACAAGCGAAGACAGGCTTGTGGTCGTGCCGCCGGAAATTAACGACATCGAGGCGGCGAGCCTTCCTTGCGCCGCATCCACGGCCTGGAACGCCCTTGTCACTTCTGGAGGCGTAAAGCCGGGTGAGGTGGTGCTGGTGCAGGGAACCGGCGGGGTGTCCTTGTTTGCCATGCAATTCGCCGCGATGGCGGGTGCTCAGGTTGTGATTACTTCCGGCAACGATGAGAAGTTGGAGAAACTGACCACGCCGGGCATATTGGGGAAAGTAAATTACAAGAGATATCCCAACTGGCCAGTTGAGGTTCTCAAACTGACGAACGGCCGGGGTGTCGATCACGTTCTCGAGGTCGGCGGCCCCCAAAGCTTCGAACAGTCGCTGAAATCGATCCGCCCAGGAGGCCAAATTAACGTGATCGGCTATCTGGGCGGCGTTGACGGGGGGATCAATCCCCTGGATATTTTCCGCAAGCAGGCGACCGTTCGAGGAATTCCGGTCGGTTCACGCCGAATGCTGCAAGAACTGGTCCAAGCGCTGGCATCGACGAAGACAAAACCGATGATTGATTCCGTCACCCACTGGACAAATGCCGCTGAGGCGCTTCAGCGCCTTCATTCGGGAAAACACTTTGGCAAAGTCATTTTGTCTTTCTGAGTCATTTCGTTCAGGCAAGCCAATTTGCGACCTTGCCACCAGAATTTATCCCGATTGTTCTAAAAATCGGAGGCAGTGGGTCGGCGACTTAGGGCCTGTTACCGCATCACGATGATGGCGATGCCGAGCAAGGTCAAGCCGCTGCCGGCCAGCGTGACCGCGGTGATCCTGTCCTGGTTCTTGAACAGCAGGTGGCTCAGCGGAAACACCAGGATGGGCGTGCACAGGGTCACCAGCGTGGCGACGGACAGCGGTATGTAGCGCATGGCGCCTATCACGCAGATCTGCGCGGAAATCGTCGAAACACCAATCAGCGCGAACAGAGCCACGCCGCCACGGTCGGCTGTGCGCAGGCGCTGCACGATCTCGCGCTTGCCGGCGCTGAACAGCAGGTGCAGCACCAGGCCGCTGACGGCCCCGACCAGCGCGCCCAGCACGGGTTCGTTCCAACCGCGCACGGCCGAGCCCCTGAGCACATTGCCGATGGCATAGGCCATGGAGCTGCCCACGCCCAGCAGGAATACCGACTGCATCACATGCCGCAGGGTCCGCTGCACCACGCTGGACTTGAGGGCCACGGGCGCGGGGCCGCCGTCGGGAGGCATCACGACGGCCGCGTTGCGGCGCGAGAAGAAACCGGGTTTGTAGCTCACCAGCATCAGGCCGGCGATGGTCATCAGCATGCCCAGCGCCGCCAGCACGCTCAGGCGCTCGCCCAGCAGCAGCCAGGCCATCAGGGCGGTGAACAGCGGGCTGCTGATCTGGAAGATGCTGGCCTTGGCCGGGCCGAAACGCACGACGGATTCGTAAAAGAAAAACCGCCCCAGGTAGGTGGCGAAGGCGCCGGCCGCGGCGAACAGCCAGAAAGCCTGGGCATTCCACAACAGCGCGTCACCGCGCAAGCCCATCTGCACCGCAAAGGCCAGGCCAGAGAAAACGACGTTGGCGGTGGTGGCGACCAGAAAACCCAGGCCGAGGTCCAGCCTGTGGGAGGCCAGCTTGGTGAGCAGGATGGACGCAGTGAAAAGCAGCAAGGCGGCGCCGGCCAGGATGTAGCCCAGGTAGGTGTCAGACATCCAGCCTCATCTTGTGGTCTTGTTGTCTTATGCGGAAAAGCACGCGCTTTGCAGCCACGCCTATATCTTGAAGGCCTCCAGCGACTCGGGTGCGAACAGTTCCTCGGGCTTGAGGAGCCGTTTGGACAAGCCCTGCTCGAAAGAGTAGCGCAAAAAGGTCTGCAAGGTGGCCTGGTTTTTCTCGAAGCCGTAGGGCCAGAAGTCTTCGCCCATCTCGCGCCTGACCTGCTCGACGTGCGAGGTCAGCCAGGGCAGCATGGCCTTGAGGGCCGCGGTTTCATAAAGGTCTTCATAGGTGCGGCGCTGCGACTCTTCAAGCGCCTTCATCATGGAGCGCGCCACCCAGCGATTCGCCTCGTAGACCTCGCGGCGTATCGCCACCGTGTGCATGATGGGGAAGATGCCCGTCTCTTTGAAGTAGTTGCGCTCGACCTGTTCGTAGTCCTCGAACAGGCGCAGCACCTTGCCGCCGCCCTTGAGGAAGCTTGAGGGCATGCGCGCGGTGTAGAGGGCGTCTATCTCGCCGTTGAGCAGCATCTGCGCGAGTGTCTGCTCGGGGCCTATGCGCTGGACCTTGATGTTGGGCGGCAGGTCGAGCTGGATTTTTTCGGGGCGACCGGGCTCTTCCTCGCCGCCGGTGTAGTAAGTCACGCTGTCGACAGGCACGCCGTAGTGGTCGGACAGGATGCCGCGTATCCACACCGGCGCCGTCATCTGGTACTCGGGGTTGCCGACGCGCTTGCCTATCAGGTCTTTGGCTTCATGGATGCCGGCGTTGGCATTCACATAAATGCAGGAATGGCGGAAAAAGCGCGAGGGGAACACCGGGATCGCCACAAAGGGCCGCGGCTCCTTGAACAGGGAGACCGTGTACGAGGAGAGCGACATTTCCGCGACGTCGAACTCCCGGTGCCGCAGCATGCGAAAGAAGGTTTCTTCCACCGGCATGTTGAGGTAGTTCAGGTCTATGCCGTCGGGCTGCACGCTCCCGTCCATCAGGGCGCGGGTGCGGTCGTAGTTCCAGCAGCCGAAGCTCAGTTTCAGTTTTGACATGTGGCGGTGGGTTCCTTGAGAGAGAGATTTCAGTGGGTTATTCAGGCTTGATGCCGGAAGTAGCGATAGCCTTGGCCAGGCGTTCGTTTTCGCCGAGGATGGCTTTGCCGTAATCGGCCGGGCTGCTGCCTATGGGCTCTATGCCGGCGTTGTTGAGCGTGGCGATGACGTCCGGCATCCTGGCGATCTGCGCCATCTCGTGGCTGATGCGCTCGATGGCGCTGGCCGGTGTGCCC
>Ga0209436_101051_pt1 | contig 10477 bp, 6 predicted proteins | sample AraplaF_Cvi_mTSA_FD_184263 | JGI IMG/M metagenome (GOLD analysis project Ga0209436, IMG submission 184263) | Arabidopsis root microbial communities from the University of North Carolina, USA - plate scrape MF_Cvi_mTSA (SPAdes) (version 2) | ecosystem: Host-associated > Plants > Roots > Endosphere ...
CATTCCCTCAAAATCCATGGTATAGTAATTAACAAGTATAACCATCAAATTGAAAGACCATGAAAGAAAACCCACCTATCTAGCGGCGTATAAGGCGGTTGTTTCAAAAGTAATTGTACACGGATTTTATTCGGGTACGATTCCCGAAGCTTCCGGATTACTTTTGAAACAACCCTGATAACAGCCATTTAGTAAAAATGTTGATTTAATTAACAATGTAACTAACTATGAAAACAAACCTTTTTCTCAGCAACCTGGGAGTATCTTTTCTTTCCCTCATTTTAATGATTAGTTCCTGCACAAAGCCGGGTGCAGATGTATCTGTTGACAAAAAGCAGATCGGTGATGCCAAAGCAGCATCCGATGTAAGTGTGATGGCTACAGCGATCGTTGATGCCAACACTTCACAGCAAACCATCCAGGGATTTGGTGGCATGAGTGTGCCGATCTGGATCGGTGATTTAACAGCTGATCAGCGAACAAAAGCTTTCTCTACCAGCAGTGGTATCGGGTTGAGTATTTTGCGGGTAATGGTACCGCCTAACAGTAGTCAGTTTGCCGCCGAAAAAGCAACGATTGATGCTGCAAAAGGTTTTGGTGCAAGGGTGATTGCCACGGTGTGGAATGCCCCTGCCGGTATGATGGATGGAGCTTACCTGAAGGCCAGTTCATGGGGTGATTTTGCCGCGCATTTAAGGTCTTATACGCAGGCCGTAGGAGGTGTGTATGCATTGTCTCCCTGGAATGAACCTAATTACCTGGCGTCAGAATGGATGCATGCTTCTGCTACAGAGGTGGCAAACTTTGTGGCGGCATATGGTGATAACTGCGGCGCTCCGATCATGGCGCCGGAACCATTTAACATGGACCAGACATTTATCAATACTTACCTGAGCAATGCAACTGCGAAATCCAAAACACTTTTCGTCAGTGGTCACATTTATGGTAAAACACCTTATAATTTAGGTAATATCGGGAAGTCAGTATGGATGACGGAGCATTATACAAATTCTTCTATCAGTGGCAATGACTGGCCAAATGCCATGAATGCTGCGAAGGAGATTCATGATTGTATGACAGCTGGTTGGGCTGCTTATGTATGGTGGTATATCCGCCGGTTTTATGGCCCGATTGATGAGAATAGTGCAATCACCAAGGTGGGATATGTGATGGCGCATTTTGCCAGATATGTACGGCCAGGATACATTAAAATTGCCTGTGCTGCGAATCCTACCACTGGCGTATATACGACTGCATACCGGAATGGATCTAAAATTGTGATTGTAGCTATTAACACCAATGCAGCTGTCACCTATCAGCCATTCACCATCGCCGGTGTAACAGTTAGTAGTTTTAGCCGGTATGTAACAACGAGTTCTTCTAACCTGGCATCGAGTACGCTGAGTATTACAAATAATGCATTTGGTATTAACCTGCCGGCATCCAGCATCACAACGCTGGTTTCGAACTAATGCTATTCTTTCACCATAATTGTTACAACTATGAAACAATTACAATACATAGGAGCGGTGATTACCTGTTTGCTGTTGTGTACTTCCTGTACAAAGAAATCATTGGAAGGCGCGGGCGGAATAACGAATAAAAACAAGATTGCCGTAACAGCTGCTGCCATTGCTAATCCTACCTGGTATGCAGATGCAAGATGCTTCCTGGATGGCCCTACAGGTGCCTTTGACGATCTGGCTGTAAAAGATCCGTCTATTGTTTATTCCGGAGGCAAATATCATCTCTTTTACACAGGGCGTGATAAAGGTACCGGAGGGCTCTGGCGAATGGGGTATGCTTCGGCTACTTCTATTGCAGGTCTTAAAACGGCCAGCCATACTTATATGAGTGCATTAAATGCAGGTTCATATTTCTGTGCGCCACAGGTATTCTGGTTTCCGGCAAAGGGGAAGTGGTTCCTGATTTACCAGAGTGGACAAGGTGCTTCCTTTTCGACATCAACAGATGTAGGGAATCCGGCTTTATGGACTTCTGTGAGGAGTATGGGATTTACTGATGGGATTGATTTCTGGTGTATTTCTGATGGCACTTATGTGTATTGTTTTTATTCTGCACAGGATGGTTCGCGTACTATAAAAAGGCGCAGGACTACGGTTGCCAATTTCCCATACAACTGGGAAGCGCCGACTGTAGCGGCTACAAATACCTTTGAGGCCGTGCATGTGTATAAAAACAAGGCAGATGGTAAGTATTATATGATTGTAGAAGACATCAACCGCTACCAGGAATTGTGGACGGCGAGTTCGTTAGGAGGCACCTGGACACAGGTAGCAGAAAAATGGGCTGCCAGGGATAATCTGAAGTTTCTGTCAGAAGTATGGACAGACCAGGTATCTCATGTGGAAGCTATTCGCTCCGGTACTGACGACAAACTGGAGATCGATAATATTGACAGGTGTCAACTATTGATACAGGGTGTGCCGAATGGTAACTATGGTGACTATGGCAATATTCCATATGATCTTGGTGTGATCAGGAATTATCAGTAAAATACAATAATATACAGGATAAACAACGCAAAAGGACCGCATTGAAAGGGGCTACATTGAGCGTTGTTTATCCTGTTTCATAGTCATCCATGCAATTGTTGTAAAAATCCACATATGAAGTATTTATTATTATTGCCGGCTTTCCTTTGCGTATTTGCATTGGCTGGTTATTCCCAGGAAATTGTTCAGCAGGCACCGGCAGGTTTTGATTCCCTGCGTGCAGGTATTCCTCATGGTACCATTGATACAATTCATTATCCCTCTAAAACTGTTGGTGGAACCCGAAAGGCGCTGGTATATACGCCGCCGGGTTTTTCGCGTGGAAAAAAGTATCCTGTATTGTACCTGCTGCATGGTATAGGTGGTGATGAAAAGGAGTGGTTGAATGGTGGACACCCACAGCTTATATTGGATAACTTGTATGCGCAGGGAAAGATTGCGCCGATGATTGTGGTATTGCCAAATGGCAGGGCCATGAAAGATGACAGGGCCACAGGTGATATCATGGCAAAGGATAAGATCGAAGCTTTTGAAAGATTTGAGAAGGATCTGCTGAATGACCTGATCCCATTTATTGAAAAGAAATATCCAGTGCTCACTAACAGGGAAAACAGGGCCATTGCAGGATTGTCAATGGGCGGAGGGCAATCGTTGAACTTCGGACTGGGCAACCTCGACAAATTTGCATGGGTAGGAGGATTTTCTTCTGCTCCTAATACGAAGACGCCGGAGCAATTGATACCCGATCCTGGTACAGCCGCAAAGCAACTTAAATTATTATGGATATCCTGCGGCGCAGATGACCGGCTGATCATATTCAGTCGCCGTACACATGAGTATCTGGTGAAGAATAACGTACCGCATATTTATTACATAGAACCCGGTGTGCACGATTTTAAGGTATGGAAAAACGGGTTGTATATGTTTTCCCAATTGCTATTCAAACCTGTGGATACATCGTTGTATCCGAAGTATATTTATGCAGGCCCTGGCACGCCTGCGAACACAAATATTCCGGGGCAGAAATATCCGCAGATCATGCCTGACAATCGCGTTGTGTTTCGTATAAAAGCCCCCGATGCCCAGCATTTACAAATTGATTTAGGCAGGAAGTATGATATGAAAAGAGATACAGGGGGATATTGGACTGTCGTTACCGATACTATACCAGTAGGATTCCATTATTATTCATTGATCATTGATGGCATACCGGTGGTAGATCCTGCCGGACAGACCTATTATGGTATGGGGCGTATGGCTAGTGGTATAGATATACCCGATCCTGACGGGGATTATTATATGATCAACAAAGTGCCTCATGGACAGGTACGGTCAATTTCCTATTATTCTGCGCTCACTGGCACCTGGAGAAACGCCCTTGTTTATACGCCGCCCGGTTATGACCGGGATTATGATAAAAAATATCCTGTGCTTTACCTGCAACATGGGGGAGGGGAAGACGAGACTGGCTGGCCAAGACAAGGTAAGATGAATATCATTTTGGATAACCTGATCGCATCAAAAAAAGCAGTGCCCATGATCGTAGTGATGGAAAGAGGATATGCGACCGATCCCCGGCAGCCTGTTGCCAGTCAGCCGACAGGTCTTCCAGGTATGTCCGGCAATGTTTTTCCCGATGTATTAGTCAATGAAGTGATTCCCCTGATCGATTCATCGTTTCGTACACTTACAGACAGAAAGTACCGGGCAATGGCGGGGTTGTCAATGGGAGGCTTTCAGACATTCCAGACGACGATGACGCACCTGGATCTGTTTTCTTATATCGGAGGGTTTAGCGGCGCTGCTTTCCTGCAGCCAGACACAGATATTAGCAAGGTATTCAATGGAGCCTGGGGAAATCCTGCTGTGTTTAATGAAAAAGTCAGGTTGGTATATCTGAGCATAGGTACCGCTGAACCGGAGAGAATGTATAAGGGTGTCAGGAGTTTTCATGAAGCGCTGGAGAAGGCGGGGATTAAACATGTGTATTATGAGTCTCCAGGCACTGCACATGAGTGGCAAACGTGGAGACGATCTTTGCGGCAGTTCGCCAGTATGATATTCCATGATTAATATAGCGGGGAGTTATTACGGGTACCCCTGTATACCCGTAATAGCTCCCCGCATCCTTGCAAATCCGGCCATAAATCCATAAGTTTGTATCCACGCATCATGCATTCATGTGTTAGCACCAAAACCACCATCGATAAAATTAATAAACGCAACCAAAAACTAATTGTCAGTCAAGCTTGGACAGTAGCAATCATAATAAAGCATCAAAAGCAGCTTTCAAAGAAGTGTACGATAAATACTGGGAAGATCTGTTTCAGGCTGCCTATAAGCGTACCCGGGATGCTGGAGATGCCAGCGACCTCGTCCAGGATCTGTTTATTTCTCTTTGGGATCATCCTGAAAGGCTGCAACAGGAGGAGGACCTGGGGGCCTACCTTTTTGTAGCACTCCGAAACAGGATTTTTAACTATTTCGAGAAAAAGACAGTTCGCCTGAATTATCTGCTAGCTCAGCCATTTAAACCTGTAGAATCAGAAGAAGCCATTTTCAGCAATATTCGCACCCGCGAAATAAAAGCCTGCGTAGCTGCAGCCATCTCTGCCATGCCGCCGCGCATGAAAGAAATTTATATCCTCAGCCGGGAACAGCACCTGTCAATTGCAGAAATAGCCGGATTGCTGGGCATATCTCCCCAAACTGTTAAAAATCAATTGCATACTGCCCTCGGTAAGATCCGCACCCAACTGAATGACAATGGTCTTTCGGCTTTTTCCATTTTTTTTTAGCTTCTTATAGTACTACCTGCTTAGTTACCTGTTCTTGTATATAAACAGGCATACTACACCGTGGAATCAACACCTAAGAATATAGCTGAACTGTTAAAAAAATACCGTACCGGCAAAGCCACTCCGGAGGAAAGCGCATTGCTGGAAGCATGGTATCATTCCCTGGATTACGATACCACGACTTTTAAAGATGAAGATATGCTACGGCAAATGCAGGCAGCTGGCTGGGAGAAAATCAGAAAAAGAACGCCTGTTGTACGCATGGTGAGCCGTTACTGGATGGGTATGACAGCTGCTGTATTGGTATTGCTTGCAGGCATATTCTATTATAATGCGCAAAGAAAGCCCATTGTTCCATCTTATGCAGTGATTCAACCTGCGGGAGACAAGGCTACGCTGACACTTTCGAATGGCCGCCAGATTATACTGGAAGACGCAGACAGTGGAATGATAGCAGAGCAGAATGGCAGCCAGGTAGTAAAGCAACCCAACGGGCAGCTGACCTATCTTAAGAATAATGGTGATCACTTACCCAATGTATATAATACATTAACCACACCTCGTGGAGGGCAGTATAAGATAGTGCTGCCTGATGGTACGGTTGTATGGATGAATTCAGCATCTTCCTTAACATATCCCACAGCTTTCAATGATCATGAAAGGATCGTGAAACTCACTGGAGAGGCGTATTTTGAAGTGGCTCCCCTCGCTGCACAACCTTTTAAAGTGCAGGTGGCCCGTACGACTGTAGATGTGTTAGGAACAGCATTTAATATTCATGCATATACAGATGAACCGGCGGTCACTACAACGCTTGTAACAGGTAGTGTACGGGTAACACATTCGATGGCTGCGGGTAGTAAATCAGAGAAACTGGCACCGGGCCAGCAGGCTATTGGTGCGGCCACGTACCTGGTAACCAGGAAAGCTAATATGCGACAGGTGTTATCCTGGAAGAATGGACTTTTCATTTTTGAAGATCGTAAGCTTATAGATGTACTCCGTGAAATATCACGCTGGTACGACATAGATATTGATATGCAGGCAGTGGACAATGACACGCGCTATGGCGGTGTTATTAACAGGAACAGCCCGCTGCCGAAGGTGTTAGAACTGCTGGAAAGCAATGGAATCAGACATTTTAAAATAGAAGGACGAAAAGTGATTGTTCTTCCATAAATCAACCAACCGCTTGTATATGTAAACAATTGCCTATGATGTAAAGGGGACTTACAATGATGTAAAGAAATCAATCAAAATCAACAATGAACAGTATGCTGTCCTTATAGAGGATAAGGATTGCTATTGCTGTAGCCACCAGAAATTATTGCATTTATGAAACTTTCTACCTTCCTTCTCACCCTGGGATGTATGCTGATCTGTGTGTCAGCATTATCACAGAAGGTGACGCTTTCTGTAAAAAAGCAACCTCTGCATGAGGTGATCAATGAAATTGCTGCCCAGACAGGGGTGAACATGATCTATAACATGGAGCAGTTGCGGAATGCAGCACCTGTAAGCGTCAAATTAAACCAGGCCTCGCTTGACGATGCACTGAAAGCAATTTTTAAAAACCAACCTTTTAGTTATGAATTAAGAGATGGATCGGTCGTCGTTATCCGGCCGAAGAATGGAATTGTTGTAGCCGTTCCTGTACCTAATGGGAATGAAACCATTATGGACTTCCTCGATGTGAATGTAAGAGCGGTTGATGAGCGAAACAGGCCCGTTCCTAACGTGACGGTGAGTATTAAATCCAGGCAGGAGATTCTGATCACTGATGCAAATGGATTGGCATTGCTAAGAAAAGTATTACCCGGCACCTTAGTCACCTTCACCAGCATTGGTTATGAAGAACAGGATTTACCTGTGACACCCGGAATGGTGGAACTGGTGGTGCGCATGAAACAAAAGATCAGCCAGTTAAGCACCTTGGAAATCAGTACAGGGATCTCGTCGCGTAAACAGGAAAGTTTTACCGGTTCTGCTACAGTGTTTACTGGTCAGCAGCTAAAGACAACCGGTAACAGGAATGTACTGGAAAGCCTCAAAAGCCTGGATCCTTCTTTTGTAAAAGTGACCAATAACCTGGCAGGTAGTAATCCGAACAAGCTGCCCAATTTTGAAATAAGAGGCAGAACCAGTATCAGTACTATCAATCTGAACGATCAGTTTAGCGCTGATCCCAATCAACCTTTATTTATACTGGATGGTTTTGAAACCACCCTGCAAGCCATCTATGACCTGGATATGAACCGGGTAGCTACCATTACAATATTGAAGGATGCTGCGTCTACTGCATTGTATGGTTCAAAGGCGGCCAACGGGGTGGTTGTAGTGGAAACAAAGCGCCCTAAACCCGGTAAACTTCAGTTGAGCTATACGGGAGATTTTTCCGCGGATATACCAGACCTGAGTAGTTATAACCTGATGAACGCATCGGAGAAACTACAATTCGAAAAGTTGTCAGGCAGATACAGTGGCAGTGGTGAACGGGAATGGCAGAATGAACAAATTTATAATGCCCGGTTGGCCAATGTGCAGCGGGGTGTCAATACATACTGGCTGAGTGAGCCGGTAAGAACAGGTGTTTCCAACCGTCACTCTGTACAGATCACAGGCGGTAATACAGACCTGATGATGAATGCGGGTTTTGTGTACGGACTGCAGCAAGGTGCAATGAAAGGTTCTGATCGTGAAAACTGGAGTGCCAATCTTAACCTTACTTATCGCAGGGGAAATGTGAATATATCAAACCTGTTCACCGTAAATGGGAATGATGCACATGAATCTCCTTACGGTTCTTTTGCCACTTTTGCTAAAGCAATTCCCTATTACAGTAAGAAGAATGCGGACGGCACGATACCCAGGTATCTCGATCCTCTATACGATACAACATTGATCAACCCCTTGTATGATGCTGCACTTTATAGCAGGAATGAAACAACACTGTTCGGTATTCAGAATAACCTGCAGGCAATTGTGACACTTTCTCCTTACTTACGGCTACAGGGAGGATTGTTGCTTGGAAAAAGCAATAGTAATGGCGTTCTGTTTATTCCACCCGATAACTCCGCATTTGTGACACTGCCAGCCAATCAAAAGGGAAATTATACCAATACCCGACAAGAGAACAGCCGGTACAATGGAAACCTGATGCTTACTTACTCGAAGGTGGTTAATCAACATTCATTCACTGTAATGGTAAGAGGTGAAGTACAGCAGATGACATTGTCGAGTGTTGGATTTACGGCAGTGGGATTTCCGTATGGAACAGATGGCAGTCCTGAATTTGCGTATGGCTTTTTGCCTTACAGTACACCGCAATCCAGCACTGTTACCAGCAGAAGTGTTGGTTTCCTTTCAAGCCTGAACTATGTATATGATCAGCGATTCATGTTCGATGGTGTGTACAGGCTGGATGGTAGCAGTGTCTTTGGTAGTGACCGTCAGTTCAAACCATTTTTATCTGCGGGCCTGGGCTGGAATATTCACCACGAAGATTTTATGCGGGATATTGAATGGATCAGTCTTTTGAAACTGAGAGGAAATATCGGCTATACCGGCAACCAGAACCTCGGCAATTTTAGTTCCATATCCCTGTACAGTTATAATGCGGGGAATGTAAACAATTTTGGACAGGGGCTTAGCCTGGCATCACTGGGCAATCCGGGACTGGATTGGCAGAAGACCTTGCAGGCGAGTTACGGCCTTGACTTTGCCATGTGGAATAACCGGGTAAGTGGCTCGCTGGAATATTATAATAAAAGAACGGATCCACTGGCGGTAGGTGCAGCTGGTACATTGCCCTCATCAGCAGGTGTGAATGAAAACTATGTTATCAACCTGGGGCACCTGACTACTAAAGGTTACAGTGTGAATGTACGTGTTTCTCCTGTTTACAATATGAAAGACCGCATTATCTGGACTGTTGGCGTAATGGGTAACAAGAATGTAAGTACTTATGGCGGCTTCAATAACAGGCTGGCAGAACTGAATAAAGCAGAACAGGCAGCAAAAGGATTGAGCAGGTATTATGACGGTTATAGCCCCGATGATATGTGGGCGGTGAAATCACGTGGTGTAGATCCTGCCACCGGGCAGGAAGTGTATGAGAGGAAAAACGGAACGCTGACTTTTGATTATGATCCGAATGACATCGTAAAAGTAGGTAATACCCGCCCCGTGGTTGAGGGTAATATCAATACCAGCTTCGCCTGGAAAGACTTCACATTTAACGCTGTGATTCGATATGAAATAGGTGGTTATGTGTTTAACGGGGCACTATTCAACAAGGTAGAGAATTTTGGGGCACTGGGTACGAACCAGAACCTGGACAAACGTGCTTTGTATGACCGCTGGCAGCAACCTGGCGATATAAGGCCATTCATTGGTATTAATAGTGCAACAAATGGTGTCATGTCATCCCGCTTTATTCAGAGAGACACTCATTTCACCGGAGAGTCTTTTAGCCTGGCATATCGTATTACACAGGGATGGATTAAGAAGCTGCGCATGCAATCTTTGAACCTGAGTCTTTATATGAACGATATTTTCCGTATCGAAAGTATCCTCAGCGAAAGAGGTATAGATTATCCCTATGCCCGCACCGCATCATTTAGTGTGAATGCATCCTTCTGATAAAAATGAATAGTATGTTACAGAAATATAAACGCTTATTATACTGTTTTTTATTGGCTGCTATCTGCAGTTGTAAAAACTACCTGGACGTTCAACCAAAAGGTTCTTACACAGAGGACCAGGTATTCAACAATTCTTCTGCTATGCAGCAGGCGTTAAACGGTCTTTATATCAATCTGGCAGATAGTACGCTATACGGCCAGTTTATGACAACTACGATCGTTGAGATGCTGGGGCAGCGTTACCAGCCGCCTACCGGTACAGGGGCAGATATCTGGTATGTTCATCAATTTGAAAATTATCAGTATTCGGATATCAACGTACAGGCTGCCTTTGATGCGTTGTGGAAAAAAGCATATGGTACCATACTGGCCGCCAATGTATTTATAAAGAATGCTGGTGATGCAATGAACAGGCATGTGGTTACTGACAAAGAAGGTCAACAGTTGATAGGAGAGGCGATTGCGATCAGGGCTATGCTGCATTTCGACCTGCTTCGGCTATTTGGACCTGTGTATGCAT
>Ga0209436_101063_pt1 | contig 10401 bp, 11 predicted proteins | sample AraplaF_Cvi_mTSA_FD_184263 | JGI IMG/M metagenome (GOLD analysis project Ga0209436, IMG submission 184263) | Arabidopsis root microbial communities from the University of North Carolina, USA - plate scrape MF_Cvi_mTSA (SPAdes) (version 2) | ecosystem: Host-associated > Plants > Roots > Endosphere...
GAAGTATGGATCATACCATCCCGGCATCCTTAAATGAATCGAATTATAAAAAATACAGGAACAGCAATTCAATTACAGATTATAAAGTATTCCAGGGCCGGAATCACTTTGTACTGGGTCAGGCGACCTGGAAAGAAGATGCTGCTTACCTATTGGATTGGATCAATAAACTACCATAATATGAGAACACTAATTATTGCAATTGGATTATTATTCGCGGGCATCTGCAGTAAAGCGGTAACGCCGCCCGCTAACCCCCCGGCTAATTTTAAACATGCTTATGCAAAGGTGAACGGGATTGATATTCACTATGTGATCGGGGGAACGGGAGAACCCCTTGTATTACTCCATGGCTTTGGCCAAAACTGGTATATGTGGAACCGCTTGTTGCCAGAATTGTCTAAACATTTTACAGTGATTGCTCCTGATTTGCCAGGATTGGGAGAGTCCGGAAAGCCGGAGGGGGGCTATGATAAAAAGACCCTGGCTACCTATATACATGGTGTAGTCAAACAACTGGGTTATCCGGAGATTAACCTGGCAGGTCATGACATTGGTTTGATGGTGGCTTATGCGTATGCAGCGCAGTTTTCATCAGAAGTAAAGAAACTGGCACTGATGGATGCCTTGTTGCCTGGGGTGGAACCGGTATGGAGCCAGGTAAAAGGTGCAGCCTGGTGGTTTGGGTTCTTTTCGTTTCCGGCATCCGGGGAATTGGTGGCAGGAAAGGAGCGTTTGTTCCTGACTAATTTCTGGCCGGTGGTAGGGCATGTGAAAGATCCGTTTACGCCGGAAGAAGTGAATGAATTTGTAAGGGCGTATGCGGTAAAGGGGGGTACGACGGGTGCTTTTCATTGGTTTGGGGCATTTGAGCAGGATGCGAAGGACAACCTGGAGTTTATGAAAACGAAGTTGAAAATGCCTTTGCTGGCGATGGGGGGAGAGTATTTCGGGGCAGCTTTCCTGGTGGATCATTGCAAACTGGTGGCGGAGGATGTAAGGGGGTCAAATATAAAAGGAGCGGGGCATTGGGTGGTGCAGGAAAATACGGCGCAGGTGCAGCAGGATTTGCTGGCCTTTTTCCTTAGTAAATAAAGTGTCCGTCTATAGTTTCCTTTCATCATCATAAGTACATTAAAAGGTCACCTCAATATCGAATTGGATATTGAGGTGACCTTTTAATGTTTATATAGTATAAAAGAAGCAGTATATCTCACCTATATTTAGTAACTTGTTTTTATAATTTTTATAACCCCAAAAGTCATTTTATGGCCATTGTTGTAGATAACCTATTGCTTAAACTCGTCCGGGGGAGTCTCGGCGATGAAATCACTATTTACGAGCGTAACGGCCAGATTATTATGGCTAAAAAACGCGGTTCTTCCCGGAAAAAGCCGACGGCAAAACAACTGGAAGCGAGGTATAAAATGCGCGTAGCAGCGGCGTATGCGAAAGTGATGCTGCAGGACCCTGAGCTGAAGGCGTATTATAAGTCCAAAGCGGGGCCGGGGCAGAATGCCTGGAATATGGCGATAAAGGATGCTTATAATGCGCCGGAAATTCAAAACATTCAATTTGAAGACAGTACGGTGATCGTGACAGCAAAGGATGATTTCAGGGTAGCAGGTGTGACTGTAATGGTGATGGATGGTGCAGGGGCTATGCTTGAGAGAGGAAAGGCGGCTTTGGCGAGGAATGGGGTGGATTGGTATTATACAGCGAATAGCTTGCCGAAGGGAGGGATGATACGGGTGGTGGCGGAGGATTTGCCGGGAAATACGACGCTACGGGAAGTGAGATTGGAGTGATGGTTTTTGCGGCCTTTAATAGTCGGCGAAGATAGGAGTAAATTATTTTTACAGCCTTTAATAGTGGGGGATGACTGGAGTGATCCTTTTTTTAGCCTTTAATAACAGGCGAAGATTGGAATGATCAATTTTACGTACCTGGTATAATGTTAGCAAGCTCATTCTGAACAAAGGCGTAACAGATGGAGAGGCTACATACATTGTTGAAAAGAACGCTGGTCTGCTGCTTACAAAATCCAATACATGGCGTTATGCGATGTTCCGTAAAACGGATGATCCTCATTTAGCTGCGGTCATTTACAGCGTGATTACGGATCGTGATTTCTATGATAATGATACAACGGGTACAAGCGTAAGATAATTTAAACATTATAAAATAGGAGAGGTTGTATCAAAAGTAAAATTTCCGGGATTTAATTCGGATACCTGATGGAGAGCATTTTTATTTATTAAATTCTCACCGTCTTCAATTTACTTTTGATACAGCCTCTCCATCATTTATTGTTTTATGTACCCTACAATTCCCTCCAGGGTATAATAACGTCTGATAGGAAAGATACCTTTATATCCACCGGCGCCCAGTTCATTATAGTCTGTCGTATACCAATGTCTTGCACTGGAATTATAGCGATATATCGGGATAGCCCCGGCTGTAGGCTGCGAATAGATATAGCCTGCAATTTTTTCGAAGTGACCCAGATCACCACCAGCGCCTATTTCATTATAATTGTTCGTGTAGAAGTGGGTACCATTGTTCAGGTAATATCTGTATAAAGCAACCGTTCCTTCCATCGCATTGTCGGTAAATATTTGTCCAATCGTTCCTCTTTGTATCCAGTTAGAAACGCCTGCAGTTTCCGGTGTTATGGAAAGCAAATTGTCAAATGAAACTGCATTATAAGAACTCAGCAACGGTGCTGTATTATACGTTACATTCACCGCCTTGCTGGCAATATACTGTGCAATGTAATTCTGTAATGCCGCCTTCTTTGTAGCATCAGCTACCAGTTCCGTAATGTCAATCAGGCCATCCGCAGGAATTGCTACCAATACTGAATTTGCATCAGTTACTGAATTCTGCCATGCTGAAAAACTCACAGTAGAAGCCCCTTCCACATTCACTGTTACCAATGGCACAGCAACCGACCCTCCAACAGAATGATAGGTCAGACTTTGATTCGTGTTGCTTTTGGAATTTGTAACATCAGATGCTGTGGTGGCACCCAGCTCAAATACCTTGGCCACAGATACTTTCAAACCTGCTGTGGCTGCGTCCGTACGACTGCTGCTTGTGGTCTCTGACCGATACAGGATCTCCAGCTTACCACCTGTAATGATATTGACATGTACATGCGTACCGTATTTACCAACAATGTAAGCCGGCGTCTGGTTACTCAGATCCGCCAGGAACTCCGGTGTCAGGTAGTTTCTCAGCAGATCAGTACTTGCATTTAACTGGATCTGCTTGCGTTGTAACAGCAGGTTGTAAATACCATACAGGTATTTGGATGAATAGGTCGTGGTCTCTGTTGTACTGGCATTGACAGTACCTGTGAATGCAGAAAAGGTAGAAGTAGCCGTAATTGTCTTTGATAGTTTGCTGGAGAAATCGCGTGCATTGACACCGTAAGTAGAAAAGTAAGTCTGACTGTTTGGATAAGACACATACAAACGATTGGGATTTGCAGCAGAGAAAGCCGCAATGTCGATCACCGCATTTCTGGAAGAAGAAGCATCGGCATATACACCGGTTACATCGTACCCATAGCCGACCACGTCGTTCACACCATCACCTGCTTTTTGAGGGCTTGCATCTGCAAGGGTAGTTTTGGGTTTCAGGTGTTCATTGTTTTCTTTTTGGCATGACCAGCATGCTACAGCCAGGCAGAATACCAGGATTTTTTTCATGATGAAGGGTTTAAAATAATAAATGGATAAATAAGTATAACCGACGCATGGATGCGACGAAAAGAGGTACTGTATGAAAGAAAATAAAGTTGCCGGAAGCTGTTGGGTTACACAAGCAAATCAGTAAGGGTCAGGGTCTTTATTGTTATTTCATGAAAGTGTCTCTGTCAGGAATAAGGGTTCGGGTTATAGCTATTTGTTAACTTGTCGGTGCAAAGGTATATTTATTTTGCATTTATGCCCTGAATATTTTTAATGATTGGATAGTAGACTATTTATTCATTGATAATATATTTTTCTAAAACTGCCATGGAGGATTTATTCATCATATGCTGAAAATATAATCCCCGCTTATTATCTTTAAGCATTATGGTTACTCAGAAATTATATTTTTGCATTGCATTATTTGCCACGTTTATTTCCACAAAATGCCTGGCACAACAGCCATCTATCTTCCTGGCTGATCCAACAATTTTTAAGGACAAAGGAAAATTCTACCTCTATGGAACCGGCAGCCCGAATGGTTTTCCCGTGTATGAATCGGAAGATCTTAACACCTGGACACCTGCAAAAGGAAGCGCCGGCGGTCTTGCGTTGACGAAGGGCGAAGCCTATGGCAGCGAGGGCTTCTGGGCACCGCAGGTCTTCTTCTATAAAGGCCTTTATTACATGGTGTATACGGCAAATGAGCAGATCGCCATAGCGACATCCCATAGTCCGGCAGGGCCTTTTAAACAGGATAGTATCCATGCAATCAGTAGCAGGGGGAAACAAATTGATCCTTTTATCTTTTTTGATAACGGAAAAGTATTTTTGTACCATGTGAAATTAGAACATGGTAACCGCATTTTTGTTACCGAAATGAACCCGGATTTGTCTGATATTATCCCGGGAACTGAAAAGGAACTGATCTCCGGCACACAGGATTGGGAGAATACAGCAAGATCTGACTGGCCGGTAACAGAAGGACCGACGGTCATTAAGCACAAGAAGACCTATTTCCTTATTTATTCAGCCAATGATTTCCGGAATAAAGATTATGCGGTGGGGTATGCAACCGCTACATCGCCAACAGGGCCCTGGGTGAAAGCGAAAAATAGTCCTGTCATCAGCAGGCATCTTATCGGGCAGAACGGAACGGGGCATGGAGATGTGTTTTATTATAAGAAAGGGAATATGTATTATGTGTTCCATACGCATCGTTCGGAAGATAAGGTGTCTCCGCGTGCTACGGCAATGGTTAAACTTAGATTTGTAAATGCGACAAGCCTGGTAGCAGATCCTGCCTCTTTCCGGTGGTTGCAGTCAAAATAAAATATTCAGCGTGGCAGTGATGGCTGCCACGCTGATCAAACCATTATATCTTCCTAAAAGAACCCACCATTTTCCCCTTTGTCAGGATCATTCTTTATTTTAGCAGGTACATCACACAGAATGTCGTCAACAGGATCAGTGTATAGTTTTATTGGCATCTTTTGCTGATAATGCAAACCATGCGGTGACTATTATTACAGACCATCCTTTTACGAAAAATGAATTCGAACCCATTCTTGTAATAGGGTTTTGAATAAACCCGGGATGGCTTGTCTGATCCTCGGTCATTAGATTTTTTTTTGAATAGTTAGAATAATTTTGTTGAAACTATCTCAGATAGCTGTCCTGGCAATGTATGTATATTTTTAGCCTTGCTCGTTTATGCGTAGTTTAATAAATAAAAATATCATTTGAAATGATGTGGTAAGGTGTTTTCAGCCGGTGATAAAAAAAGATATGGATGTTAAGGAATTGATAGCCAATGCTAATGTGCTTTTTGGGGCGGGGTCAAAAATATTTTTTTCCAACGACTGTAAGTTTTTGACCTAATGCGCTACTAATGAATAAACACTAAAAATGAAAGGATTGATGAATACCAAAACCATTGTAATCTGTATTGTATTTTTATTAGCCGGACTGAATGCATCTATTGCCCAACAAAGAAAAGGCCTGTTATGGGAAGTCTCCGGTAATGGCCTGAAACAACCCGCTTATTTATTTGGTACTGTGCACCTGTATGATACGACTCTGTATGAACTGCCTCAAATGCCTGCGGGCGTAATAGACAAAGTAGATAAGGTGTATTTTGAAATGGACTACTCAAAGCTGGACCAGGCAGAGATGATGGCGGCTGTGGTGATAAAAGACAGCACACAATATCTGGATAAACTCCTGGACACGGCTTCACTTGCCAGCTTGAAAAGACTATCAGCTAAATCGCCTATGTTGAAAATGCTGGGTAATAAGATCTATGCGATCAAGCCATTGATCCTGATGTCCTGGATCTCTGCGGGGAGTAAAAAGGCCACAGTAATTGATATAGAATTGTTCAAAATAATGATGGCAAGGCAAAAGCCCGTTGGCGGACTGGAAACAGCAAAAGACCAGATGGCAGCGATAGATGCAGTGCCGCTTCCTAAGCAGGCAGACATGTTAAAGAAAGCACTGGATGAAAAGTTTTCACTGGATCAGCAGATCAGCAAATTAACGGACGTGTATGCAAGGCAGGAACTCGATAATATAATGACTGTACTGAATGATAATATTCCTGTAGATGCCAGTTTTGATGATGCGATTCGTTTAAAACGGAATATGACGATGGCGGATAAGATCGATTCGATATTTCATACAGAACATCCTTTGATTGCAGTAGGAGCGGGGCATTTTGGCAACAGCGATGGTCTGATTGCATTATTACAGAAAAAGGGATATACCTTGAAGAACGTTCCCCTGGTCATCAAAAAGGCACATGAGTAATGGTCAAAACCGAATTTTTACAGTTAACAATGCCGCATCAGGGGATTATTTTTAAGGTAGTGAATATCTATGCTGATCATAAGGAGGATAAGGATGATTTGTTGCAGGAGATATGGTTGCAGTTATGGTTAGCTTATCCCCGGTTTAAAGCGGAGAGTAAGATATCCACCTGGATGTACCAGGTGGCTTTGAATACAGCGCTGACGTATACACGTAATTCTGCTACGAGGAGTAAACACCTGCAAAACTTAGCTACAGCGCCGGTAGTAGCGGCTGATGAGGATGATAAGGTGAAGCGTGAGCAGGAAAGACTGTTGTGGGAAATGATCCGATCGTTGCCGAAGGCGGAAAAGGCACTCATTCTTTTGTATATAGAGGGGATTGGGTACAGGGAGATAGCGGAGATCACGGGGGAATCGGAGAGTAATGTAGGGGTGAAGCTGAGCCGGATCAAGCAGAAAATGAAGCATAATTTGAACACTAACACTAAAAATCAATAGTGATGGAAATGCAGGACGACTTCGAATCCCTGTTAAAAGGGGCAGCCGGTAGTTTTGGAGAGGAATCGCTTTCTGAACAGGCGCTGAGTGAGATCATTGATGATAGGTTGATAGCTGGCAGGAACAGGTTAAAGGCTGAGTTCAGGAAAGAGTTGCTATTGATTGCCCTGACCTTATGCGGGATTATATATTTATTGATTGAATTGTATAAGCATCCGGGAAATTACAAACCGCAGGTATTGCAGGCGCTAAGGGTAGCGATAATGGGTGGGATCGTGTATATGATAGGGAGTATCATCCTGTTCCTGAGATTGGTGCAGGTGGCGAAGCAGCAGAAGGATATGGGGATCAGGGGGTATATAAAGGAGATTTGCAGGAAGACGGAGCGGGCATTGGGGATGTATCTGTGGATTTCTACGATAGCATCTACGGCCACCCTGGTGGTGTTATTTGTGGGGCGTGGCAATGTGGGATGGTATTGGGTAGCAGGGGGAACGGTATTGATGGGAGCGGGGATGTATTATTTAAACAGGTGGTATACGGACAGGCGGTTTGGTCAACGGCTGAAAGAGATGAAGGGCTTGCTGGCAGAATTTGAGTAATGGGGCGGGTTAAAAAGAAAAAATGAATGCCGGAATTCATTTTTTCCTATCTTAGGAAGATAACCCATATCAACCTTACAATTATGAATTCCCGTCGTGTCTTCCTGCAAAACATTACCCTGGCTTCTATGGCCATCCCGTTCACCAATTTCAAACTATACGAAGAAAAAACCCTTCGTGTGGCCATCTGTGGCCTTGGTGGCTATGGTTCCCGTGTTGCCGAAGCCATCCAGTCCTGTTCCCGTGTCAAACTTACCGGATTGATCAGCGGCACTCCTTCTAAAATAAAAAAATGGCAGGAGAAGTACCATATCCCGGATAAGAACTGCTATAACTACGAGAACTTTGACAAGATTAAAGACAACCCGGATATAGACGCTGTATACGTCATTACTCCCAATGCCCTCCATCATGACCAGGTGATCCGTGTGGCAAAGGCTGGCAAACATGCCATTTGCGAAAAGCCAATGGCGGTGAATGCAAAGGAAGGACAGGAAATGGTGGATGCCTGTAAAAAGGCGAATGTAAAGTTGTTGGTAGGGTATCGCATGCATTTTGAACCCAATACCCTTGAAGTGATTCGTATGCGAAATAACGGGGATTTTGGGAAGGTGCTTTTCTTCCAGGGATTGTGTGGGTTTAAAATAGGAGATCCTACACAATGGCGGTTGAATAAGCAATTAGCAGGTGGCGGTTCGCTGATGGATATAGGCATCTATGCGATCAATGGAGCGAGGTATATGACAGGCGAAGATCCTATATGGGTAACGGCGCAGGAGACGAAAACAGATCATGTGAAGTTTAAGGAAGGGGTGGATGAGACGATCCAGTTTCAATTTGGTTTTCCCAGTGGTGCGACAGCGTCTTGTTTATCTACTTATGCGATGAATAACCTGGACCGGTTCTTTTTGAATGGCGAAAAAGGGTTTGTGGAAATGCAACCATCTACAAATTACGGACCTATAAAAGGGCGGACGAATAAAGGAGAATTGGATAAACCACATACTATTCATCAGGCGGTGCAGATGGATGAAATGGCGGCGATCATATTTGAGAACAGGCAACCGGTGGTGCCGGTGAATGGAGAGGAAGCGGTGAAGGATCTGAAGATTATAGATGCGATTTATGAGGCGACAAGGACGGGGAGTAAGGTGAACCTGAAATTGTAATTTTTGCAAAGCCACTCATCCTGTTTTGCCGTGCTTATAGTACGCTTGCATATGGCAAATAACTTCCTTTGCTTCCGCAAGCTATGTGGAATCAATTTTCATAAGCCTATATTTGATGTATTAATGATGTGTCTGTGGATGCAGCAACTTAAACAGCTCCATCTTCAGATCTTCATCTTTGTACTTATTCAGTTTCTCGGTTTCAATCTCGTACCAACCCTTTTTGGTACCTAATGTGCCGATAACAAATGTATGCCCTGCCTGAGCGGGTTCTCCTGTTTGGGGGTGTTTCTTTGAAAGGGCAACCACCACATCTTTATATTTTGACATATTGTGAATTTAACATTAAATCACCAGATGTAGCGCATGATTCCCATCATGTTAGTGTCACTTCCTGCATATGAGGATCTAATACTCTATATAACTTCCCTGGCTCGAATTCCGCGACAAACGCCCTTACTGCATCCAGGTCTTCAAACTCCTCGTAAGCATGATAATCATCATTCGAAAATAAAGCAAATTCCACGGTATAGATACCTTTCTCAATCCGCTCTTAAGCTGCCTTATTTTCCCGGTCCTGCATATAGCGTTCCGTATTTGCCTGTAGTAGGGTAAGATCTCCTTTTAATACATCCGGATGCCGTTGTAATACCGCACTCACTTCCTTTAGTATATCATCGTTGAGTTGCTTTCCGGTCTTTTCATATTGTAATTCATCCTGGTTTGCGTAACAGGCCGCCAGCCTTGCAGGATAATTTCTAAACACGTCGTTTGCCGGTTCTAAGTGGTCAATGTAATATCCATTAATAGTCACCCAGATGGGAGTAGACAAAATCATTTCAAAACGAATATCAATGCTCACTATTTCATTATGGGTAATGAAATGATACTCGTATGCGATCTGCTCTTCTTCAAAATCAGAAAACCCGGATTCTTTAAGAAAACCGAGATGTTTATCCAAGCCGTTTTTAATGTCTTTATGTAGATTAGGCATATTTAAATTTATAGCTTTACAATCAATTCCCAATGCTTTAGGGTTTCTATGAGCAAATAGAAAATTCAAACAGTTCCACGCCCATTATTCGAATTATTTGTATTTTTCCTCCTTATGCGCACAAATAGTACTAAGCTGGGATTTTTAGGAAATAGTGAAACAGGAATATTGATTCAAAATAAGGACTGGTCCGCCCATCCGGTAGGTGTTCCCGAAAAATGGCCACAGAGCCTGTGCACAGCGCTGTCAATGTGCCAGCATACCCCCATCCCCCAATTACTCCTTTGGGGAAACGAACTCTTCCAGTTTTTTAACGATCATTATAAAGGCCCGGGTACCATCGGTGAACCGCTTACTGACACTTCCCAACTTCCACTAATCAGGGAAGTCATAAAAACCGGAACGCCTGCAAATACACCTACTCATCACTACAGCCCTGTTTATATTGAGAATGGTAGTATCGGCGGCATTCTCTGTACTATCACAAAACCTGCAGGCACCATCTACCAGCAGGCACTCCTCAATAGTATTATTGAACAGGCCGCAGATCCTATTTTCATCCTCACAGGCGATGAGATGATCCTGACCATTGCCAATGATGCGCTCTTTAAACTTTTGGGCATCGATAAG
>Ga0209436_101071_pt1 | contig 10293 bp, 11 predicted proteins | sample AraplaF_Cvi_mTSA_FD_184263 | JGI IMG/M metagenome (GOLD analysis project Ga0209436, IMG submission 184263) | Arabidopsis root microbial communities from the University of North Carolina, USA - plate scrape MF_Cvi_mTSA (SPAdes) (version 2) | ecosystem: Host-associated > Plants > Roots > Endosphere...
CGGGATAGTGTTACTGGTATAAAGTGGACAGTATATGGGAAGATAAGTGGGATTACGAAGGGGGATGGAAGTTCTTTGGAATACAGGTATGATGCGGGAGGGAATAGGGTATACAAGGGGTATACGCATGGAGGGGTGACGGATAAGACGTGGTATGTGCGTGATGCGACGGGTAATGTGCTGGCGGTGTACGGGAATGTGAGTGGAGGGAGTGATAAGTATTGGAAGGAGCAGCATTTGTATGGGAGTAGTAGATTGGGGATGTGGGAGCCAGGGTTGGTGGTGGGCAGTGATGCAGATACGGTTTGGAATAAGGTGGGGTTGAAGCGGTATGAGTTGGTGAATCATTTGGGGAATGTGCTGGTGACGGTGAGTGATAAGGCTGTAGCAGCAGGGGGGTATTATATTCCGGAGGTGTTGAGTGCGGGGGATTATTATCCTTTTGGGATGGGGATGGTGGATAGGAGGTGGAGTTTGAGTGGGTATAGGTATGGGTTTAATGGGAAGGAGAATGATAATGAGGTGAAGGGAGAGGGGAATGAGCAGGATTATGGGATGAGGGTGTATGATCCGAGGGTGGGGAGGTTTTTGAGTGTGGATCCGTTGAAGAAATCTTATCCTGAGCTAACACCGTATCAATTTGCAAGCAATACTCCTATTGCAGCAATTGATTTGGATGGATTAGAATCAATGGTAAGTATTAAAGCTTATAAGGGAGCTACAATTGCAGATATTACAAAGGCTTCAGATGTGACTATGAAGTTTTTGAAGGGAACATCAATGGCGGCACTAAACTGGATAGATCGAATAAACCCATGGAATGTTTCGGAAGAAAGGATGAACCAAAGAGAAAAAGAGTTTGGAAATCTTGTAACTGCAGTCACTCACCCAAAGGAGACCGTTAAAAATGTAAAGGGATCCATACAGGACTGGTCGAAAAGATTAACAAGTAATGATCCTGAAACAGCTGGATATGCATTTGGTCAAGGGCTCGCATTTGCGGGAGACTTATATTTAATTAAGGGAATGACTTCCTCTTCAATGGCGTTTTATGAAGGGAATAGTATTTTAAAAAAGGTCGCAAAAGATGGGATTAGGATTATAGTTGCTGAGAGTGCAGACGACTTGGAATATTTAGAAAAAATGGGAGCGCAAGCGATGTATATGGAAGGCATAGGGAATGAGGGGAGTATTCTTGTAAGTAATGCTTTATCTCGTCCTCAAATTTTGGAAGAGGCAATTCATCATTTGCAAAAAGTCAAATATGGTGGAGAGTATGTACAAGATGTTTTAAATAGAGCTCGATTAGAGATTGAAGCCCAAGATCAATTACTTAAAATTGGAAAGAAAGAGGGGTGGGCTGCGTCTGAAATGGCTGAAATAGAGAGAGCTAAAGAAACTTGGCAAAAACATTATAATAAATTAAAAGAAGCTAGAAATAATAATTGAAATTATGGAAATTATAGTTTTGGCAGTTTTTCATACAAGCCTTGGTTTAATTGCAGTTTTGAAATTTCCTAAGTCTGTTTTCCCCAAGGTTAATATGAGATTGATAAAAGACGATGTGATTTATTTAATTAAGGGTATACAATTTGAAAGTCCAAGACCATTTGAAGATTTAGAAGGTAGAGAATTTAGTTGTTTACTTTCTGAAAATGCTTATGACATTTCTGTTGGCGATGAATTCCGTATACATGGAGAAGAATAAATTGAGCACAACTTTGATGGAGGTGGAAAATGTTTCTCAGAGAGGGGTGCATAGGCATCAGCCCTTTCTGTTTTTGCCATTAATATAATCAAAGAGAAAATTGTTGCGGCAGTTGGAGTAAATGAGTATGCAGATGTATGTCTTGGAAAGGATAGTTATATAGTTAACTTAAATTAAACAATTTTTCTATTACAAAAGACAGTCAGGAAAGGAATTAGGAGTATGCCAATTAAATAAGGCATACTCCTAATTTATGGCGAAGGCAGGACTTGGTCAGAACGATTATCAACAATTGGTCCGTTTTGCCCGTGGAAATAATTCCAGAACCGGGGCAATGAGACAAGGAACTGTTGGAATTTATTATGCATCGGAAAGTGAAATGGCAAATCTTCAGTTTCTTCAACCTTTCACAGCTGATCCCGCGACTTTTGTTGTGGGAGGTTGGAACGCTTATTATTATGATGCTTCAGCTGCATCTGCGAGACTAAATAAGACGGTTACACAAGCTGTAATATTCTTTCAGCAAAATGGAGACAACGGTTTTTCGCCAGTGAATGTCATCGAAATGGTGAGACCTGAGAATGTGCCCACGAATAAAGTACACAACACATTTACAAATAAATTACAATAAATGGATGCCTTAGCTATAAAGGAGTTTATCTCTATTTATCAATATGTCATATTTTCCAAGTTAAGGGAAATATTTGGATCTCTGGAACCTCCAGAAATGGAGGATTTTCCAGATATAATGATCCAGTATAAGAGATTGCTGCCAGTGGGAAAAGATAAAGGGGAGTTTTTTCCCGAACTAGTGAAAAATAGCAACCTAGCGGATGTAATTCAGGTATTAAACCATTTTTACTTTATTAAGCCATTATATTTGGAAAATATGTATGTCTTGTTTGGACGTGATGACAACGGAGGATTTTATATCGGTGTTGATTTATCAAACCGCAAAGTTATTTTGGCTGAAGATATAGATGGAGCGTATACCTACATCGCTTCTGGGGAAGGTGGGTTTCTTAATTATTTGCGGATTTATTTAGAATATAGGATTTTGCCTAATAAATTGACAAATGATTTTGAGGTTAATAGAATATTCAAAGAAAAAGTTATTGCGGCAGTTGGTGGAAATGAGTATGCAGATTATTACAGGTTTGTTTTTCCTTGTCAATCTGATTCCGAATTTAAGCCTATTGCACTACCTTTTAGATTGTGATGCATCACTATATGATGCAAAATCATTTAAATGATAGACAGCGTCTATTTAGTATATGATAAATTGGATATTTTTATGACTACCTTAAATCATACAATTTCTTCTATAACAAGATTTAGTCAGGAGCTGAATTTGGATTATGCCAATTAAATGTGGCAAAGTCCTATTTAATCCTGGCTCAGGTTTCATGTTGTAGATAAAAAACTCAGCACATTGTTGGCTGTATCCGGAAAGGTTTATTCGCGGAATAATAATCGCAAAGATGTTGGGGAAAAATATCTGTATGAATTAATTATGCTGCATACAAAAGGGATGGAAAGGGTCACGAATGAACAATATATTGTTGAGTTTGAGCGATTATTAAAAGTTGTTGATCGAATACCTGTTATTAATTGAAAAAGCACAAATTGAATCTGACTTTTATTGTTACCTCTTATTTATGAATAAGAAAGAAGTAGTTAAAACTATAATGACAAAAATGGAACCAGAAATGTCTCGTTTCGGACTTAAAAATTCTTTTAAACATAAATGGTTTACTAAACAGCAGGACAAATATTTTAAGGGTTATTACCGGTTGATTGCATATGATAGTTTCAATTATACCAATCGTACAGTGGGCATCAGGATAGAGCCAGATGTATTTATACAAAATATTGAAGTCGAAAAGGTGTGTGAAGAAATATCCAGCATAGGCCTTGAGTTAAATAAGCTGAGTACAATCGGCAATGAAATTGCCGAAATAATAACAAATCCTAGTGGCGAATATTTGAGTAGAAATAATGAGTTGAAAATATTCTTCGATGAATTAAATCCTGAGATAACAGCTAATGCATTATTGAAATATTTTGAGAAGGTAGCCTTACCATATATTGAACGGTTTGCTAATTGGCAATCATTAGACGAGATCTTTAATAACAATTTAGATAAAAGTTCCGTTCATTGTTGGCTTTATCCGGAAAGGCATATTCGCGGAATAATAATCGCAAAAATGTTGGGGAAAAACAATCTGTTTGAATTAATTATGCTGCATACAAAAGGGATAGAAAGGTCGCAGAATGAGCAATATATTGTGGAGTTAGAGCGGTTGTTAAAAGTTGTTGATCGAATACCTATTATTAATTGGAAAAGCACCAATTGAATCTGACTGTTATGGTTACCTTTAATTTATGAATAAGAAAGAAGTAGTTAAAGCAATAATGACAAAAATGGAGCCAGAGATGTCTCGTTTCGGATTTAAAAAGTCTTTTAAACATCACTGGTTCATTAAACAGCAGGACAAATATTTTAAAGGTTATTACCGGTTGATTGCTTATGATAGTTTCAATTATACCAATCGTACTGTTGGTATCAGGATAGAACCATCTGTATCTATCCAAAATATTGAAATCGAAAAAGTATGTGAGGAAATATCCAGCAGAGATCTTGAGTTAAATAGTCTGAAAACAATCGGGAATACTATTGCTGAAATAATAGCAAATCCTACTGGTGAATATTTGAGTAGAAATAATGAGTTGAAAATATTTTTCGATGAATTAAACCCGGATGCAACAGCTAATGCACTATTGAAATATTTTGAGGAGGTAGCCTTGCCATATATTGAACGGTTTGCTAATTGGCAATCATTAGATGATTTTTTTAATAAAAATTTAGATAGAAGCTCCGTTCATTGTAGGTATGTTCCCGATAGGCATATTCGTGGAATAATAATCGCTAAAATGTTGAACAAAAGTAATCAGTCCGAATTAATTAGGTTGCATACGAAAGGGATGGAAAGGGTCACGAATGAACAGTATATTATTGAGTTAGAGCGGTTGTTAAAAATTGTTGATAGAATACCAGTTATTAATTGAAAAAGCACAAATTAAATCGGACTTTTATGGTTACCTATTATTTATGAATAAGAAGGAAGTAATTAAAGCAATAATGAGAACGTGCCTACGAATAAAGTGCATAACACATTTACAAATATATTACAATAGATGGATACGTTAGCTATAAAAGAGTTTATTAGTATTTATCAGTATGCAGTTTTTTGCCAGGTGAGAGCAACCTTTGATTCGTTAGTGCCCAATGAAAAAGATTTTCCAGAGATATTGATAAAGTATAATAGATCTATTACAAATATTGACGAGTATAATAGTGGAGTTTTTGTCCAGCTTTTGGAAAATAGCAATTTAGTAGATGTCGTACAGGTATTACCTCAATTTCAGTTTATAAAGCCCTTATATTTGGATACGAGATTTGTAATTTTTGGGCGAGATAGCGATACCAGGGTTGATTTTGGTGTTGATTTGGTGAATCGTAATGTTATAATGTTTGATTATGTTGAGGGCGCTTATACCTATATTGCTGATAGTGAAAACGGGTTTCTTGGTTATCTTCGATACTATATAGAGTATATGATCATACCGAATGAAATAAAAAATAAGTATGAAGTAAGTATGATGTTTCGAAAGAAAGTAATTACAGCTGTTGGGGGAGACAAATATGCTGATTATTATAACTATATATTCACAATTGAAGGCTGTACCACAAGTAATACATTAAAGTTTCCGTATAAGTTGTAATAGTGGTTATCGATTTTAAATTCAAAGGAACTTCTTAGTCGAGAGATTCAAGCAAAGGTGCAGATAACCATTCAGCAAAAAATACCCACTAGTTTGTATTTTTTTAAACCTCGGTCCTCTTTTAATATGTTTTCTGTAAATTAGTCGAACATCAGCTTAGATTCTTTCAGATTAATTCATTTTAATATTGGGGTAATTCAGATGAATCGATCCTGAAATTTGAAAATACTCAAAAAAGAATATCTCTCAATCATCCATGAATAACATTTATCTTCAGCAAGGGCAAAAGGATATGTTTTAAATTTCTCTTTACCAGAACATTACAGGATTCTATTAAATTAATAAAATGAAATAGTACCATCATGGGCACAACGTTATTGAAAATATTACCCATCAATGAATTGTTGGGGGAACAATTTTATGTTCCATCTTATCAAAGAGGTTACAGGTGGACAACCCGACAAGTAAAAGAGTTACTGGATGATATTTGGGAATTCAGAAAGGACGCAGAGAATAAATCGAAGGTAGAATTCTATTGTCTCCAGCCAATAGTAGTTTCAAAGCAAAAAGATGAATGGGTGGTTATAGATGGTCAGCAGCGTCTCACCACCATTTATCTCATACTTACCTATTTAAATCAAATCCTTTCTATCCTTGGGAAAAGTAAATACGTCATAAAATATGAAACCCGAAAAGATAGTGAAGCATTTCTTGACAATATTGATCTTACCAGAAGCGATGAGAATATAGACTATTTCCATATCTGCCAGGCATATCAGGAAATCAATAATTGGTTTAGCAATAGAGATGGGAACACTAGAATTAATTTTGTAAATACCCTTCTCAATGATAATGATACCGGTAAAAATGTGAAGGTGATCTGGTATGAAATAGGAGATGATACAAATCCTATCGAGATCTTTACACGTATAAATATTGGAAAGATTCCTTTAACGAATGCTGAGCTAATTAAAGCCTTATTCTTAGGGAGGATTAAGGAGAATACTAATAAGGAAAATACATCCCTCCGAAAATTGCAGATTGCAAGCGAGTGGGATAAAATTGAGAATACATTGCAGAATGACTCCTTCTGGCATTTTATCTATGAAGGTGTTAGTGTTTACGATACACGTATAGACTACATATTTGACTTGATGGAGGCAAAGCAACCGGAAGATGAAAAGTATTTTACATTTTATAAGTTCAATGAGCGATTTGAAGCAAAGGAAAATGTAGATGAGATATGGCTTTCCATTAAAAAGTATTTTCAGGCATTTGAGGAATGGTATAATGCCCCCCAACTTTATCACCTTATTGGTTATCTCATTGCAAATAGATACGCGGTTAATGAGTTGAGAAATGTATCTTTACAACTCACTAAATTAAAATTTAAAGAGTTTTTAGCTAACCAAATTTCTAAAACTATTGACTTTGATATCAAATCATTAGAGTATGGAGATGTAAGAATAAAACGGGTACTCCTTTTATTTAATATCCAGATGATTATATTGAATGAACACGCAAATGTCCGCTTTCCTTTTAATAGCTATAAAACTGAGAGATGGGATATTGAACATATCAGATCCGTTAAATCGGAAAAGCCAGCACCCAATAAACAACGTAAATGGCTAGAAGCGACGTTGGAGTATTATATAGGTCCAATAGAAGCTGAAAAACATGAAACTGCTATCGATAAAATATCTAGAACTGAAAAGCAAAAAACTGCTATAGATAAAATACCTAATACTGAGGAACAACAACTTGCCAACAAAATTTGGAATACTCTGCAAGAACCTAAAATCGATGAAGGGGCATTTACTTCTATTTATGAAAATTTATTACGGGTTTTTAAAGAAGATTCGGTACCGGCTGATATCAATAAAATCGGCAACCTTACTTTATTAAGCGAGTCCATTAACAGAAGCTATAAAAATGCGGTGTATCCTATTAAGCGAAAAACTATAATAGATAATTATATGAAGGGCGATTTTGTGCCAATGGGTACAAAAAATGCTTTTCTAAAACTGTATAGTAGCAAATTTAATGATCTCATGTTCTGGCAGGACAGCGATGCTGTAGCCTACCGGGAGGCCATTGTAAATGCTCTTTCTATATACACACCCACTGTTAAATAAACGACTCATGATTACTGAGAATTTGTCATTGAACATAGGCGAGAAGCTTACCTTCTTCCAACTTTTTACTGAAAAAAAATGGAAGATAGAAACCCCTATCATACAACGAGACTATGCTCAAGGGCGAGATTCCGCCCGGATAGTGAAAGCGGATTTCTCAACTATCTTCGAATTTATCTGGAATATAGACTTATGCCAAATGAAGTCAAATTTGAAGACAAAGTAAAACTGATGTTTAAGGAGAGGGTCATCATCGCAGTGGGAGGTGACGAATATAAGGATTACTACCGTTTTGTTTTCCCTACTCAGAAGGATTCAGTAAACACCTTAATAACCCTTCCTTTTAAGTTGTAATGTAGGTTTTCATCACTCCGATAAATATATAATAAGCAACCCGGTAGGGTATTCTTATCGCTACGATCAGCTCAACCGGTTAACGGCTATGCGGCAACATGGTCTTTCCAATGGCGGTAAGACCTGGAATACGGTCTCCGTAGGTAATGCTTATAAAGAAGACATTAGTTATGATGGCAATGGGAATATTTTACGTTATACCCGGTATGGCAGTGGTGCAGGCGGAAAGCAGCTGCAGATGGATAGTCTTCATTATGTGTATACGCGGGATGGCCAGGGGTATCTGAGTAGTAATAAGCTCAACGCAGGTATTGGATAGTATTGCGGGGGATCCTTATACGGAGGATATATCCGGTCAGGGTGTGAATAATTATATTTACGATAATATTGGTAACTTGATTACTAATGTGCGGGATAGTGTTACTGGTATAAAGTGGACAGTATATGGGAAGATCAGTGGGTTCACGAAGGGGGATGGAAGTTCTTTGGAATACAGGTATGATGCGGGAGGGAATAGGGTGTATAAGGGGGATACGCATGGAGGGGTGGTTGATAAGCAGCGGGAAATATAAAGAAGTAAATGAGGTGAAGGTGGGTGATGTGAATAAATATAATATTATCTATGAACAATTTTATTGAGCCTGGCTTTCGCCGGGTATTTGTTACGCTGACGGCAATGTTTTGCATTATAATGGCAGTTCTCGGGGAGTCTGCTATCAGTGTAGCTTTTGGTGAGATCAGTGAGAACCTGGGTGTAACATCAGGCGAGTTGAATCTGTTAATGATCACTTATTTGCTGGCGGGTGTTTTGATTGCGCCATTTTGTAGTTGGTTTTCGTCCTTATTGGGGAGGAAGAATTTTTTGATTGTAGCAATAGTATTTTTTGCTGCGGGTGCGTTTTTCTGTGGAAATGCTAGTGTAATAACTTCTTTAATACTTTCCCATTTTCTTCAGGGGATTGGTGGGGGAGCTATGTTGATATTATCACATACTATTATAACTGAAAGCTGGCCTGTGGAGAAGAGAGCGACATCACAGTTGTTTGTTGCGTTAGCCTTAATGATCGGAGCAGGATTGTCTGCACCAGTAGGAGGGTATATTACAGACAATTTTGGCTGGTTGTTTGTCTTCTTTGCTAACATCCCGCTGGGTGTTATTGCTGGTGTTTTAGTGTTGGTATTTGTTAGAAATGGAGCATATACGACAGGTAACTGGCGTAGTGTGCTGGCGAATAATACCATGTGGGCCGGGATAGCTTTAAGTTTTGTGATTGCTTTATTTACGGCATTTTTAGTTAATATGGTTATTACCACCGTGGCATTTTTGCATCCTCCTCTTTTATCAACTATCCTTATCATAACGGTGACGATGGTAGTTGCTGCTTTAATATTAGATAAAAAGAAAGATTCGCTGCCTTATGTTGTTGCTATTGGTCTGGTGATATATGGAATTAGCGGTTATATCGCTGTTAAGGGATGGAATATAATGGAGCTTCGTAGTGTGGGTATGGGGATCCTTTCACTATCTGTCAGTGCGATGGTTGTATCAAAGTTGGAAGGGCTGGAGATAGGAAAGGGTATTGCATTATATCATATAGCGCGGCTTGTAGTTAGTACTTTGGGGCTTGTGTTCTTTTAGATATATGCAGCGACAGGCAATACTATTTTCCGGATTTATTGAAATGTAATAAAATCATCACTGACAGCCATCTTTCGTTTTTTAGCTCTCCTGGCAAACGCACCTGGTGTTGTTCCTGTATACCTTTTGAATTCTTTGCTTAGATGTGACTGATCCGTATATCCCAGTTCCTGTGCTAAACCTGCAAGGTTCGTATCGGGGTGTAACCATAACTCATTTCTGGCTTGTTCAAATCGCATCAGACCTGCTACATCTTTTACACTATACCCGGATGATTGCTTGAACTTTCTTTCCAGTGTACGTACGGTTGCCTGTGCAGCTGCGGCAACCTGACTCACAGCAATAGCACCTTTGGCATGCTGCATGGCAGCGCCTGCTTTGGATAGCATGCTGTCTATTGCTACCTTTGACCGCGCTGCTGTAAAATATTGCGTGAGGTATGCTAAAGCATCTGCTATCTTACCTGCTATAATGAATTCCTGTAAAATAGGTTGTAAATGTGCAATAGGATGTTCAAACATATGCACCCCTGCTTTCTCTGACGGTAAACCAAGCAGATCAAATACCGTCCATGGAAAACACCGGATACCCAATATCTCCAACCTGCTTTGCGGATGTATTACCACGGGCTTATTGAGCAACCCCATCATAAACGGGGAGGGTAATGGCTG
>Ga0209436_101075_pt1 | contig 10278 bp, 7 predicted proteins | sample AraplaF_Cvi_mTSA_FD_184263 | JGI IMG/M metagenome (GOLD analysis project Ga0209436, IMG submission 184263) | Arabidopsis root microbial communities from the University of North Carolina, USA - plate scrape MF_Cvi_mTSA (SPAdes) (version 2) | ecosystem: Host-associated > Plants > Roots > Endosphere ...
AAAGGTGGACCATTGAGTGGTCCGGGAGGTCCTTTTTCACAACCCTGGACACAGCCGAATCCGTTTCAGCCAAGTCCGTTTAATCAGAATCCATGGGGGGCGACGACTTCATGGAGAGGGCCGTTGAAGCCGATGAAACCAATGACACCTACTACGAAGCCAGCGACACCAGCAACACCAACACCAACACCAGCACCAGCGCCGTCACCGGCTAAACCGGCAACGCCGGCAGTGCCTAAGACAACGCCGGCAAAACCTGCACCTGCTCCGACAAAACCTGCGACGCCTGCGACTCCAGGTAAAAAACCGGCACCTGCTCCTAAGCCTGCAACGCCAGCATTGCCTAAGACAACGCCGGCAACACCAGTGCCTGCACCAGTGAAGCCCGCAACGCCAGCAGTGCCCAAGACAACGCCTGCTCCTGCGCCAGCAAAGCCGGCAACGCCTACTATTAAACCCGCAGCGCCTACCAAGCCAGCGACACCAGCAGTACCTGATGCAACACCTACTAAGCGTACTAAAAAGAAAACATCTCCTAATCCAAAAGACCAGCAATACCCTAATCCTTTCCCACATACATCTCCATGGTCCGATGAAGATGATGATACAAAAAGGAGATGTAGAACAGAATGGATTGAACCTAAATTTGGCAGATTCCCTTGTCACTCTGATTTCGCAAAATTATTCAGCGGTACACGTCTTGAATATAGGGTCACCACTCCGGAAGGGCTGACTGCTGATTTTGATGCGGTGAGAGGGGATTTGCTGATAGAAGTGAAAACTGGTTTTGAGTGGATGTTGAATAAAAATCTTGGAGAGGATATGTTGAAGCGGAAGAAAGATACAATTGATCGGTTTATGGAGCAAAGTATCCGGCAATTTTTAATTGCAGCGGAATGTGGGTATGATGTAGAGTGGTATTTCAATTCGGAGCCGGTAGCGAAGATGATGGCAGAGTTATTACCGCATGTGGAGGTGAAGGCGCGGCCTTATAAATGTAAAGATAATGGAGGGGATGGTTGGTAGGAAATGGTTGTTTTCATTTCACTACATTCTTAATCAACGAAAAAAGATAAAAGTTAAAATGCTTTCAGATACATATCTGAAGGCATTTTTTTTCTATATCCAGAAAAAGAAAACTATCTACACCTGGCCACTCAAATAGTTATTAAATTCTAATGCTAAATTGATAATAGCATTTTCAATTTTAGTGATGGTCAATATGATTGGAAATTGGATTTAAATTTTGATTATTATTTAGTTATGTATTATGTAAAAAGTGTGATTTATTTATTTGAGAATATTTAAATCTTGTAGATTTAGGTGTTTTTTATTAATTTAGCATTATGTCAAATGTAAAAATATCATCCAAAGGGAAGGCTTTACTTCAAAGAGGTTATTCTTCTTCTTCTAAAATTGCAAGTGCAATTGTTAGAGAAGGACGTCACCTATTTGACAGAAATGGGCTAACTATTAAGGTTGATAACTATTCTGTGACAATTAAGAGTGCCCAAAACTCTACTTCTTTGACAAAGAAATAACTCCACTATCTATAAGATTATACGTTATGAATATTGCGTTAAGCGCGGTAATTATTTTCATTCTGTTAATTCCCCCCATTGCACTTTACGTCAGTTTTTCTTATGGGCCGTTCGCACGATCAGGCCCAAAATTTAGCTTACTGGATGGAATTTTGATAACGGCCATCATATCCTTGTTTGTTCATTCATTGGCAATTGCTTTTATAAAACAAGAAATTAGATTTGATATATTTTTAAAACTGTTGGGAGGAGAAATTAAAGATGTAGAAAAGAAAATTACTAACCATGAATTCGGCGTTTATGTTAGGCAATTTGCAATCTATAATTTTTGTATGCTTGTTTTATTCATCCTATTGGGCCGGCTATCAAGATCTATTGTGGTAAATGCCAGATTGAATAACGGGCAAAATGATTTATTACGACTGAATAATAGATGGTGGTATTTTTTTAATGGTGTGGAATATGACATTGAAAATTTTGATTTAGTATTTGTAGATGCTGTTGTTGATACTAAAGAGTGCACAATGATTTATTCAGGATTTTTAGTAGATTTTGTTTGTGATGGTGAAAAATTAGAAAGAATTTATATTAGAGATGTGGTTCGGAGGAAATTAAAATCAGGAGATAATGGAAATGAGGGTGTGACTGACACCTCATCTACCGCATTACAAATTCCAGGGAACCTTTTCTCTATTTCATATGAGAAGATTATAAATTTAAACCTGCGATTTATTATTTTGGATGATGCACCACAGGTGATTGAGCAAGAACCTATGGTGAATAATATAACCGGGGAATAATTTTTTTTAGATTAAACATGTATACCGTTCCTTAACATTATTTGAACGGTAAATGTGAAATGAGGACATTTGGCCGATGGAATTTTTTATCTAAACTGTAGTAGAATGCAGATGCCCACTCGTCTGCTCTTTCAACTTTTGGACCCAGAGTAATTCCTGTAAGAACAGGATTAACAGGCACTAATTCAATATACACCCGCGGTGGATTAAAACTCTGAGAGATGATTCTTTCAAACATCGCATCTTTTATTACTAACCTGATTTCATATTCATACTGATATTCGATGCTTTTGAATAAGTATGCAATATCATTTAATAACTCAAGTATATTTTGTGTACTTATATCATCCACTTGTTCTTTGCTTCTGAGTTTTTGTATGCAATCATACATTTCCTTCATGTAATTATTTAAATCAGGTTCCATTATTTCAGCACCAGGTATCACAAAAATATCGGAATCTGGCTTTCTATAAGCAACTCTATAAAAATCAAACTCAAAATCCTGATTCAGATGATTATTAATTTTATTATCAGATTTTAATTTTTGCTTTATGTTTTTAAGGAATGCATTTTTATCGAAAGTAATGGCACATCCTTTGGCTTCATCTTTGGCCTCTTTTCCATACATGCGCCATAAAGTTAGATCATCATGTTTGTTATCAGCTACAAAACTACCTATAAAAGGTTTTGTAGTAAATGACTGCGCGATTATATCATTGCCATTTTTAGGTGTGGCATGGAACGATAAATAATTAAATAGTTCCCTTCCTTCAGATGTATCATTTAAAAAAGTTCCTTCAGATAGTCTAAATTTACTTTCCTCTAATATTAATACTTTTGTTACTGAAAGACTTGTATAATGGGTGACTCTATCTTCCGTATAAAGTAATAGTTTTTTTACATTTTCAACGAGTTCACTAACTTTTGTATAATCACTGTCACTTAATATTTTATTGAGTTCCTCAATTCTTGATGCGGCTATTTCTGTATAAATATCAGGATTATCCTTAGTGATTTCTATGTACTTTTGATAATCCAGCAGTGCTCTTTTGTAATCTTTTGTTTTATAATATACTACTGCTCTATTATAAATAGTTGCATCGTCCTGGGGATCTAATTCCAATGCCTTTATGAAATTATCATTGGCTAATGAATACAACTCCAGGGCAGAGTAAGCTGAGCCCAGGCCGGATAAAATCTCAACATCTTCAGGTGAATTTTCTAAGGCTTTTTTGTAATATTCAATGGCCTTTTCTGCTTGTTTTAAATTATAATAAGCTAATCCTAAATTGTAATTAATATTGCTAGACTCAGGATCCTCTTTTAACGCCTTTTGATAATTTTCGATTGCTTTTTCATCTTCTCCTAGTCCTACGTAAGCATTACCTAATCCATTTAAAGCAGTTACTGATTTAGGATTGATATTCAATAATTTACTATAAATTTCTATGGCATTTTCAAAATTTTTTTGCGCCAAATATATTCTTCCAAGTCCTCTATACGGAATTTCACTATTGGGCATCGCTTCCAACACTGTTTTATAACAATGAATGGCATCGTCATATTGCTTTTTTTCAACAAGAAGAAATCCCCTACAGTTATTTGCTTCGGTATGCAGCGGGTTAATCTGTAAAGCTTTATTGATAGCTGTTTCAGCTCTGTCGTAATCTTTAAGTCTATTACAGGCTAAGGCCAATTCGGCATAAAGATCCGCATTCTCATATAATTCAAGAAATTCGTCAGTCAGCTTATCTCTTACCAGCGCATAATGCTCATTTTTATTAAGCGTTTGTATATTTTTTATTACTTCTTTGATCGGATCCATTGGGTAGAATTTACGTGACTGCGCTAATAGAAAAACTAGTTATCCTATTAGCCATCCACTAAATCATAAATATTCACGACACTAAAATCTAATAACCAAACCTCCATTCACAGATATCGTAGTCTCCTTATACATGAAAGGATCCAATACCCCTTCAGGCACAGGTGCTCCAACTTTCAAATCATAATTTGGATAACTGGCAATTGGGAAAAACTGCATATCAATTGCATCTTGTCGCATCTTTTTCTGACGACCAAAATTCACCATTGAATTGATCCCAAACCATTTTGCACCCTTAATCGGAAAGAATGCGAATCCGACCCCAAATGGCGTCTGAGAGTTGAAAAAACTTAAATTCTCATTCTTAGCATCTGCAACCGCGAGGTTTAGTACGAAATTGAACTTGTTACTTTTGTCAAAAGGGAAAAGAATTACAACAGATAATGCCGCTCCGGTCTGATTTTCGACCTTGTGAACAACACGGGCATTGGGTTGTAATATGTAAACATTTTCTCCCTGGAAATTGTGAAAGTAGCTAACGGTCAGACCTGGTTGTACATACTTAAACACACCGATTTTTTCTATTTCTTCGGTTTTAGTTTCGCTTTTGTCTTTGTTTGCGCCTTCTTGTGCGAAAGAAATTGAATAGAAAAAACAGAAGATAGGTAGGAGGATTAATTTTTTCATTGATTATTTGAGTAATTGGGGTATAAGAATATTACTAGTCAATTTTTATCCCAATAAAATGGTTTTCATATTGACATTGTGGTGTACGGACACTTATTGCAGAATTCGCAATTAGGTAACATGACTTTTCTTTTAATGGGATATTGAAAAAAAAAATGCTCTATTCAGTCACGCGGATATTATTAATTACCGCGTGACTGAACATAATTATTTTTATTCACTTACTTTTATTTCATACTGCCCTGATGACAGCGTTTTTTGATAGCTATTTGCTTTGACATCTGCTGTAGTGCCTTCCGGTATCGTTACAAATAAATTAATGTTATTTCCTTTACGCTCCCATCTCACCCCTATATTCCCATATTTTGTTTCATGCGTCACATCCACCCAATCCAATCCTTTAGGAAAAACAGGTTTGATAAAGAAATGTTTAAACCCAGGGGCCTTCTCATCCGGCTGTATCCCTCCCAATGCCTTAAAATACCAGGCACAGAAATCCCCGAATATCACATGGTTCCGGGAAAACTTGCTATCCCAATCTTCATATAATGTCGTTGCCCCATTTGCAATCCAATGCCCCCAGCTGGGGTAGGCGGTATCTGTGAGCATCTTATACGCAACATCTGCATAACCATTATCACTCAAAGCTGATAAGGTGAACTTTGCCCCATGCATCCCGAAGGTAGGGTGGTAATTATTTTTAGTAATTGATGCGGCTAGTTTTGCCGCTACTGCTTTCCTGTTTTTTTCAGGAGTCAGTTGCAGGTAAAGCGGACAGCTTAACGCTGTTTGTGTGGTGTCGGTATTGCCAAAGGTTTTATTGTAGGCAATACGGATGCTATCGGAAAATGTACCATAATATTTCTGATCTTCTTTATTCCCTACTACTCCTGCCATCTTAGATAATAACCGGATACAAGTATAAAAATACCCCGTAGACACCAATGGCATAGGGGTTTCTTTGATATACAACCAATCCCCGAAGCCTGTCTTATAAAGGTAATGATCCGACATTTTCACCAGGCGTTCTGCGTATTTTTTAATTGCATCGTAGTTTTCTTTGATCACAGCAGTATCACCTTCATATACATACAAATACCACGTCACTATCGGCAACGCCGCTCCCCAGGCAGGACCGAAGCCATCATCCTCCGCATTCTCCCAGTGAAAGCCGATCCCTAAAGTAGGTGCGATCCCAGGAAGATTGCCATCTGAAGCCTGCACATCTCTTACATCGCGTAGCCATTTTTTATACACGGCTCCTGTGTGGAAATTGAATAACCCCATCTCCGCTGCTACATGTGCATCCCCCGTCCAACCGTTTTTTTCTCTGGTAGGGCAGTCTGTAGGAATACTATGGAAATTGCTGCGATAAGATTGGATCGCCGCTGCATAGAGTTTATTCAGCATCGTATCAGAACTACTGAAATGTCCTGCTGGTTTGAAATCGGTGCTATAGAAGAGCCCTTCCAATAAAGGCTTAGCACCATGTACCAATACGTACTGGTAACCATGGTAGGTAAAACGCGCAGTATAAGTTTCCGGGCCACCACCTTTGAGGATGTATTTATCTGTCTGGAAAGAAAGATCATTATGATAAGGCGCCATTTGATCTGCATTGTGGATCAAATCAAACTGACCATCACTCGTTAGCACCTCTCCGTAATGCAAGGTTACCGTATCTCCTGCATTCCCATTTACCGTTAACGCAGCCATGCCAGAGAAATTTTCTCCCATGTCTACTAACCAGGTATTATTCCCCATATCTTTTAGGGATACAGGCTGGATCTTACGGATCACACGAATAGGAGGAATGCCTGATGGTTTCAATACTCCACCAGGAGAAGCCGTCGTCAATGCATGTTTCCAGTTACTATCATTGAAAGCCGCTGTATTCCATCCTGGTATTTCTAATCTTGCATCATAGATCTCTCCTGCATTAGTGCTATTAAACAGACTTGCACCCGTAGCACAAGTCCAGGTACTATCAGAAGATAAAGTCTCAACGCTGCCATCAGTATATTCCAATGCCAGGTTGAAAAGTAAACGAGGTGATTTACGCCAGCGGATCTTATCAAAGTTCCATATCGTGTAGCTCTGTACGTTATATCTTCCATTCCCTAATTCAACGCCTACACAATTATCCCCGTCAGCAAGTAAGCTGGTGACATCATAGGTGTTATACAGAAGGGTCTTGTCAAAGCGCGTGAACTCCTGGCTCAACACCGCATCTGTTACCGGCTTTCCATTGATCGTGAGAATATGATGCCCTACCCCACAAATGTAAGCCGTTGCTTTTTTGAGTGCTTTATGAAGAGGAAATGCTTTTCTAAATAAAGGAGCTGGTCTGAAAGTTGTGTCTTCCGTATAAGTGATCCAGCTCCCTTTCCAATTATAATCCTGTGCTTTAACAAAGAAACCTGAAAATATCGTAGCTGCTAAGATGATTATTCCCTTGCCTTTCATTATTTCTCTTTGACGGTTAAACCCTTGTTCATCAATGTCGCACTAGCTGATTCATAATGATACTTTCCTGAACCAACTTCCTTCTTCTCATACCCATCATTCACCGGCACAAAGATCTCCGCCGTTGTGTTTGCAGGAATTTCCACATCCATCATGAATTTACCGTCATTGATTTTCCAGTCTACCCCCACTTTCCCGTAACCAGTTTCCAAACTAGCTTTTGCATAACTCAGATTACCACCAGGCTGTGGCTTGATACGGATCTTTTTATACCCAGGTACCGAGGGATCCATGTCTATCCCTGCCACTACTCTATACATCCATTCGCCAATAGCACCATAAGAATAGTGATTGAAAGAGTTCATATCCGTCGTTTGGAAAGTGCTGTCAGGGCGCATGCCATCCCAACGTTCCCAGATAGTGGTTGCCTTCATCTTTACGGGATATAACCAGGAAGGATAGGTGTCCTGCAATAATAATTTATACGCTACGTCAATGTAGCCATGATTAGAAAGTACATTTGTTAAAAAATAAGTACCGAGGAAACCGGTTGTCAGGTGATACTTATAACTGGCGATATTCGCAGCGAGGTTCTTTGCGGCGATAGGACGGAGATGCTCTGGTAACAGATCGAATTGCAGGGCCAGTACATAAGCTGTTTGCGTATTCGACATGATACGACCTTTGGGGGTGACGTATTCTGTAACGAAAGCCTCTTTGATCCTTTTTAATAAGGCAGTGTATTTATCTACATCTTCCTGTTTGCCTAAGGTCTTCGCAGCATTGATGAGCAACTGCGTAGAGTAGGCATAGTAACATTGTGCTACGAGATATGAATCGGTATTAGCCGTGTTTTCTGTAAGTCCATCTGCGCGATAAGAGAGCCAGTCACCAAATTGAAAACCATTATCCCATAGATCATTGTGTGTACGACTTTGAATGAAATCTACCCATGCTTTCATGGAAGGATATTGATCGGAGAGTATTTTTTTATCTCCATATGCCTGGTAGATCGTCCATGGAATCACAGTTGCAGCATCCGCCCAACCCGCAGCACCGGCTGCATCTCCCATTAAGTTAGGCACTACAAAAGGCACCGCACCGTTGGGCAATTGATCTGCTGATAAGTCTTTTAACCACTTTGCAAAGAAGTTATTCACATTGCGGTTGAAGGCGGCTGTTTTGGAAAAGGTTTGTGCATCGCCTGTCCAGCCAAGACGTTCATCACGCTGCGGGCAATCGGTAGGGATGTCTACAAAGTTGTCGTTCTGGCTCCAGAGAATGTTGTGTTGTAATTGATTGATCATGGGGTTGGAGCATTCGAATTCTCCTGTGAGTGGACAATCGGAATAGATAGCGACTGCCTCGGTTTGTACGGGTTTAACGGAACCGCTTACACGCACATAGCGGAAGCCGTGATAGGTGAAATGTGGTTCGAAGTATTCTTCGCCTTTGCCACTTAATACAAATACGTCTTTAGCTGCTGCTGTGCGCAGGTTGGCATTGTAGAAATTACCTGCTTTGTCGAGTACTTCACCGTGCTCTAATACGATGCTGTCACCGGCTTTACCACTGGCTTTGAAATGTACAAAGCCGGATAGGTTCTGGCCAAAGTCAATCACGGTTTCACCTTTGGGTGTGGTGATGACTTCAACAGGTTTGAATGTTTCGTGTTTGGTTACGAGTTCGCTGGTAGTTGGTACGAGGTTGTCGAAAGCGTAATTCACCACTTTCACCGGACTCCAGTTGCTGCTTTCTTTGCGATTATCTATTGTTTCGCCATTGTATATTTCTGAATAGGCGATTTTACCGGTAGTGGATTTCCAGTTTTCATCAGAGATGATCGTTTCTTTGGTGCCATCGGTATAGGTGATTGCCATTTGGTATAGCAAGGCAAGCGTTTTACCATAGTGGTTAGCTTGATTCCACCAGCCTACGATACCTCTGTACCAGCCGGAACCGAGGGAAAGTTCGATCTCGTTCTCTCCGTTTTGCAAAAGATCTGTTACATCATAGGCCTGGTATTGCAGGCGTTTTATGTAATCAGTGAAACCGGGTGCGAGGTAGGCATTGCCGATTCGTTTGCCATTGATGGTGCCTTCGTATACACCATGACAGGTGATATAGGCGACTGCGGAGGCGATTTTTTTATTAGCGCGGAAGGAGGTTTTAAAGATTGGAGAAGGGCGTAAAATGGTGTCTTCTTCATAACCCGGTTCGATCCATTTTGCTTTCCAGTCGGATTTAGCGAGGGCTAATCGGAAATAGGCAGGGGTAGACCAGGCGGAGGCTTTTTGTTTATTATCCCATACGCGGACTTTCCAGGCGTATTTGGCCCCTGATTGCAATGCAGCCCCGTTATAAGGCACAAATATAGATTGGTCGGAGTTTACTTTTCCACTGTTCCAGAGGGTTTTACCACTGGAAAGTACGGTGATCTCGTAAGCGGTTTGCGTGGTATTTGCTTGTGTCGTGATGAGTTTCCAACTGAATCGTGGGGTGGTGTTTTCCACACTTTCCGGGTCTTTCAGGTTTTCTGTCAGGAGTTGGTCTACTTTGACTTGCGCGAAAAGTTGGATGCATAAAAGCTGTGAGATGAAGAGTAAACTGAGACGATTTATCATTTTTATAAATATAATTTAATGTTGATAACGATGGAAAGCCTCTTGGAACAATGGAAAGAGGGTAATAAAGGATGTTACGCTCGGGGGGAAAATGTAACATGTAGTATGGAAAATTATGTAGGAATAATATAGGGGATTAAATGTAAATGTGCTTAGGAGGGAGAGAGTTTCTATGTTATCCTGAAAATTATATAAAGTTATATACCCATTAGCATTCATGAATAAAGCTGTAGCCCTCGTAAAAAAGTGCCTGGAGAATCAGGAACCGGTATTAGATCTTGGAAATTGTGGATTGAGTGATTATGAATTTTCTATGGAAGAGGAATTAGGAATCT
>Ga0209436_101090_pt1 | contig 10178 bp, 7 predicted proteins | sample AraplaF_Cvi_mTSA_FD_184263 | JGI IMG/M metagenome (GOLD analysis project Ga0209436, IMG submission 184263) | Arabidopsis root microbial communities from the University of North Carolina, USA - plate scrape MF_Cvi_mTSA (SPAdes) (version 2) | ecosystem: Host-associated > Plants > Roots > Endosphere ...
CTGCCAGTAAACCCGTAAGCAGGACACAGATCAATGAAAGACTCCAAAAAAGTAGGTTCGTCCAGGGAAACGTCATGGTCTTACCTGCTAGCTGATTGAACCAGGGTAGGGTAAGAGCTGCCAGGGCAACAGCGAAGACGAAAGAGAAAAATGCGAGAAGGATCGACTCTCCAAGGAATTGGGAAATGAGATCAACCCGCAGCGAACCAACAGTCTTGCGGATGCCCACTTCCTTCGCGCGTTTTTCGCTGCGTGCCGTGGCCAGGTTCATAAAATTGATGCAAGCCAGTAAGAGGATAAAGACCCCGATGATTTCGAGCAATCTGACGTAGACGATACGGCCCTCGCCAATGGAATTACTCTCATCGTAATGCAGATACAAGCCCTGGAAGGGAAGCACCTTGTAAGTTTCATACGCGAACTTCACAAAAGGGCTGCAAATATTCTTGACACGGGCCGTCGCCTGATCTGCGGTGACATTGTCGGCGAGGAGGGCAAAGATACGGCAGGCATGGTTCTCGAAATCGTTGGTATTCCTGACCTGGCTGGTTTCCTCATTGGCCATTGATATGAAAAAGTCAACGTTATGTAAGCTGCTGTTCGCGGGTTGATTGGCATAGACACCCCCGACAGTGAATGGACGGCGATTTTCGTATTTAAAGGTTTTACCGACTGCGTTCTCGGTGCCATAGAGTGCAATCGCCGTCGACCTTGAAATTAGAGCGGTGTTTGGGTCACGCATGGACTCGGCGTTGCCGCTTAGGAAGCGGTAGCCGAAAATGACCGGGAAGGTATATTCCGCCGAGGTGCCGGTCTTTGCAATGCTTTTTTCGCCGTTTACCAGCAAATGTTGGCCGGCCCAAAGGATCATCGCCGTTTTGTCGAAGACATCCTTAAACTCTCCATTTTTTAGCAAGGGATTGAGGGCCGGGGACACGGTAGTGCCTACATACGCCGGCGGTGTTTTCTCATCGGTCTGGCCTTTTGGCCATTGATTTTGCATAATCTCTACAACGCGGTCGCCGTTCGGAATGCCCTGGTCGATGGAAAGCTCATCAACCGCCCAGATACCGATAACTATGGCAATCGCCATGCCGGTTGCGAGTCCAAAGATATTGATAAAGGAGTAGCCGCGGTTCCTACGTAGCTGGCGGAGGGCGAGAAGGAGATAGTGCTTGTACATGTTCCTGGTTTAAGAATACGCCAGAATTATATCCACAAAAGTGCCTATCTTTTAAAGTATTAATAATCAGACAATTGCATTTCTTTGGTATTTATTAATTGTCCGGTTTCGCACACTCCTTGTTCAGTTATATACGTTTATCTTTTAGATTTCCCGCCTATTTCAATGCTACAAATTTATCGTCATAGTATCCAGACGATCCTATCCCAAGTGGATACCTTCTAACAACATAACTTTTAATTATCAGGATTAACTGGTTCGAATACTTACCGCTACTCGGCACAAATGGCTCTGTGATCAATTGATTTACATGGCCATTTTTAATTTTTGCTTGTCAATAATTCACAGGTTTTAATAGCCTTTTCAGTTTCTGAGATATAGCTTTTCGAAGTTTGTAGTAATAAGAGGCTATCAGACCATTCCCACATCATAGAAATCAGCCTGTTTCAATTCCTTTTCAATTTCCCATTACATTATAAAATCCAAACAAAAACCAGATCACCAATGCCTGTTTATATTTAAATGGATGAATGGGATGAAATCGATTATGTGATAAATGTCACATTCAGAAAGTGTTATTTGACGTCGTCTCCACCCTTGGTCTCATTGTACTTTTGTTCTGGAAATGAGAATATCCTCGTTTACTAAAACTTTTAAATACATTGATTTTATGAATTTGCGAAACAGCGAAATTGATCCTGTTTATTACCAGGATGCGAGTAGTCTGGCAGAAATGATCCGTCGTAAAGACATATCACCTGTGGAAGTTGTAAAAGCCCACCTGGATCGTATTGAAGCGCTCAATCCGGTTATTAACGCAATTGTTACCGTTGCCGGAACTGCTTTGGAAGAGGCAAAAAAAGCAGAAGCTGCAGTGTTAAGAGGCGATGACTTAGGACCTTTCCATGGGGTACCTTTTACTGTTAAAGATTCAATTGACACTGCCAATATTCTAACCCAGCGTGGTTCGCCTATTTTCAGAGGACGCATTCCTAATATTGATGCAACGAGTGTTGCCCGTATGAAGCAGGCGGGTGGTATTTTGCTGGCAAAGACTAACCTACCGGAATTTTCGTATTGGATAGAAAGTGATAATCTGCTGAGTGGAAGATCAAACAATCCCTGGGATCTGTCACGCACACCGGGTGGTTCCAGTGGCGGCGAATCGGCCGCCATTGCTGCCGGCATGTCACCAATTGGGCTTGGAACAGACCTTGCCATCTCTGTTCGTGGGCCTGCTGCACAAACAGGCATTGTATCGCTTAAAGCAACTCATGGCCGCGTGCCAATGACTGGAATTTGGCCACGCGTTCCCCGCCGATTTTGGCATGTGGGTCCAATGGCTCGCAGCATTCGAGATCTTAGAATGGCCTTCAATGTCCTTTCTGGCCCGGATGGCCTTGATGCATTCTCTTCTATCAGTTCTAAATTCATACCTGAAGCAAGCAGTAAATCTAATCGTCAATTACGTGTAGGATGGATGGTCGGACCAGGATTCGGCCCTGTAGATCCCGAAGTCGCCGCTATAGTTGAGGAAGCCGCATCTGCACTTAGAAGTTTAGGCCTGGTGGTAGAAGCTGTGAATATTCCTGCACTGGAACGTGATTTTGCTTTGGATGTATTCAATCGTTTACATGTCATGGAGATGAAGGAAGCATTTCGGGAAGCGACTACAGGTCGAAGTCAGGAAGAAATCTATAAGATGGCGAAAACAATGCTTTCAATACCAGATACATCGATGAAGGATTTTATTGATGCAGAGCAAGCTGCCGAAAGGTTAAAAGATGGCTTCGCCGGATATTTTCAAAAGTACGATGTATTGCTTACACATGTACTACCACTTCCTGCCCAAAAGCATGGCATTGAAGAGTTCCGGATAAATGACCAGAAAGTAGATGCAACCTATTTGCAAGGAGCGACCGTGCCTCTCAATATCACAGGCTTACCGGGAATTGCCATGCGCTTTGGTACAAGTAGCGAAGGGCTGCCCATAGCCGTGCAAATTGTGGGTAGCTGGCATGATGAATTGACCATTCTGCATGTGGCATCGTTGTTGGAAAGTGTTAGTCCGGTGCTCGGTTTGCACCCCAACCTATAATGTCATATTATAAAATTTAAAAGCAAAACAGGTCCAAAAACCTATTTTGCTTTTAAAATTTCTTTATGGTGCTCAAATATTTGCATATTCTCTTCTAATACGACTTAAAGTCTCTCTGGATATTCCGAGGTAAGATGCGACCATATGTAAGGGAACTTTGTTGAATACATTTGGATAAGTCTTCTGAAACTCAAAATACCGCTCCGCAGCATTATTACTTATCAGGGAAAAAATTCTTCTTTGGCTGGCTATGTAGGCTCGTTCCAACAATTGATCATTGAAAATTTTCATAGCAGAGCTGACCTTCAGGATATCATCCCAGACTCTTTTGGGCCAGACAATAATTGTACCTGAAGATAGTGCCTCTATATTATACTCCGATGGCTTCTGGGAAATATAGCTTTCCAAATCAGTGATCCACCAATTTTCTATTGCGAATCTTGCCGTGTGCTCAATGCCTGCTTTATCTGTTCTATAAAGCCGGAAACAGCCCGATGTTATAAAACAATTGAGTGCCCAAATCTCCCCTTCATGTAATAAGGATTGCCCTTTTCGTACCTTTTTCTCAATACAACTTTCTCTTACTATTGCAAGGTCTGCTAAAGGTATGGCATTCGTTTGCAAGATATATTTTTCAAAAATCTTAAACATAAAGTTCCAGCTAATCTTGATTGTATAAAAGTAAGCCTTTAATAGGAAGTATACATTGACAACACAACATATTATTAAACCAGGGAGCGGAACTTTTGTATTTAAGTAATATAGTGCACTTTGATGACCATTTGGTATTATACTAAATACCAGCACCGAATGACTGAATACCCTCCGAAAAAATTAATCCAGTGTATTATTCCAAAAAGAAGAGGGTGCCTCATTTATTTATGAGACACCCTCTTGCTTTTTTGTGCCATTTATATGTTTTGTAACTACTTGATAATAATCAACCCCAAACTGGTTCGACAGCGGATAGACGCTTCCAACAGGCATAGGAACAATCGCTTGTAGCGAGTACTTCTAATATTAATAACAAGTTTATTCTACATTAAACTATTTTTATGCCATACCCAACCTATGCATTTCAATATAACAAAAATAATTTCCCATACATTTTTCTTCTCTATACTGTTTATAACCGCTTGCAAAGGCAAATACCGTAGAGCAGCAGACGAGATTGCGGATAACTTACCTAGACCGATAAATATGAATATAGGTGTTGAAAATTATGTATTGGACTTTTGCCTGTTTGGGTAATAATTATCAAGTTTAGGAACTTGAAGTTCTGTTAGGTAATTATGTCAAAAAAAATGAACAAATAATTGGCCTACCTGCTTCCAGCAAACACAAAGCTAAAGAACGTGAAATGATAGAGGAATACCGATTTTACTGCGCTACAGCCTTTCTCTTCACCCAGTCCAATATATACTGATATACATCGACATCACCCGCAATACGCACATCAGGCGGAAAACCTACGTTATCAACCGTTACATTAGACAGCCGGCAGGATCGCTGGGTAGGAATGACCAGTTCCAGAAAGGGAAATCCGGGTGGATTCAACCAGACAACATCCCCATAGTCTACCACTCCCCGTGTGTTGTCACCAAAAACAGTCACCCGTTTGCTCTGTCTTGCCATACTTACAAAATTTTCTGCAGAACTTGCCGTGCCTCTGTCTGTGATAATACTAACTCTTTCAGGGTAAGAATAGAATTGTTCCATTTTAATGGTGTCGATACATTTGCCGGCAAGATTGACAAAGCCGGTCTTTTTTTCCTCAAGTATGTCGATAGCATGATTAAAAAATGCTTTCATTTGCTCTCCAATGTCCGGATTACCAAGGGATTCTTTGTATAATGCTATCGCGTCAGGAGATATCCTTACTTCCGGATAGTATACAACATATGGATTACTATAAATATACGGTATTAATGAAGCATAAGTCATATCATACCCTCCGTCATTATTTCGCAAGTCAACGATGAGATGAGGTACTGTCCTGAGCAGCGCCTCATTCGTTTTTACAAGGCTATCAATGATTGCCTTATACTTTTGTTCAAAAGATGGCAGCGTTAACAATAATGTACTATCATCTATCTGTTTAATAGCCGTAGTATTTCTGATAGGTGAAGATGGAACATTCCCATTATACATCACCTTTCTCAGAGAATCCATCCGCTGGCGGTGCTGACGGACATATTGCCAGTTATATTGTGTTCTGATATGGCCATCATTAAAAAAAGCAGTATACTGACGGGTTAGCAAATAGCAACTGTCTACAGTATGTATTGAGAAGGATTGCTTGATAAGATTCTTCAATAACTGTTTATACTTCTTTTTATTAGCAGCAGTGACCTTGTTGGGAAATCCGGCATAAACTGTTTCTGTTTTCTCCTGAACAAAACGCATAATGCTGGTACAGTTACAATTTTCTTGTCCTTGCCCAAAGGCGTTAACTGACATTATAAATAAAAAGGTAAGGACGGCGCAGGTAAATCTGAATAACATACGTGGGAAATAGGTTAATGGTAAATAAAAATGCCTGATAAAGATATTCTTAGTTTTGTAAGATACAAATCCTCCGGCTCACGAAGTGTGGTTAAACGATTAGAATATCTTCCTTGTTTGAGAGAGTAAGTGGTATTAACTCAAATTCACTTTATTTTCCTAAATGACATCATGAGGATCATCTAGTATACAATACTGTTCATCTCTGGACAGCATAACCGGTCATTAACATCAACCAATATCTAGCCTCAACTTACTAATAATCAACATTATTTGGTTCGATAATTTAACGCTACCGGGCAGATTAGTGGAAAGGTCTGAGAATTCCCAGACCTTTCTTTTTTTCCAGCTCTTCCATCTTCCTGGTCAGGCTGAATTAATCATGACAATAATGATTAAAAATAAAAGTCTGCAGATAATTTTTCGAAGGTTTTTATATCTATATTTGACATAACCTATATCCAATTAACCCATAAAACCCTCATTTTTATTCACTTTTTTTTAAAAAAATCCCACTTACATGAAAGCCAAAATTGTTTCTGCCATTAAGTTTGCAGCGATCACCGGTGCAATTGCCTCTGCACTGTATGGATGTACAAAAAAAGACACAACGGTTGAAAAAATTTCCGCTGGTGCGGGTCAGATCCCTACCATTCTATCTGCCGGCGACGGTCAGAATGACCTCCTGGGTTACGGTTATGATATTACGGGAGAATATGCGAATTCCAGCGCATCAAAGTTCTCTGTCATCAACGTTACTGCCCTGAAAAACGATCAGCCTTTAAGGGTGGAATGGGACCTTTCCAAAGCACAGGTAGGTAATTTAACTTCAGGCGAGAATGCCAGATCCTATCTTTATAAAAAGACGGTAAAGGTAAATGCCAGTGCGGATATTCCATCATTCAAGGCATCTATCACCACTGCTTTTAACAGCTCAGATGCCTTTTCGTCCAAGTACATTTACAGCAGCTTTGACCTCATCATCAAGCAAAAAAGAGTAAAATTGAATGCGGACGTGAGCCTCTTAAAATCGTATCTACAGCCTACATTTGTGGCTGACATACAAACCAAAACACCGGCCCAGATAGTAAGTACCTATGGTACGCATATTCTGACAGACATCATTCTGGGTGCCAAGCTTGAGGTAATGTATCAGTCTGAATCCATTGCCAGCGAAAGAAGCAGGTCATCAGAAATTGGTATTGATGTAACATTGAAGAAGATCTTCAATATCAATACAGCCGTTAATTACAGTTACTCAGAAGAAGAAAAGAACAACAACTTCAGCCAGCGTCTTTACTACAGAACTATTGGCGGTGATCCTTCAAGAAGCATCATCGGACAAATCACGCCGACTGCGAGCTCTCCTGCTATCGACATTTCTAACTGGCAATCCAGTAGCACGGTGGCCAATGCCGAGCTGATTGATTTTGGAGAGACCGGTCTGCTACCTATCTATGAGCTGATTGATGATCCGGTTAAGAAGACGGAATTGCAAAATTATGTTACGCAATACCTGCAAGACAGAGCAGCCGGCATTGTGCAGCAAAAAATCTATGCTAAAATCGAGGCTGAGAATATTGATAATCATTTTTACTATGACTCATACTGGAGTGATGTAAAAACCGGTGATCAGTACATCGTCTTTTATGGCGAGGACAGGGTGACTCCTGCCGTGTACCGGGGTAATATCGGCTATCGTTACAATATTGTTCATGAAGATGGAACAGACATCTGGAGACTGGGTACCATCTACAATGCCTGGGTAGAGAATAAGCATAAGTACTTCCTGTCCAGAGCCTTTATCTCCTCTAAGGGCAACAAGAAACATCCGTGGGCTGAAATGATGTTTGAAATCATGCCTGGTACGGGTTATGAACCAATTAATGAACAACTGGATCCTAGACCATAGATATAGGTTAATGGCTTTATGCGGGATGATTTATTTCGCATAAAGCCATATTTCATCAACTGGTGCGTATTGCTTTATGCTTTTAACAACTATAGTTGCCAGGTTTTAAGCCGATTTATTATTAGGTTATTGAAAAAATACACATTTATGTTCGAAAGGGGCAAGTACGGTTTGTCCATCTATCGGACAATTCTACCCGTAAACGAAAAAAGAAACAGATCATTAAACTTCATAATTGGCGCTTCGCACCCGACGTAGCTTAGTTGTCAGTAGTACCTCTGAGAACAACATACTTCACGACATTGACAACCAACAAAAATTATTGACCTTTCAATATCTTTTTACTGATTTTATCAGCCATATTCAAGACACTACTTTTCGGCAAAAGTCTGTTGAATAATTTAAGCATAGCAACACCTGGGTCAGGCGAATATTCTGTTTTCCCTTTGTTTATAGCGTTAATTACTTTGCCTGCAAATTCCTGGACATTCGTACCTTTTGAAGTAAACCCTAATTGTTTGGGCATTTCAGTATCTACCTGAGACGGCAGAATTTCAACAACTTTAAAATTTGTTCCTTTCAGTTGTTGCCGTATCATTTTTGTAAACACACTTAAACCCGACTTAGAAGTTGAATACAAGCCCAAAACAGGAAAAGGGAAAATTGCAATAGACGAAGTAATATTGACTATTAAATTATTTGCCGACTTGTTTGCCTGACTCACGAACTGTTGCGTAACAGCGATAGCACCCGACAAATTTGTGTTTATTCTTTCAAAAATCTGGGCAGACGACAAAGCCGATTGGGTAACGTTCCATTGTTCAACGACACCTGCATTATTGAACAAAACATCTAAAACAATTCCGTCTGTTTTTATTCTTTTAAAAAGTTCATCGATTTCATTGGAGACAGACACATCTGCAACGTAATACGACACATTATTATTTGCAGCAACCACCTTTTTTAGTTTCTCTTCATTTCGCCCGCAAATAATTATTTTGTTGTCATTTGACAGCTTGCTTGTAAGTGTTTCGCCAATGCCCGAACCACCACCTGTTATTAAAATTGTTCTTCCTTTCAACATAAATTTTTTTTTGAGTTGCAATGTAAACTCAATGATATACTTTCGCAAGTAGTTACAAGAAAGTATACTAATAACCGAAAAGTTATTGTTATTGACAATCAGACTAATAAAACGAAAATAAAAATGAAAAAATGTGTGAATAATTTAGAATCATTGCAATTTATCCTGCAGGTGCTGGGTGGAAAATGGAAATTGCATATTCTCTCAATATTATATTTCGGAAAGAAACGTTTTAAAGAATTAGAACGGGAAATAGACGGCATTTCAGCTAAAATGCTCATCAAAGAATTGAAAGACTTAGAAGCCGCAGGGATTGTAAACCGACAAACATTTAATACTGTTCCTATAACAGTTGAATATAGTTTGACAACAGACGGCTTAACAATGAAACCCTTGCTTGAACAAATGAACGAATGGGCGGTAAAATTTCAACAGTCAACATCAAAAAAAGGAGCCACTGACAACTAAGCTTCGTCGGGTGCGAAGCGCCAGGATGCGACAATATTATTGATTTAACTAATTGTTCCGTTTTATAAAACGTCATATGCTGTTATTAGAAAAAAACTTTTGAGAGACCCCTGCATTTAGTTCTAAACTATTGAAACAATTGGCCATTCACGATTGTGCATGTTCTCTTCGAAATCTCAAAACTCATTCCTCCTCCGTTTCTAATATTTCCATCTGTAAGTAAACGTAATACAAAGATGGATGTATCGTTTTCATATACCAGTGTTTTATACAAACCTTCCGGTGTTTTACGTTTCTTATCCAGCTTTTCAAAAGCTATTTCACTTTGTTTCCTAACAGAGTCAATGTTACATCCTTTGGAAGTAAATGTATCCTCAAAATGACGCGATGAGCTACAGGATACCAACAACAGAAAAGTAAAACATATCAAAAGAAACAATAAATTTTTCATAGAAACTGCTAAAATTTAAGGAATGTAATGATGATCTATATCTCCAATTTTTTATGGTAGTTAAGTTAATTGAAACTATATTGTAAGTCGAAGAATAAATCGATATACATTAATAATATCGCCTATCTAATATGCCAAAACCGGGTGGCAGATTTTAGCCAGATTCAGATCATAATTTTGTTTAAGTTCAGGCAAAACCTCAATATAGGTAACTATCTGGCAATTGTGGCACCTTACAGTGGTATCATTACAAAAAGGAATATTGTAGTTGGCTCACTGGTTGACGCGCCGACCATTTGGTATTAAATTAAATACCAGCAAATGAATGAATATTCTTCGAAAAAATGAATACAAAAAGAAGGTGCCTTATAAATAAATAAGGCACCTTCTTATAAATAAGCCATCCTATCCTTTCACTTCAGAAAAAATGAAGGCGTCAAATTAAAAACTGTCAACTATAAGATCAGGAACTACATC
>Ga0209436_101091_pt1 | contig 10174 bp, 7 predicted proteins | sample AraplaF_Cvi_mTSA_FD_184263 | JGI IMG/M metagenome (GOLD analysis project Ga0209436, IMG submission 184263) | Arabidopsis root microbial communities from the University of North Carolina, USA - plate scrape MF_Cvi_mTSA (SPAdes) (version 2) | ecosystem: Host-associated > Plants > Roots > Endosphere ...
CATACGTTCTTTGATAGAATAGCGATCCTTGGTTTTTTCGTTGTGGATAAACATAAATCCGCCGTGGCCTTCCCGGAGGAAAACTATCACCGTCGCAAATTCTGTATCCAGTCCTTTTACCTGGGAATCGGTGCCAATGCATACTTTCAAACGAAATCCCCTGGCGGTTTCGCGGACAATGGCCTGCCGTACTTCTTCCTTGACCGGAAGGTGGATGACCTCTCCATTAAATCTTCTCCATTGCATAAAATGTATAGTTAAAGGGTGAACATGCAAATCTGGGTTATGCTATAATGCCTGCCTGTTGAAGTAATACCATGCGTTTATTGGGTCAACAATATGGGATGCATTTCATTGGGGGATAACAGCAATATATACGAATATACGAAAAAGCTGTTAGCAAACACCAACAGCTTCATGTTAAAAAAATAAGAAGATATACGGGAGATGTAGCTAAAACTGGCCAGTACTCAGCAACACCAGTGTACAGGCTTCCACCGGTTGTATATTATGTTGCCTGGCAATGGATGCCAGTTCCTCATTTTCTGCGCCCGGATTAAAGATGATGCGGTTCGGTTGCAGCTGCAGGATATAGTCGTAGTACTCCTTCTGCGCTCCAGGGTTCAGATACATGGTAACAGTATCTACATTTTCCAGTGCCGGGTGTTCTGTAATAACCGGTATATCGCCAATAACGGCGGCGCGTTTTCCAATAGCTACTACCGGATGCCCTTTGGCTGTAAGCCTGCCAACAGCCATGTTGCTGTATCTTTCCGGGTTGGGCGATGCACCCAGTACCACTGTAAGTTTTTTATCATTGCTGGTTTCCATACCACTAATTTACGGAATTCAGCACAAGTGATAAGCGCTCCGTGGCACATGTGTCAGTATATCATCAAAGACTTCTTTCAGCTGCGGAAACGCAAATGTAAAACCTGCCTGCAAAGCCCTGGAAGGGAGTACCCACCTGCTTTTCAGTAATAGCTCCGTTTCAGTACCGATCATGGCTGCACCCCTGCGCGCCGCCCAGGCCAAACTTTAGCAGGTTCAGGTAGGGTTGCATAACGCCACCTGGCTGCCACCCTAAAGTAACGCCTATACGCAGTATAACTTTTCGTGTATGCGGTAAGGTGATATTGTTAAATGTTTGCTCCCATAATTTACATACCTGTACGGAGAAATCATTCGCTATTTCCCCGTTAAATTCGTCCTGGGGGCGGTCTTCTGCATGCCGGTATATAGTAGCGCTGCCGGCATTGATCCATACTTTTGGCGGGTTCTTTAATGTGTGTATAGCTGCTCCCAAAACACGGGTGGCATTTACCCTGCTGCTTAGGATGGCTTTCTTATTTTGAGGCGTATAACGGCAGTTCACACTTTTACCGGTAAGGTTAATCAACAGATCTGCATTTTCCAGTGCAGTGGTCCAGTTGCCCAGGTTTTCGCCGTCCCATTTCACGTAGCTGGTGCGCCCGGAAGCCGGTTGCGGATGACGGGTGAGTACTACAATATCATTTTGTTCGCCAAAATGCGCTATCAGGCTTTTACCTATAAAACCGGTACCGGCGGCAATGACGATACATACATTTTCCAGGTTCATGTCAGAATGCAGCAACGCGTTTTTATTCGTTTCCATGTTTCAGAATATTCAGTAAATAATGAAAAATAAAGGCAAAAAAACGGCTGATTACCGTAACAGCATAAACATTCTCCTGGTGGTAAAAAAGACAATACTGAGCATCAGCGCGGGCAACAAGGTTATCATGCCACCAAAGAATAAATAGGCGAGGACATCGGCCAGCAGGTCGGGAAATGCAACCCACCTGGTGGCAACAAGTGTTACGGCGATAAACAGGCAATAGCCTAACAGCATCAGCTGTAAATAATAGAACCATTTATGCAGCAGCAATTTTCGTCTTTCTGCCACGTGTATTAAGCTGCTGGCTAATTGCCAGCCTAATAATACATAAATACTGTAAAGGATAGTTGAATCGTGCCCGCTGCCAGAGAGAAAAACAACCAGTATCCCGGTGATTATACCAATAGCAAGCACGCTTTGGATAATCCCATCTGTAATGATAAACTTTTTCATTTTTATTTTTGTTAGTTCGGAATTTTCAGAAAAAAATGAAAGATAGCGACAAAAAAAATTATTTGATCAGCTTCAGCAGGCTGCTATAAAACCAGTTTTCTTCCGATTTAATAAATGCGCTGATGGTTTTATCCGTTTGCTGGGCAAATTTGGTGATATTGGAAATAGAGTCTTTGAAGGCTTTCATTTCTTTATCCTTAGGATCGCCTTCTGCCTGTTGTAACTGCTGCAGCACTTTCATGATCGGATCCAGCTCACGTTTCTTTCTTTCACGGGCAATATAGGTGGCCACTTTCCAGATGTCTTTTTCAGCCACAAAAAACTCTTTTCTTTCGCCGGGAATCAGGATACGCTCTACCAGACCCCAGTTGATCAATTCCCGTACATTCATATTGGTATTACCCCGGGAAATATTCAGCTCCTCCATGATATCATCTGCACTCAACGGATCGGGCATCACCAGCAGTAATGCATGAATCTGAGCCATTGTACGGTTAATACCCCACTGAGCGCCTAAAGATCCCCAGGTTTGGATAAACTGTGCTTTTGCTTCCACTAAGTTCATGTAGGTTGTAATTTATATAGCGTTTAAACAATTTATATGGCCAAATGTATACCAAGTTTTTGAACTTTCAAAAGCTAATGAAACATTTTTACGCGTGAATGACTGGTGTACGCGGTAACCTTATTTTTTGAACAAAAAAAAGGCGGAGCATACACTCCGCCTTCCGTATAGCTATTATAATCAGTTTATACCAGCATGGTAACCGGGTTTTCCAGGAACCCTTTCAGGGTAGCCAGGAAACGCGCGCCTACAGCTCCGTCTACGCTTCTATGGTCGCAGCTGAGGGTCAGTTTCATAATATTAGCAATTTTAACCTGTCCTTTTTCAATTACCGCAGTTTCCCTGATATTACCTACTGCCAGGATCGCTGAATCCGGCGGGTTGATGATAGCAGTGAATTCGTCGATACCCAGCATACCCAGGTTGGAGATGCTGAAGGTATTACCGCTGAATTCCTGTGGTTGCAGTTTTTTGTTCTTGGCTTTTTCGTATAGTCCTTTTGCATCACTGGCGATCTGGCTCAGTGTTTTCTGATCAGCAAAGCGGATCACCGGTACAATCAGTCCATCTTCAATGGCTACCGCAGAACCGATGTGTACATGCTGGTTCTGACGGATAAAGTCGCCCATCCAGCTGCTGTTAACATCCGGATGCAGGCGCAGTGCCATAGCAGAAGCTTTGATCACCATGTCGTTGAAGGAAATCTTTACAGGAGAAATTTCATTGATGGATTTACGTGCTTCCATGGCCTTATCCATGTTCACATCTATTTTCAGGTAGAAGTGAGGAGCAGTAAATTTGCTTTCGCTGAGGCGTCTGGCAATAACCTGGCGCATTTTGGTCAGCGGAATATCAGTAAAGCCTTCCTGGCCAGCTGGTACAAAAGCAGGAGCAGCTGGTGCCACAGCGCTTGCGCCCTGAGCTGGTGCGGCCGTTTTGGCAGCAGGAACAAAGCTATCTACGTCTTTCTTGATAATACGGCCACCATCACCGGAACCCGCAACCTGGCTGATGTCGATGCCTTTTTCTTCAGCCACTTTCTTGGCCAGCGGAGAAGCTTTTATACGGCCATCGGTGCTGCCGGCAGCAGGTGCAGCGGCAGTAGTAGTAGCCGGAGCAGCTGTAGCAGCTGTAGCAGCAGGTGTAGTGCCGTTCTGTGAAGGAGCGGCCGCCTGTGGAGCAGGTGCAGCACCTTCAGCAGCCAGTATAGCATCTACACTGGTACCTGCCTTGCCAACTATGGCAATGATGCCATTTACTTTGGCAGCATCTCCTTCCTTTACACCTATATATAATAAGGTACCGTCGGCATAACCCATTACTTCCATGGTCGCTTTATCCGTTTCCACTTCAGCCAGTACATCATCGTTCTTTACAACATCGCCTACCTTCTTATTCCAGGCAACGATTTTACCTTCTGTCATGGTATCGCTCAGGAGCGGCATACGAATAACAGTAGCATTTTTCAGCGCTTCTTTTAATGCAGCATCATCAGCCGGTGCAGCAGTTGCAGCGGGAGCAGCCTGTGGAGCGGGAGCAGGTGCTGCATCAGCAGCTGCAGGAGCAGCAGTAGCCTCTTTTTTATCTTCCAGCAAAGAAGTATAATCTTCTCCCGGTTTACCTACAATGGCAATAATTCCGTTAACCTTAGCCGCTTTTCCCTTTTCTACACCAATATACAGGAGGGTTCCCTCTACGTAACCCATCACTTCCATGGTCGCCTTATCCGTTTCCACTTCAGCTATTACATCGTCTGCCTTTACTGTATCGCCCACCTTTTTATGCCATTCCGCAATCACCCCTTCCGTCATCGTATCACTCAAAAGGGGCATTCTGATAACTTCTGCCATAGTGTTTTATTCAAAATTTTGTTCAAACCTACATGTTTTTGCGCAAAAACGCAAAGAAGGAAGTGTAAACTGTTTAAAAATGTCTATCTATCGTTAATATTTAATTACAGATACCTGATTAGAAATCCAGTTCCATATTAAGTCTGTCTTTCAGCTCTTTTACCAACGGATATTTTTCGGACATCTGCTGGAATTGCTCCCTGCTGGACAAAGGCGCAGGGCCGATATCCTGTACTTGCTGGCTTTCATCCAACTGCAGGGTAAGTACAATAGTCGGGTTGTTAAATTTCTTCTTGAGAAATTCTGCAATCACCAGTTTCTCTTCTTCCATAAACCGGAATTGCACAATATTCCTGCTTACAATCCCCACTTCTGTAGCCCCGAGGAGCTTTAGCTGTGCCAGCTGTAAGTTACTAACCACGGTCATTTTGTTGGCCTGCCGGTACAGATCAATAAATTCTTCCCAGTACACATGGATTGCTCCCATGGTGATAGCAATGATCTGGGTAGGGGTGGTACCCTGTTGTTTCGCTGCCATGGCTTCTTTCATGGCAGCCAGCCCGGTGAGTTTGCTGGCCGGCGCGGTGGCGGTGGCAGGACTGCTGTTAGTTGCCGCCGGAGTTGTTGGTGCTGTCGCCGGTATATTATGCTGAGCAGGAGCTGCCGGGGCAGTTTTTACAGGAGCCTGTACGGGAGCCGTTTGTACCGGTGGTGCCTGAACCGGCGGCGTTACCGCTGCAGGTGCAGCTGGCGTGGCTACCGGGTAGCCCGGAGGCGCCTGTACAGGAGTGGCCACCGGCAGTGCCGGTATGCTTTGCACAGGCGGGTTACCAGCCCCGGTATCGACGGTTAAACGGGCGACTGGCGCCGTTTGAATATTTTCTGTGGTGGCGGGCTTATCTGTGATGGTTTTGGCCGTTACCGGCTGGGCAGCAGGTGCACGCAGCTTTTGCGGTACGGAGCCATCAGGGACTAATTTTTTTTTTGACACCTCCCCGGTGCTGTCATCACTGACCAACGTTACCGCCTGTTGCAGGTAGCATAGCTTTATGAGCGCCATTTCCACATGTAAACGCTTGTTGCGCGCCATGCGGTAATTGATCTCCGTTTCGTTAAGCAGGTGCAGGGCGGTGATCAGGTAAGCAGGGCTCACCTGGCCGGACAATTGCCGGTACCGCTCTTTCAGGTTACCCGATACTTCTACCAGGTGAAGCGCTTTCTCTTCCTTGCACAACAGCAGGTTACGTAAAAATTCAGCCCAGCCGTTCAGGAAGTTATCTCCCTCAAATCCTTTTTGCAAAATTTCATCAAACAACAACAGGGCGTTGGCAATGTCCTGTTGCAATACACAACCCATTACCCTGAAAAAATAATCGTAGTCCAGGATATTGAGGTGTTCCAGTGTATTCTGATAGGTAAGATGACCGCTGGTAAAGCTGACAATTTTATCGAGCGTACTCAGGGAGTCACGCATACAGCCATCCGTTTTCTGCGCTACCAGGTGCAGCGCATCCGGTTCTGCCTCAATATGTTCTTTGGTACATATTTCCTGCAGATGCTCCACCGTATCCTGTATGGTAATACGTTTGAAATCGAATATCTGGCAACGGCTCAGGATAGTTGGCAATATTTTATGTTTTTCCGTGGTAGCGAGGATGAAGATCGCGTATGATGGCGGTTCCTCCAGGGTTTTCAGGAAAGCATTGAAGGCCGAGGAACTGAGCATATGTACCTCATCTATGATATAGATCTTGTATTTCCCTGCCTGTGGCGCAAACCGCACCTGTTCTACCAGCGTACGGATATCATCCACCGAGTTGTTGGAGGCGGCATCCAGTTCATGAATGTTAAAAGAACTGCCTTCATTGAAGGATTTACAGGAGTGACATTCATTACAGGCTTCCCCATCCGGCTGCAGGTTTTCGCAGTTAATGGTTTTAGCCAGGATACGCGCACAGGTGGTTTTTCCTACTCCGCGAGGTCCGCAAAACAGGAAGGCGTGTGCCAGCTGGTTGTTGCGGATGGCATTTTTGAGCGTGGTGGTAATATGTGCTTGTCCTACAACCGTTGAAAAATTCTGTGGACGGTATTTACGGGCTGAAACGATAAAATTCTCCATATGACTGCTGCGCTTTCGCGAGCGCCGAAAATACGCACAAATTCAGTAAGAGAAAAATGCACGGCAGGAACGGCGCCCCGGAACGGGTTTTATGCCCCCGGTTCCAATGTTAAAATAAATTCCAGGTATGCCTTTTTTAATAATATGATGCCATTATTGTAATGCTCCATCATCGCTGAGCTGATTTCATGCAGCTCCTGGATAGCTACATAGTCAGGAATCGTATCACGCATAAAAATACAGTCCTGCTGGCGGAATTTTTTCAGTTTTTCTTCCATCTCCGGCGGGAAGGAACTATGTAAAAGGGAACTGCTGATATTTTCCGTCATCATACGGAAACTCCAGCATTCAGCAGATAACTCGTCAAACAACGCCGGCATAGACTCAGGATCCTGCTCATGACTGTTAAACAGTAAACTGATACAATGTATGATCCGTATTACCTGGTCATTCAGTTGCTGTCCTGTTTGCTGGTACTGCAATATCTGCTGGTATTTTTCTTTCAGCAGGGTAGCGGTAGCCGTACCTTTCTGTAATGCGGTGGTGTAATGGTGCCGGAAAGCTTGTTGGTCGTGCATTTGCAGCCATTCCTGTTCTTCCGATACTCTTGCGTGGAGCATTCGCGCGAGCTGTTTGGCCCTGGGTGCGCTGTACTTCTGCCCGTCAAATTCAAAGTGCCGGGTAAGGAACTGACCGCTGCTAATAGCTTGTAGGGTTTCTGCATCCTGACGGTCCCGGTAAAATGACCGCATTCTCATAATAACATCAGGATGATACATCTTAAAAAGACTGTTATCCGCCATTTCTTCCACGGTCAAAGGCTGCGTGTAGGCTTCATTGATCTCATTAAATGGCCGGTTATCATAATAGTCATTAAATGCTTTGGGGTATTCATATAGCCGGTGCCGTTGGGAAAGCTCTGCAATATAATCGGCTGGTGTGATCTCTGTAAAGTTAACTGCTGAAGCAGGCGTAGTGAACCGGTATACCAGCTCCGTCATGTGTTCCTGCAGTCTTTCAGGCTCATTAAACAATCCCCAGGCACTGTGGTCAATCGTGTTACAGGTAACGTTGGCAGCTATATAGTGCGCCTCCCGCGCTTCCCGGCTAAGGTGAGAAGTCCACTGTTCCCGTAATTGAACCCGGCTTTTAAGAAACGTCTGGAAATAGCTATCGGTGATAACGGGTAATCCCGCCTCGTCGAGCATGAGATGATGCTGTGCCGCATAATAATTGACAAGGGCGCGTTGAACGCTGAAAATATTGGAAAATTGCACTGTCCTGTCGGCCAGGTCTGACAATTTATGAAAACAATGATCCAGGCAGTAACTCCCCATTTCCTGCCTGCGTAAACCGCTTACTGCCGTGCTGGTACTGGTAAGCCCTACCGCAACTGTATCTGCATAAAATTCCATTTCCCTGCTTAACTCCAGGTACTGCCGGTTGATCAAAGAATATATCTTTCTCAACAACAGTTGCATAGCATTGAGTATCCTGGTAGTAATATGCGCAAAGAAACTTAAGAGGCTGCCACCGCCGCTCCATCGCAGCTCCAGTTCCTCCCATCGCTCATTTTCGTACAGCATGTTATACAGCATCTTGTTCAGGGTGTATATATAGCTGCCCAGTTTCATACTCCGCTGTGAAAAATGAGTGAATTCATGCACCAGTAACATTTTCAGCTCGCTGACATTAACACTGTTAATAAGCCCTAACCCGATTTCCAGGTTTTTACGGGCGGGCCAGAACAGGCTCAGGAAACTGGAATTATAAAATATAGTGGCATTCATATCCGGTACAACAAATACCTTCTTCGGAAAACGGATACGCGTATCTTTTACCAGCTGTGTGATAAAATCAAATAAACGTGGATGATTATCTGCAAAAACCTGCGTGCGGTAAGGGTTAGCGGCCTGACGTTTATTGAAGAGGAATTTCGCAAGAAAAAACAATACCATCCCTCCCAGCAATAGAAGACTAAGTCCTATCGCGCCGGAAGTCCAGGTAGGATAAGCGCGGAATAACATGATCCCTCCTGATATACACACCACTGCAAAAACAACAGCCGTTAATAATAATACCACGTAAAAAATAAAGAACAAGACAACGTAGCTGAAGGCTTTCATTATCTGTTGCCTAAATAATAACGTGGGCTGAATAAGCGCCAGATCCGCGTTCTCCGGGCACTCGGGATATAAGTTGGTCATAACAAAACATCAGGTTAGATACGATCGTTACAGCAAAAGGGATTTAAATGTATATAATATTCAGTAACTTATTTATGCCTGCCAGGGCATCAGATATTTATATGAGTTGTTGTGTTTCTTTGTTGACCCACATTCCGGTGGATTTATCAGATCTATTTTTTATAATTGTAACATGTTTAACTGATTTTTCCGGAGAAATGATGTAGAATGTTGTTACTGTTGTGTAACGCATGCGGGCAGAAAAAATTGTCGGGATGACATGTACATCAACAGGAAAATAATAATGCAGTTTGATGTCAGTGGCAAGGTATAGACAGACAGTAAAATAAGGGTAACCTAATTGACTGATAAACAGTGGGCAAGGTGATTTTTTAGTTGTTTTCCCTGCCCTGATATTTTTGAAATCCGTATGCAGTGAATACCGCATACGGACAACTATATCAGCCAACCAGCGGATGTCTTTTATAAGGGATACTCCGGTCAAAGAGGTAGCGGTAAGTAGTCAGCTGCCTGGAAGGAACCGCGCCCAGACTTTCTGCCACGTTCATCATCCTGGGATTGAAGTCACCGATCCACTGCATTTCGTAGTCCGTGTAGTGCGACATGCCACGCTGGATTAATTTAGCTCCTTCCACAATCATAAATGCGTCCACCCCTTTGCCCTGGAACTCAGGCACAATGCCAAAGATGATCCCCACCATTTTTTTGCAATACCCTGTTTGCTTCATCCATAGGAATTTTAGTTTTTGCCACCATCCGAATTTTCCATCCATATGTTTGATGTACTGATTCAGATCAGGAAGATTAAGCCAGATGGCGATAGGCTCGTCGTTGTAATAAACAAACCAGGCTATCTTTTCATCCAGTAAAGGCTTCATTTGCTTGAAAAGTGCCAGCACCTTCGTCTTCCCCATTTCCTTGCCGCCGGCATGCTGCGCCCAGGCTTTGTTGTATACAATACTGAATGCCTCGGCAAACCTGGGGAGTTCATTCTTCTTTATATGTACAGCCTTGTAGGCCGGATCGGCTTCAATTGCTGCATGTCGTTCAAAAAATTTAGGTTGCAGCTGGTCGCTTACTTTCATGCCATAGCAGATCTGGTTAAAGAAGAGCTGAAACCCATATTGTTCAAACAACCGGATATAGTAGGGCGGATTAAAGTTCATACAGTACAGCGGCTCATGGTAACCTTCCGTGAGCAATCCCCACCAGTTATTACGCTCCCCGAAGTTGATAGGGCCATCCATCGCTCCCATACCTCTTTCCTGCAGCCACTGTTTACCAGCGTCAAAAAGCAGGTTGGCTGCCTCCTGGTTATCTATACAGTCAAAGAAACCAACG
>Ga0209436_101103_pt1 | contig 10060 bp, 6 predicted proteins | sample AraplaF_Cvi_mTSA_FD_184263 | JGI IMG/M metagenome (GOLD analysis project Ga0209436, IMG submission 184263) | Arabidopsis root microbial communities from the University of North Carolina, USA - plate scrape MF_Cvi_mTSA (SPAdes) (version 2) | ecosystem: Host-associated > Plants > Roots > Endosphere ...
TGGCTCCTTCATTTTTAAAAACATTCCTGAAGGAACTTACCCTGTACATGTAAAATATGTAGGATATAAACATTTCTCCGGTTCCATATCAGCTGGCGCGCCACTGAAAGTATCCCTGGCGAAAGAAGAACGCTCCCTCCATGCCATAGACATTTCCGGCAAGCACGATAAAACCACTGCCGCCTCCGCTATGCAGGCTGACAGAAGAGCCAATGTAGTCATGAACTCCGTGGCTGCCAGAACTATCGAAATCTCTCCGGACCTCTCGGTAGCCAACGTTTCCCAACGTATCTCCGGCGTTTCTCTGGAAAGAAGCACTAATGGTGAAGGCCAATATCCAATCGTCAGAGGTATGGACAAGCGTTACATTTACACCCTCGTAAATGGAATCAAGATTCCCAGCCCTGACAATAAGAACCGTTATGTACCACTTGACATCTTCCCTGCTGACCTCCTGGACAGACTCGAAGTGATCAAATCGCTCACTCCTGACAGAGAAGGTGACGCGATCGGTGGTGCTATTAATATGGTGATGAAAGATGCGCCTGATCAACTCTCTATCCGTGCAAATGCTGCGGTAGGTTATGCTGATAAATTTGCTCATCAGGACTTCACCACCTTTGATCACAGTGCAAGCCTGGATCGTTCTCCAAGAACTACCAACACTGCTGGTTACCAGGCTACCATGAAGGATTTCCCTAACAGTGCCTTTACTTACAATACCAAACAGAATCCGATCAATACCCTCTTCAACCTTTCTGCAGGTGGTCGTGTTTGGAAAGATAAACTGGGTATCATCGTAGCAGGTAGCTATCAGAATAACTACCGTAATGTAAATTCTGTATTCTTTGATACCGAAACAGATATGAATAACGGGGATGCAAAAGTATCCAGCATCGAATCCAGAAATTACTCTATCCAGCAACAACGAAGTGGTGTGCATACCAAATTTGACCTGAAACTGAATGACAAGAACCAGCTCAAATTGTATGTAGGCTATATGAACCTGGCGAAAAATGAATTCAGAAGTAAGTCTGACACCAACCTGATTCTGGGTCGAACCGGCGAAGGAACAGGTCGTATCAGCAACAGCTATAGAACTTACCACGATGTTCAGCAGATCTTCAATACTACCCTGAGTGGTAACCACGAGATCGCACCACGCCTGCACATGGATTGGTCTGCCGTATTCAGCAAGGCTTCTGACAACAGACCTGACGAAGCTACCCTGAGCCTCACCACCGGTGTAAGCAAAGATGCTACTTCCGGAGCACTGGTACAGGCACCCCTCTACCTGGATGGTACTTCTACCCGTGAGTTCACCCGTAACTCAGACCAGGATAAAGCTGGTTACCTGAACTTCACTTATAAAACTAATATCGCAGATGCAAAAGTTGACTGGTCAGTAGGTGGTATGTACCGCAACAAAACCAGAACCAGTACTTATGATGTTTACACACTGCGCCCTACCGATCCCAGTACGCAAACTTACGATGGTAATATCAACAACAACAACTTTACTGTATTCAATGGCGAAGGTACTTCTACCAATGCACTGAACTATGATGCTACTGAAAATGTAGGTGCTGGTTATGCAATGGCAAAGATCACCTGGCGCAAGCTGGAACTCACCGGTGGTGCGCGTTATGAGCACACAGACCTGAACTGGAATAGTGCAGTACCTAATACCGTTTCTGGTAAAATTGGTTCTATCAATTATTACGATGTATTACCTAGCGGTTTGCTGAAATACACCATCGACAAGCATCAGGCGCTTCGCTTATCTTATTACTCTGCTATTAGCCGTCCAAACTTCTATGAAGTAATTCCTCATACAGGTGGCGATCCTGATGCTGATTACCAGGAGGTAGGAAACTCTAACCTGAAGAGAACCACTGCTGATAACTTTGACCTCCGTTATGAATATTACCCTCATGGACTGGATCAGTTACTCGCAGGGGTGTTCTACAAAAAACTGAACAACCCAATTGAATATGCACTGGAGAACGTTGGTACTAATGTATACTACATGCCGGACAATTTTGGTAAAGCAAGCAACTACGGTTTCGAACTGGATGTAACCAAATACCTCCGCAAGTTTGGTGTAAGAGCGAACTATACTTACACCCATTCAGCTATCACCACAGCGAAGACTTTATACTATAGCACCGGTAGCGGTACATCTCAGAAACAGGTAGATCAGACAAGACCACTACAGGGGCAATCTGCACATGTGGCAAACGTTTCCCTCCTGTTCAAGGATGACAATAAACTGGGTCTGAATGCGCAGCTGGCACTGGGTTATACCAGCAGAAGGATCAACACTGTATCACAGTTCCTGGACAATGATATCTGGCAGAAAGGTTTTACACAAATGGACTTCTCTATCGAGAAAAGATTTTGCAAGCGTTTCGCTGTATATGCGAAGGTGAATAACATCCTGAACACGCCTTATGAACTGGAGATCAGGCAACCTTATACTGCAAGCGGTATCACTGGTAGCGTGCCTCACCAGACACTGGGGAAGAATACCTTCGTTCGTAAAGATACCTATGGTGCTAACTACCTGCTGGGTGTAAAATTCAAATTATAAGACCAACAAAACAGATTACAATGCAAACGAAAAATATCATACTGTTAGGTTTACTGGGAGTCGCTTTCAGTGCCTGTCATAAAGAAGAATCTGTAAAGGTGTCTACAGCTGCAGTAACGGTAGGTCAGACCATTACTTCCGATACATTGTCTGGCTCCGTAAAAGGAACCATGATATCTGGTCACACTTATTATTTCAGTACTGATATCACGATCAATGCGGGTGATACTCTGCTGATGCAGGCCGGTACCAAACTGATTGCCCTGGGCGATGGTAAGACGACCGCTACCAGTCCGCAGATCACGAACAATGGTACATTCATAAGCCTGGGTACACAGGATAATAATAACTTCATCACAGTAAAAGATAGCCTGCGTACCACATCGAATATCGGTGCTGGTTTTTGGGGTGGTATTCAGTGTGGTGCTTCCAGTGGTGACGTGATCATTAAATGGACACACCTGGAATTTGCAGGTGGTCCTGCTGGGGATGCTGCTGACCCTGCGGTATTTGCTGCCGGCGATCCGCGTAACTTTCTCAGCTATACGAATATCGCTGGTCATGTGATCGTAGAAGATTCATGGTTCTATGGCAGTACAGATGATGGTATCCGTATCCTGCATGGTAATATCAGCTTTATGCGCAATACATTTGAAGCATGTGGTAAAGCGGGTGGTGAATCACTGAACCTGAAAGCCGGTACAGTAGGCGATGTGGCATACAATGTATCGATCGGTGCAGCTACCAATTCATTCAAAGCATCTAATAGTGGTGGTGCAACTGTGCAAACAAATGTGTATGTTTATAATAATACTATTCTGAATGGAGGTATGCGCCAGGTGAAATCAGGTCGTGGTGGTTCTATCAATTTTGAAAAAGGGGCCCAGGGTAAGATCTATAATAACATCATCGTAAACTGTCGCTTTGGTCTGAGAATTACTTCAGATGCGGATACTACACATATCGCGTATAACAATCAGTACTATTATGCGAATGCAGATTATATGATCAGGCAATTCAATGCAACAGATGGAGTAGCCAGAACAGCTGCTGCTGATATTCGCAGTGCATCCGTAAAAGATAAGAACCCACTTTTTGGCTCATACGATGTTGATCAGTTTGATTTCTCCACTGTGACGCCTCCGCTGGATATATCAAAGATGCCATTGACCATCATCACTGCAAACGCTTATAACTGGACATTACTCCCTGGTTCTCCGGGTCTGAGAAAAGGTGATGCGGATAGTTTCCAGGCACAGGCAAAGGTGACAACAGGCGGTACATATGGTGCTACCATTCTCCAGCCAGGTGTGGACATGGGTGCTTACCAGTCTGATGGAACCGGTAACCAGCACTATACTACTAGTTTAGCTTCTAAATAATGAGCATGTATAAGATCGTATTCTTTTTATTATTGAGTGTGACTGCTGTAGGGCAGGGTTATACAGGAACAAAAACACCGTATCCGTTTAAGCAGGGGCATTATACCCCGGTACCAAAAGGATACACGGCCGCCTATGTCAATTATACAGGCAGACATGGTGCACGATTTATGACGAAAGCAGGAAGCGATGTAAAACTGCTGGCATTATTAAATAAGTCGAAATTGACGCTACTGGGAGATAGCATTAAAGTGATGACTGCGCAGTTCCTGGAAATAGAAAAAGATAATTACGAAAATATTAGTTTACTGGGCGATGCAGAGCAACATGCAATCGGAGAGCGCTTACGCAAAAGAGAAGCTACTGCATTCAAAGGTCGTGGGCTAACGATTGAAGTAACACATAAGAAGAGAACAAGACAGAGTGCAGATGGTTTTCTGAAAGCATTTGCAGATTACAAAGGAAAGAAAGAATTTAAGATGGTGCAGGATACAAATGAAAATGTACTGCGTTTCTATGATCTTTCCCCGGCGTATGATGCTTATAAAGATGGAAATGTAATTGCTGTAAGAGTTGATTCATTACAGGATGATCCGCGTTCTAAAAAGATAGCTGCTGACATTACCCAAAGGTTATTCACAGAAACCTTATCAGAAAAGGACCAGGCAGCAGTTGCAGAATGGCTCTATGATCTTTACAGCATCCAGTTTTCCCTGGTGATGGAAATGCAGCAGGCTAATGTGCATGTTGATTTCGGGAAAGCTTTTACAAAGGAAGACCTGCAATGGCTGGATAAAATAAACAGTGCAGCAGATTTTCTGGAGAAAGGTGCCGGCCTGGATACATTAGGAATTCAATCAAGGATCGCAGCTCCCTTATTATTGGATCTGATCACGTCAACGAATTCACTCATAAAAGGAACCCTGAAAAAAGATGCAGTGTTAAGGTTCTCTCATGCAGAAGCAATCTCTCCATTAGCTACCTTAATGGGTATTCCGGAAGCAAGTATACCTTCTGCGAGTGTTTATGATTTTGATAAGAACTGGCATGCGGAAAATATCATTCCTTTGAGTGCCAATATTCAGTGGATTATTTATGGCAATGGCAAAAACTACCTCATAAAGGTCTTGTTGAATGAAAGAGAAGTTGCCCTCCCGTTAAAAACCACTCATTATCCATACTATAAATGGGAAGATGTAAAAAACTACTACTTATCTAAATTGAAAAAGATAGGCGTAAAGCCTGGTGATGATATGCACAAATACTTATTGAATATTAAATAAGGGTATTCAGTTTATTGCCGGGCACAGGCCCGCCGGAAAAATGCTTCTGCCGTAGGTGGAAGCATTTTTTTTGTAATATCAATTCTATTCCTATATTTGTGTAATAATTACATTAATGCCATAGTCATGTGATAACCCAATAATAACAATTTAGAGGACAATTTAATATATGAAACGACATCTATCTGCCACTGTATCAGTATTGTTATGGACTTTGTTTGTCAATGCCCAGGATAAGGATACAATTACCCAAAAGAAACTGGATGAGGTAGTCATCTACAAGGCCAATACCATTACGCCTGTAACCTACCAAAACCTGAATATGAAAGTCATCGACCAGAAAAATACAGGCCAGGAGCCTTCATTTCTCCTCTCTGAAACCCCCTCTATTACTGTTTATTCTGATGCTGGCTCTTACCAGGGCTACTCTTATTACAGAATGCGCGGTATGGATCAAACCCGTATCAATACAACCCTCGATGGTATGCCGCTGAACGAACCGGAAGACCAGGGAGCTTATTTCTCCAACTACCCTGACATCCTCAACTCTATCAGCAATATCCAGATCCAGCGCGGTGTCGGTACCTCCAAGAATGGTGCTGCCAGCTATGCTGGTAGTGTACAGCTCTTCTCTCCGGATCTGCGTGACACTGCCAAATTCACCATCGGTGGTGGCTACGGCTCTTACAATAGTTACCGCCTATTCGGCGAATACCAGACTGGTATCAAAAATCACAAGGCCCTCTATGTACGTGCTTCGCAGGTATCCACAGATGGTTATAAATATCACGCTGGCAATTACTCACAATCCATCTTCGTCAGTGGGGGATTATTCTACGATAAAAGCACCTGGAAGCTCAACGTCATGGCGGGTCATCAAAAGAATGACATGGCCTGGCTGGGTGTCGCTGATACGCTTATCGCAAAGGATAGTAGAACAAATGCCAACCTGCCTGATGAAAAAGATCACTTCTTCCAGGGCTTAGTGCAATTGCAGAATATCTGGCAGCCCACTGCCCACGCCACTATCAGCTCCAGTGTATACTACACCTACCTGAAAGGTGGTTACGGATTTGATGTCAATAATTACATGGAACTTCCATCAGAAGGTTATCTCTTTGACTATAATTTCCAGTCTCACTTCGTCGGTTTATTCAGCAACTATACCTTATCAAAAGATCATTACAAATGGACCACTGGTATTCATGGAAACCTCTACAACCGCCGCCATTTAGGAAGCGATAATGTAGATGGAGAACTATATCGTAACAAAGGATATAAGAATGAATTAAGTGCCTTCAGCAAAATAGAGTATTACCTGAACCGCTTCACACTTTATGCCGATCTGCAATACAGGGTGACTACCTTCGATTACAAAGGCAGTGTTCCTTTTGATGAAATGCACTGGCAATTCCTCAATCCCAAAGCAGGTGTGAACTTTGCTGTGGACAATTACACCAGCCTCTATTACAGCATAGGCCGAACAGGTCGTGAACCAACAAGGAATGATCTTTTCGCTGGTAATGATGACCTGCCTGCTAACAGCACCTTCAATCAACAGGCGGAATCTGTTGTTGACCAGGAACTGGGCATCAGGATCAATCAACCCCATTTCAATTTCCAGTTGAATGGCTACTATATGAACTTCAGCAATGAGATCGTATTAAATGGTCAGATTGGTCCGAATGGTTTATTGCTTACTGATAATGTGAAGAGTAGTTATAGAACCGGGATAGAACTGAACGCAGCCTATCAGTGTCACGCCTTCCGTTTCAGTAACAACAGCTCATTCAATCACAGCCGTATCAAAGAAGAAAACACTACTTTCAGTCCTATACTCACGCCCCGCTTTATCATCAACCAGGAAGTAGGATACCAGTATAAAAAATTAGGACTGGCAGTATCCGGCAGATACCAGGATCGTTCTTACCTGGACTTCGCTAATACCAACACTATCAGGAGCTACGTATTAGTGAATGCCAGGGCTGAATATACCATTGGAGCTTGCACACTCAGCTTCTTTGTCAATAATATCACGGGTGCTAAGTATTACAACAATGGCTATGTAGAAGCAAACGGCACCCGTAAATTATTCGTGCAGGCCCCGACCAATGTATATGCTGCCTTTAAATACAGCTTCTGATGAATTACCTGGATATAAACCATATTGTTTTTACCGTAATGGGATACCCGCTCAGTTATATTGAACTGTTGGGTACCCTTTTCGGTCTTATCTCTGTTTACTATGCATCCAGAGGCAATGTGCTGACATGGCCTACTGGTGTGATCAACGAGGTGGCACTGGCTATTTTATTCTATCAGGTACAATTGTATGCTGATATGTTCTTACAGGTATTCTTTTTCGTGGTCACAATTTTCGGATGGTATCACTGGAAGAGTAATAAGGCAGATGTACCCATTACAAGGTTAAAAAACAAAAGGTTGTACATCTACAGCCTGGCAGTCGGAACTGGTTTATTGGGTACCTGTATCAAAAACCTGCCTTCCTGGTTACCAGCTTATTTCCCGCATCCGGCCGCTTATCCATTCATAGATTCTTTTGTAACAGTAGCCAGCATCCTGGCAACAATATTGCTGGCAAAAAAGCAACTGGAAAACTGGATCTTCTGGATTGTCGTAGATGTATTTAGTATAGGCCTGTACCTGGTTAAAGGGATTTATTTTTTGTCAATAGAGTATGTCATCTTTTTAGGACTCGCATCCTGGGGATTGTGGCAGTGGCATAAAAAATTGAGGTATGCGTAAAGCTTTTGTATTCGGAAAGTTTATGCCTTTTCATAAAGGCCATGAGGCAATGATCCGTTTTGCCCTCACGAAATGTGATTTCCTCTCTGTATTGATCTGTGTGAGTGACAAGGAAACTATGCCTGCAGTGTTAAGAAAATCATGGTTGGATGAGACATTCAAACAGGAACAACGCGTAGAGATCCTGACTTATCATTATGATGAAAATGTACTGCCCAGTACCTCTGTGTCTTCTGCAAGTGTATCTGAAGTGTGGGCTGCTGCATTCAAAGAGTTATTCCCTGATTATAGCATAGTGGTCACATCAGAACCTTATGGCGATCTGGTGGCCGGCTTCATGGGGATCCGGCATATTCCTTTTGATCCTGAAAGAAAGATCGTTCCTGTATCCGCTACAATGGTAAGGAATAACCTGGCAGCAGCATGGCCTTATCTGCCTGATAGTGTTAAAGCTACGATGATAAAAAAGGTCGTGATCTTAGGTACAGAATCTACTGGTAAAACAACGCTTACCGGCAGACTGGCAAAGTACTTCAACGCTGCAGCAATTACGGAAGCAGGTCGTGAAATTGTACAGGATTCAAATGATTTCAGTATCGCTGACCTGTATGCGATTGCTACAGCACACGCTCATAACATACAATCAGCCGATGCCCCCTTACTTATCATAGATACAGATATTCATATCACAATCTCCTATGGTGAGTATGCTTTCGGGCAAACGATCCAACCCGGAGAAAATATATTCGCTATGAATAAAGCAGATCTGTATTTGTACCTGGATAATGATGTACCTTATGTACAGGATGGTACCCGTATGGATGAAGCGGCAAGGAATGAACTGGATCTTTCACACAGAAATGTGCTGGAGAAATATGGTGTTAATTACACAGTCATTAGTGGAGATTGGGAAGAAAGATTTGAGCAGGCTGTAGGGTTAATAAATCGCCTTGTAAACTTACGTTCACAAGGCGCAAACTTTTCAAGCGTCACACACAATTAATAGAACAAATTGTGGGGCAGATGTGACCGCAACTGGAATTACTGGCTGCGTCTTTTACATTGTTGTTTCCTTTAGCTTGATTGTCAGTGGCTAAGCTGGAGATTTTGAGCTTGCCCAGTTGGAGTTTTTTTGAATGGTTCTTTTTCATATAATAATGGATATTTTGATCTATAAAAGTTAGTGTATTTTCCTGTCAATAACAAAAGAGGTTGTATCAAAAGTAAATTGAGGGCATTGAGAATTTGATAAATAAAAATTCTCTCCATCAGGTATCCGAATTAAATCCCGGAAATTTTACTTTTGATACAACCTCTTTTCATTTTAATAGACTATCTCCACCTTCACACCGTCCGGACTATTCGGAAACTTCAGTAGTAAAGTTTTTGAGTGCTGATCCCAGATCTGTTCAATACCTTCAGTTACTTTCACTGGCTGCACCGGTAGTGATACCCGCATCACATTATTTGTCAGTAATGGACCGGTAGCCGTAAAAGAGAATTTCTTACCCACATTACTAATAGCAGTCACCCTTGCTGCTGCACACAATACCGCAGGTTTACTTGCCGGTCTTCTTTTCAAAGCATATAAATAAGCCTGTTCTCCGGGTTTAATTACTTTTTGGCTATGCACAGGCAATGCAGGATCAAACAAGTCAATGACAGGCTCCTTAATCGTCAAAGCTGTTGTATCTGCATTCTCATCCATCACCGCTGCAATTGTAAATGGCCCTCTCTCCAGGTAAAAACTATTTTTCATCTGCCAGTTCTTACCGCCACTACGTACATACGCCTTCCTGATCAGGTCCACAAAATCCTTATCCTGACCGGCTTCCATCACCTGTTCTTTAGGATCTTTTTTGATTATATACACGGTGCCACGGCCCACAGTGTGCGCTTCTGCTGAAGGAGCTGCTATACCCAATTGCTTAAACAGATCTTCCGATGCTGTTTTATAATGATTCCCATTTGTATTCCACCATTCCTGCACCTCCTGGAAAGGGTCATCGTCTCTGCCCTCATATACCAATACCCCT
>Ga0209436_101105_pt1 | contig 10037 bp, 7 predicted proteins | sample AraplaF_Cvi_mTSA_FD_184263 | JGI IMG/M metagenome (GOLD analysis project Ga0209436, IMG submission 184263) | Arabidopsis root microbial communities from the University of North Carolina, USA - plate scrape MF_Cvi_mTSA (SPAdes) (version 2) | ecosystem: Host-associated > Plants > Roots > Endosphere ...
CGATGCGCACCTTACCTTCCTTAAACTGATGCATGAGCAAATGCACATGATCATGACTGAGACCTGCTACGCCCACATTGAGCAGCTGCTGGGCAGTAGACATACACGTGGATAACAGTCCTATACATAACAGACTGTAACGGATTAACTGCTTCATAAAATTGTTTGTTTATTACTCGGCAACATTCAACACTTTCCAGCCATCTTCATCCCTGAAGGTATACAATTGTTGGCGACTTTTTCCGCCATCAGGGAAAATACAATATTCTGTAATGATATATAAGTCCTCAGTGACTTTCGTTCTTTCAGGAAAAGCCCTTTGCAGGTTGTGGAATACAGGAAATCCATTTTCCTCCAGGTTCTTGATAAAGGAAAGACGGAGTACTTCGGCTGTCGCTTCTACTATTTCAGGACTATTGAACCTGTCATTCATTTTTTTCAGCAACAATTTTGCTTCCTCATAAAAGTTCTTGCAGGATATAGCTTTCTCAATATCGTGCTCATCGTAGGCATCTTCCAGGCATAAAATAGCACCTTCTGGTGTGGAAAAGTCATGTGCAAAATGATCTATCCCTTCATCAATGTACAAGCCTACCTGCCTGTCAAAATCAGCCACCTCATGTTCCGGCAATCCCTCGCGGATAGCACGGATCGTATACCCTCCTATCAGGCGGCCATTTTCAATGATCATCCAGTCAGTAATGAACTGAGGGTCGATACCGATGCGTTGATTGATATTTACAGAACTGACATAAACAGGCTTGTTGCCTACTTCACCGTACAGGTTACCTTCATCGTCAAAACTAGGTGTGGTCAACCAGATATGCTCGCGGTTGATGCCATCATCGATCAGTACTTTTACAGAAAAATATTGCTGCTCAGGTGTGGGTGCTGACAGGCAGTCCTGAAAATGATGCATAGTAGCTCTGGCTTTTTCAATGGCCCAGTTCATTCGCTCGTCAGAATCCGGCACATTTACTACAGGTAGTTGATCACTGGAAGCAAGTTCGCTACGCTTCCCAAAGAGTCTGGAAAATAAACCCATGAATAATTTCAATTAAAGGCAGTGGTCGATTGGCCCCAATGTTTACATACTCGAATTACGAATATAGTCAATTTGAAATTATAATTATCAGGTATAAATGCAATGAGGGTTACCTTTCGGCAACCCTCATCAACGTTTTCAGCAGGATAGTAACAGCATTTCGATTACATGTATAACGATTATTTACAGCCTGAATAAAATGGCACAGATAATCCTGTCTTCAGATTTCACCAGGTCAGGACGCCAGTCTGCCGGCAAAGGAGTAGTGGTATACCCTGTAGGCGAAGTTACACCACCCTTACCTGCAAAATAAGGAACGTTTGCATGTCTGTGCACATACTCGATCCTGAAAGTCAGGTTCTGATTTGGCATCCAGTCCAGGTTTGTACTGCAATCCCATGCAGCAAACTGGTCGCCGGGATTAGCAGAGAAAGGATAAGCACCTTCTGTTTTGGTAGGATCTGCCGGATTAGGTAATGGGCTTGCCTGACCTGTAGGATACAGCACCAGGTACCGGCCGGGGTTTTTCATGACACCGCCACCAATGGTCCATGCTAAATGATCATGGGCAAACCAGGTACGGTTATAGAACATGGCACTTAAGAAATATTGTGCCGGCCCTTTGGTGCTGTCACCATTAGAGAAGCCATTCACTCCACCTCCTTTTTCAAAACCAAGATCACCGGTGAGAGAGAAAGCCATTTTCGTAATTCCGTTCGCATTAGGTTTATTGTAGTACCTGTACAGAAAACTATTATCTGAGTGGAAACGCTTACGATCTTTAATCATAGCAGCATCTGAACCATAATAGTTATTTGTGATCAGTTTTATATTATCATGAGGGGCATAGGTAATGTTGAAACCCATACCTGGCATAGCATTGAACTTACCATAGCTCTGCCATCCGTTAATGAGCCATGGCTCAATCTTCAGATGTTTGGTAGGGAAGATCTGTACACGCACGCCGTTGAAAAACCAGGGTGTGTTATCAGAAGTAAAGCTCGCCTGGTATTCCCAGTTTTCTACCTGGTAGTAAGAGTTCAGACCAATATAAGACATAAACATACCGGCATCCACATTGATACCATACCACTTGTTAAAGTGATAACCTGCATAAGCTTCACTGATATATCTGTAAGCGTTATTCAGTTGATATTGTCCTCTGTATACGCTGTAGTCATTGCGGGGTACGACGATAGAACGGGTACCAAACTGGGTGATGATACGGCCTCTGGCACCATTGTAATTAAATTCACCGCCAAGGGCTGCACTGGATACCTGCACTTCATTGTTTCGTGCCAGTGCGGTAGAACCTACTACAGTATTGTCATTAGGATTGTTGAAAGAATGTGTGTAGTTCACATCCAGCATTACGATGCCAGTCACATACTTCGACTGCAGGTTGGGTTGATCCCTTCTGTCATTCCCGTTTTGCCAGGTCATATCCATGCCGCCAAAAGGTACTTTGGTTGTATCAGGTGCCTGTGCGAATGTTTGAACAGATGCAAGTAAAAGTACGCTTAAAAGGTTGTTCATTTTGTATAAGTTTATTCGATGCCGGACTATAGCCGAAAATTGTTCCGGTTCTGGCACAAAATGCGCTAACGCTGTACTAACAAGCCTTTCAGGAAAATGTTCTTTATCAGGCGCAAAAAAAAGCCTCTCAAAATGAGAGGCTTTCTAAGAAAATGAGAAGGATTACTGTACTTCTGCCAGCGGTGGCTCGTACTTATAATACCGTAAACTAAATATTGTAAATGCCAGTACCTGCAACCCGATGACAAGGTACCAGTATAAGTAACCCAATATCATGAATAAAGCAATGACAATTGAAATAAGTACCCAGCGAAAATATTTATCTTGGTCCAGACGTGGAAAATATAAAAGCATCCGCCACATGACCAGCATCGATACACTCAGGCAAATAAACAACAACTGGTCTAATGGGCCTGCTACCTGGTAAGTTCTCACTACCAGGAAAATAAACTCAGGCAGTAACAGCACAAAATATCCTAATGAAGTGTGTGCATATCTTTTCCACAAGGGTATCGGAAACTGTGCAGCCATGGTGACTTTCAGATCATCGAATTGTCTGTGGTTAAATACAAGTATGGTGTGAGCCAGTATTACGAGGAGTAGACCCACCAGCATAAAACGCAATTCATAAGGCTGCTCCATCAACGAATAGGTAGCAATGATGATGAGGCCTGTTACACCTTTGGTAATGAACAATGAACGGCTACCATTATTCAATAACTCATATAAGTAATAAGCCCACAAAGGTTTTGTAAATAAGCGGTTCAATTGCTGCTGCCATCTGATGAAAAGCGCAATAGTTCCCGGTTTTTGAATCTTTTGATCATATGCAAAAAGAGGTGCTACTAACATCAGCAACTGAAACAATACAATCGTAACAGCGGCGGTAATATGTTTATCTTTTAAAGCAATCCATACCGCGGCACCACTATATGCCAGTGCAGGTAGGTATAGTGAAAAATGTATACGGAACCATGTACGCCATTTATTCATTCCATCCAGTACACCCAGTGTTGCATACAGGTAGAGGGATTCTTTTGCACTCAATGTTTTCAGCACGAATAAGGTGCATTTCACATTGTACACTGCCCAGGCCAGTAATACCAGGCATAGAAAATCTGCACTGCCTGTAAAGCCCCTGATCATAGCCAGGTGATAGGAAGGCAACATATAGCCCGGTACAATTCCAAAAAAGAAATAAAATACCAGGAAAAAGATAGCCGCATTTCTTGCATAAAAACGGCCTGTGAATATTTTAGATAAGGCCATGAGCTGCTACAATATTTTTATCCTGTACCTGTAAACGGATAGAATTGCCCGAAACTGGCTGATGTGAACTAATAATAAAAGTAACGCCGAATTGTGTATGGAATTCTTCCACCAGCTGATTGACCAAAGGCACTGTTTGCACATCCAGTGTGATCAGTGGTTCATCCAGCAAAATCAACTTCGGTGTACCTGTGAAAGCCAAAACCAGCGACAGCTTTTTCAGCATCCCGCTTGAGTACCCACTCACAGGTCTGTGGATAAACTCCCGGATACCTAATAAGTGTATGATCTGATCCAGGTCTTTATAACCTTTTCCCTTGGTTTTCAGGTATAAGCTAAGCAGGTCCTTTCCGGTTAAAAAACCAGGATAAACAGGCTCAGCTTCTGCGTAATTTACGAGGCGTCGAAATTGAACAGGTTGCTGTTTCGATAGCACGTTTTCCACACTAATTTCGCCCTGGCTGGGGATCAGTGCCGCCATTACTTTCATACTGGTGGTCTTGCCGGCTCCATTTCCTCCTAACAACCAATAGGTTCCATAGTCCAATTGGAGATCAGGGATATTCAGAACTACATGATCCTCATAGGCTTTAATCACATTTTTTAAACGGAGAACGGGTGCCGACATGATGAATGATTATACTTTCTGCTAATATTGTACAAATAATTTTTTTTATCCTACTGGTAGTAAAGGAATTAACAAAAAATTGGTAAAAAAGAAGCCCAATTTTCGGAAAAAAAACTAAATAATATCTAAATTATTTTCTATGTGCAAAACGGTTGCAGATATATTTAACATTCGTGAATTCCCCTGTCCTGCTTCATTTTCTAATTACGCACATGTGTTTTCCACAGTCCGTTAATAACTTAAAATATAGCCAGTGAAGATCATCATTACATTTGTATTAGTTCATGGCGAAGTTGTGCCCCGAGAAAACATTACCAGCGCAATCCACCAGTCCTGAACAAACCAGCGTACACGTATTATTATAACAAAGGGTATCACAGAAAAGGGTTCAAATGCAATTAATTGGCGGGAACGTCTCCTTTCCGTATGCTCTGGCATGTCAGTATACGTTAACCATAATTAAACAAATTGAGTGATGAACTACGAGAATGAACTCCTTTTAAAGGAAAATAAGGATCGCTTTGTATTGCTGCCAATCAATTATCCGGCTGTATGGGAAAAATACAAAAAGCACGAAGCAAGTTTCTGGACAGCTGAAGAAATTGACCTGAGTGGGGATCTGAAAGACTGGGCTAATTTGAATGATGGTGAACGTCACTTTATTACACACGTACTTGCATTTTTTGCAGCCAGCGATGGCATTGTAAATGAGAACCTGGCTGTAAACTTCATGAGTGAAGTACAGTTACCGGAGGCTCGTTGTTTTTATGGTTTTCAGATCATGATGGAAAATATCCACTCTGAAACCTACGCATTACTGATTGACACTTATGTAAAAGATCCGGTTGAAAAAGACCGCCTTTTCCATGCGATTGATACCGTACCAGCAGTGAAGAAAAAAGCAGAATGGGCACTGCGCTGGATTGAGAACGGCAATTTTGCTGAACGCCTGGTTGCATTTGCTGCAGTAGAGGGTATCTTCTTCTCCGGTAGCTTTTGTTCTATCTTCTGGCTCAAGAAAAGAGGACTGATGCCTGGGCTTACCTTCTCCAATGAATTGATCAGCCGTGACGAAGGACTGCATTGTGAATTTGCTTGTTTGCTCTATAGCATGCTGGAACAAAAATTATCCGAAGAACAGGTTCACCAGATTATTTCCAATGCAGTAGAAATTGAAAAGGAATTTATTATCGATGCATTACCTGTCGCATTGATTGGCATGAACAGTAAGCTGATGGCCGAATACATTGAATTCGTGGCAGACCGCTGGTTATCAGAATTAGGTTATAGCAAAATATATAATACTGCAAATCCGTTTGATTTCATGGAGATGATCTCTCTCCAGGGAAAAACCAACTTCTTCGAAAAACGAGTGGGTGATTATCAGAAAGCTGGTGTAATGTCTGGAAAAGATACACAGACATTCAGCCTCGATGAAGATTTCTAATTATTTACCGGATTCATGTATAAAGGCATAATAATTGCAAGCTGTAAGCTGACATTTTTTTGCCCACACATATTCTAACAATACTAACCTTTTAAATTCATTTAACCATGTTTGTAATTAAGCGCGACGGCCGCAAAGAAGCGGTAAAGTTTGATAAGATTACTGCCCGCGTTGAAAAACTTTGTTATGGATTAAATGCGGACTATGTAGATGCTATCGACGTTGCCAAGAAAGTAATTCAAGGTTTATATGATGGTGTAAACACAACCGAGCTGGATAACCTGGCTGCAGAAACAGCCGCTTCGCTTACTACAAAACATCCTGATTACGCACTGCTGGCATCACGCATAGCAGTAAGTAACCTGCATAAAAATACAGTGAAATCATTCTCTCAGACAATGAGGAACCTGTATGATTATATCGACCCTAAAGTCGGTAAACCTGCCCCACTGATCTCTGACGATGTAATGGAGATCATCAGCAAAAATGCTGAGATCCTTGACTCCAATATTATTTACGATCGCGATTTTGCATTCGACTATTTTGGTTTCAAAACACTGGAACGTTCTTACTTATTAAAGATAGACGGAAAAGTGGCGGAACGTCCACAACATATGTTGATGCGTGTGGCGGTTGGTATACACAAAGAGGATATCGACGCTGCCATCAAAACATATAACCTGATGAGTGAACGCTGGTTCACACACGCTACGCCTACCCTGTTCAATGCAGGTACGCCAAAGCCACAGATGTCCAGCTGTTTCCTGCTCACTATGCAGGACGATAGTATTGAAGGTATCTATGATACACTCAAGCAAACCGCAAAGATCTCACAGAGTGCAGGTGGTATTGGTCTGAGCATTCACAACATCCGCGCTACAGGTTCTTATATCAGTGGTACCAATGGTACCAGCAATGGTATTATTCCCATGCTGCGTGTGTTCAATGATACAGCACGCTATGTAGACCAGGGTGGTGGTAAGCGTAAAGGCGCTTTCGCAATCTACCTGGAACCATGGCATGCAGACATTTTCGAATTCCTGGATCTGCGCAAGAACCACGGTAAAGAAGAAATGCGTGCAAGAGATCTCTTTTACGCACTCTGGGTACCAGACCTGTTCATGAAACGTGTGGAAGAAAATGGCGACTGGAGCCTGTTCTGCCCACATGAAGCACCAGGACTGCATGAGTGCTGGGGTGAAGCTTTCGAGAAATTGTATACACAATATGAAAGCGAAAACCGCGCACGCAAGACTGTGAAAGCACAGGACCTGTGGTTCGCAATTCTCGATGCACAAATTGAAACTGGTAATCCTTACCTGTTGTATAAAGATGCTGCAAACAGCAAATCAAATCAGCAGAACCTGGGTACCATCAAGAGCTCGAACCTGTGTACAGAGATCATCGAGTATACAGATGCAAATGAAGTAGCAGTATGTAACCTCGCTTCTCTGGCCTTACCACGCTTTGTGATCGATGGTAAATTTGATCACCAGCGTTTATTTGATGTAACTTACCAGGTAGCGATTAACCTGAACCGCATCATCGACAATAACTTCTATCCGGTTGAACAGGCACGTAATTCCAACCTCCGTCACCGTCCTATCGGGCTGGGTGTACAGGGTCTGGCAGATGCATTCATCCTGATGCGTTATCCATTTGAAAGTGAAGAAGCTAAACAGCTGAATAAAGATATCTTTGAAACCATCTACTTTGCAGGCCTCACCGCTTCCAAAGACCTGGCTATAAAAGAAGGTGCTTACGAAACTTTCCCTGGCTCTCCTGCCTCTAAAGGTATCCTGCAGTTTGACATGTGGGGTGTATCACCTTCCAGCCGCTGGGATTGGGCTTCACTGAAAACAGCAATCAAAAAGCATGGTATCCGAAACTCCCTGTTGCTGGCGCCAATGCCAACTGCATCTACATCTCAGATCCTTGGTAACAACGAATGTTTCGAACCATATACTTCCAACATTTATACACGTCGTGTATTGAGTGGTGAATTTGTAGTGGTGAACAAACACCTGCTGAAAGATCTGGTAGAACTGGGCCTGTGGGATAATGATATGAAGAACAAGATCATTGCCGCAAACGGATCTATCCAAAACATCCAGGAAATACCAGCTAATATTAAAGCATTGTACAAAACAGTTTGGGAGATCAAACAACGTACGATCATTGATATGGCTGCAGATCGCGGTGCTTTCATCTGCCAGTCTCAGTCACTGAACCTCTTCGTAGATACACCATCTGCTGCAAAGCTCACATCTATGCACTTCCACGCGTGGAAGAGAGGCCTGAAAACAGGTATGTATTATCTGCGTACACAGGCTGCAGCACAGGCAGTACAGTTTACAGTAGAGAAACAGGGTGGTCAGAATATGGAGCCTGTGATTGCTGCAACAGCACCTGCAGGTGAGAAGAAAGTAGACCCGAAACTGGATGAGGTGGAGATAATTGAAGGTGCAGTATGCACCATGGAAGAGGGTTGTGTAACTTGTAGTGCTTAAAACAAAAGAATTTAAATAAAGCCCGCTGCAAGCGTGCCCTAAACAAAAAAGCTTTTACCATAGGTAAAAGCTTTTTTGTTTTATTACTCTTCTTCATATCCCCACTGCTCCAGCAATGTATTATACTGTTCATCCGGCAAACTCCTCTTATCATAATGCCCTGCCAGTGTCTTCTGTCTCATTGCCTCATAAATACTCACCGCACAGGCAACAGATACATTCAATGACCGGATAATCCCCATTTGCGGAATAATAAAATTACCATCGGCTGCTGCCCGGAATGCCTCTGATACCCCTGTCTGCTCATTTCCAAACACCAATGCTACAGATTCTTTAAAATCAATATCATATAAACTCACCGAATCATGCGCCAGGTGAGTTGTCATCAATTTATCATATCGCTGCTTCAGCACTTTAATACATTCATCTACATCAGTATACTTATGATGTGTCAACCATTTATTCGCACTGGAAGAACTTTTGGCGCCCCATTTCTTCACTCTTGGTGGCTTATTATTCACCGTATAGATCTCCTGTATACCTACAGCATCGCAGGTACGCATGATTGCGGCAATATTATGCGGATCTTCAATATTCTCCAGCACCACCGTAAGCCCGGCCTGGCGTCTATTCAGTACGGATAGTATGCGTTCTCTACGTTCAGGCGTCATAATCAATTAGATATAAAAATTCAACGGCAAAAATAAGCTAATTTGAAGAATACGGTATTTACTTGTTATCTTCAATCGGAATATATAAACCTATATCTGCCACATGTTAAAGAAGATCCTGAAAGTAACGGGTATACTGCTGCTCGTATTAGTAGTAGCAGCTATTGCCATTCCTTTCCTGTTCAAGGGAAAGATTATGTCCATCGTAAAAACTGAACTGAACAAGCAGTTAGAGGCGGACGTTGACTTTAAAGACGTAGATATCAGTCTGATCAGACACTTCCCACGCCTTGCTGTGGCACTGGAAGATCTGCAGGTGGTAAACCGCGCACCTTTTGTTGGAGACACCCTGATCTCCGTGAAAAAAATCGATGTGGCATTGAACCTGATGAGCGTAATTAAAGGTGAAACCTACGATATCTACAACATCAATGTCGAGGCTCCACGCATTCACGCTATCATCAACAAAGATGGTAAGGCTAACTGGGAAATTACCAAACCGGATACCGCCCTGGCCAATCCTGCAGATACTGCTGCGACTAAGTTTGCAATGAGCCTGCAACAGTACAAGATCGAAGATGCGTATATCGAGTATACTGACCGTCAGGGAGATATGGGCCTGGTCATCGAGAACCTGGATCACTCAGGTAAGGGTGATTTCACACAGGACCTCTTTACCCTCAGCACTACCACAGAAGCAGAAGCTGTAACTTTCCGTTATGGCCTTATCCCCTACCTGCTGCGCACTCATACCAAAATGGATGCAGACATCAAGGTGGATAACAAAACCAGCACCTACACCATTCAACAGGCAAAGGCCAGCCTGAATAACCTGCAGCTCACGGCACAGGGTTCTTTCACACTGGTGAATGACAGCACTTATGGCATGGACCTGAGCATGAAGGCACCTTCCACCCAGTTCAAGGACATC
>Ga0209436_101109_pt1 | contig 10005 bp, 6 predicted proteins | sample AraplaF_Cvi_mTSA_FD_184263 | JGI IMG/M metagenome (GOLD analysis project Ga0209436, IMG submission 184263) | Arabidopsis root microbial communities from the University of North Carolina, USA - plate scrape MF_Cvi_mTSA (SPAdes) (version 2) | ecosystem: Host-associated > Plants > Roots > Endosphere ...
GTTACCTGCCCCTCCTGAAAGCCTACGCCAGAAGACATGACTGGATGGGGAACCCCACCTGGCTGCCTGATTATACCAATATCAACCCTGCTGCCAGTCTTCGTACTACCGCAACAGATTACGCTACTTTCCTGGCCGCCATGCTGAATGCACCCAAAGGCATCTTTCAGACCCAGATAGAAGTAGATGCTGCAAAGGCGCCTCAACTCGCCTGGGGATTGGGTGTAGGACTGGATAGTATAGCCACAACACGTTACTGCTGGCATTGGGGAGATCAGGGTGATTCAAAGGCATTCTTTTGTGGAGATATTAAAAGCAAAGATGGGATCGTATTCCTGACTAACAGCGCCAATGGATTGTCCATTGTACCCGATGTACTGCAAATTGTATTTGGCCCGCAGGAACTGGATATCAATAAATTTGTCGCTTACGGAAAATTTGATCCTGCTGCCATGGCATTAGTGGAGGCGATTAAAAAAGCAGGTGTGGAAAAAGCACTGATAGATTGTAAGGTGGATGAAGATCACCTAAACTCGATCGGTTATTACTTCTTAGGTCAAAAAGATTATACCAGCGCAATCGGCGTATTTGCAAAAAATACAACAGCGCATCCGGATTCTTATAATGCATGGGATAGCTTGGCAGAAGCGTACATGAACCAGGGAAATAAAGAAAAAGCCATTGAATATTATGAGAAATCGCTGGCCCTGAATCCAAAGAATGATAATGCAGTGGCGCAACTAAAGCAATTGAGGAAGTGATCACTTCCTCAATTGTGTAGGGGAAACGCCAAATAATTTTTTAAATGCATAACTAAAATGCGACAGGTCCTCAAAACCTACTTCAATATATACATCAGAAGGTCGCTGTCCTTCTTTATCAATTAAAAAATATGCTTCCTTCAAACGCTTTTGTAACAACCACCTTCCGGGTGTATCATTAAATACTCTTTTAAAATCCTGCTTGAAAGCAGTCAGACTCCTGCCCGTCAGATACGCGAATCGCTGCACTGCTACATTGAACCGGAAGTTCCTGTTCATATAACTTTCGAGATCTATTTTTGAAGGACTGCCAAAATCAAAGAGTATATTCTCTAATCCCGGATTGGTTTTGAGCAAAACAGATAATAATCTTTCCCGGGTTGTTTCATCTTCCGGCTGCAGCAACAATTGTGGGATCAGATCCGTCTTATTCAAATGGAGAAAGACATCATTGGAAACATAACTTTTACTCACCACACCATACTTTTGCTGGTAGGTTTTTAAGAATGCTTCATCAAAGATCACAACGACTTTTTTAAATACATCATTTTCCTTTTGTTTATTATACCTGGCCAGGTTATTCTTGCGGACCATGCAATATTGACCAGGAACGAGCGAGTAGCTTTTATGTCCATCAAACCCCTGCATTTTCCCCTTAAGCAAATAAATGAAGAAGTGTTCTGAGATAAATGCTTCAGGTGAAATATGAGGACCGATATAGCAGGATTTAATCTGGTCGATATTCATGAACATTACCAAATTTACTGAATTGTATCATATTTCAAGAGGCGCTTTGCGGATGAAACCTTCATCAGTGAGCATCCCGGTTTTTTCGTGAAAACAATGATCTACTTAATGGCCCCATACTTTATCAAACTCTCTGCCGATGCCAATATAGCCTCCTCATTACTCCCTGGCTTCCATCCAAGCACCGTCTTCGCCTTTTCGTTACTGGCCCTCCTGTTCACTCCCAACATCGGTGCCAGCGCCTTCGCCTTTTGGTTTCCCCAAAATGCCGCCAGCTTTACCTTCCAGTCTGCTAATTCCTTTGTCGAAATCTTCTCCCCAATTACCGGCATTTTCTCTTTAATGAACCTTGCTATCTCCAACAGACTCATTGTTCCACCTGCTAATGCCAAAAACCGCTCTCCATTTGCCTTCGGACTCAGCATCGCCCTGATATGCAGATCCGCTACATCCCTCACATCCACAATCCCCAGGTCCATATTCGGAATCGCCTTCATCGCCCCATTCATAATATTTCGTAATAATTCAAAACCACTGGAAAGGTCCGGCCCCAAAGAAGGTCCGAAGATGCCCATAGGGTTCACTGTACAAAACTCAAGACCATTTCCCTGTTCACGGATAAATTGCCAGGCCGCCTTCTCCGCCATCACCTTTGATTTATTATACGCTGAAAGCCCTTTCTCATCCGGATCCGTATATTCCTTTTCCGTGATCAATGTATGCGGATCTTTATGACTATACCCCACAGCTCCGAAATTGCTCGTCATCACGACTCTTTTTACGCCCTCATCTCTGGCCGCTTTTAACACACGAAGCGTACCCTCTACCGCAGGCCGTATCATCTCTTCCGGATCCTTAGGCACCCGCAGATAAATAGGAGAAGCTACATGCAACACGTATTCACAACCCGCTACTGCCTCAGACCAGTTCTGATCATTCATCAGATCCGCAGTAATAAATTGAATATGCTGAAAGTCGGTAATGCCTCCGGTACGAAGCATATCCAACACTTTATCTTTTTTATCCGGCGTACGAATGGTGGTGTTTACCCCATAGCCCTGCTCTAAAAGCTGAAGTATACAATGACTGGCTACGAATCCTGTGCCACCGCTTACAAGTACCTTTTGCATCTTTTTTTTATACAAAGGTGAGAGGAAACAGAAAATGGTACTTTGTTAAAAAGTCATTTTTTATAGAAACATTTCATGAAAGAGAGGATTCACCAAGGGGAATGGAAACCATTTTCAACAAAAAGGGCAGACCCATGAGCCTGCCCTTTCTTATATAATCTTTATTTCTTCACGATCGTTTTCGTCGTCCGCTTCCCATTTGCGTCAATGCTGATCAGGTAAGCGCCCTGTGGTAATGGTGATATATTCAGCGTTTCACCAGATTGTACTATTCGTGGTGCCATTACCTGCCTACCAAGTACATCAAATAAAATCACCTTCGCCTGCTGTGCATTAAATTGCAAATGCAAATTATTTGAAGCCGGGTTCGGATAAATGATCACCTTCATAGTTTCCGCAGTCGGCTGTAAAGCCGCCACACGCGCAGTACTGCTCAACCCTGTCGTATACAACTGATTCGTGGGAATGATCTCCTTCACCTGTGCATCGCTGGACCAGGACAGTTTTGCATTTGCTCCACCATAATCTTCAAAATACTCCATCTTAAAATCATACTGCTGTCCGGCAGTCAGCGCAATCGTTCCACTGTATTCAATATCCCAGTCATTGATCCATTTGTCAATTACCAACTGGTTATTGATCCATAAACGTCTTCCATTATCACTGGTAATATAGAATGTATAGGTACCGGTATAACGTGGTTCTATCTTCCCCGTCCAGCGAATAGATGTGTGATCGATCGTAAGACCCGGAGCAGGCGCACCCTCGCCCCAGTCAAAATTAATATTCGGATCATTCCTGCTTAACTTCAGGGTATCGAAGTTCATCCCGTTATAATAATTACCAGTAAGCCCATTTCCATTTCCTACAGTGGCACCTTTATACAATTGCCATCTTGAGGACAACTGACCTGTATCTGTACGCTGTACCAGCCTTGCTTCTGCAGCAGTGCTTTCATTTTCTATAGAAATGACTTTCCCGCTCAGCACATTGATAATCTTATAATAACCACTATCTGCTCCAATCGCAATAAATTGCTGATTGCCCGCATGTTGATCTGTATATTGCCAGATGTAAGCATTATCCGCATTACTGGAATTAGCGACATCCAATACCTTTGCACTGTGATACGCTGTAATGGAATACACGCCATCGCCCACATGCTTTAGCGTGAAGGTCTGGTTCGCAGCACCTGTAGGTGTCCACAATTGCAGACTTGCTCCATTTCCCACGCCACCAACACCGCCACGTACATCCATGTAGTAGTTGCTCTTTACATTTCTTAAGGTATAAGAACCTGCCAGCGTCGTCACACCGTTGGCGCGTACCCGTAATGAACTCAGTTGATCATTCCAGCTATTCAGGAAACTGGTATCGCGGGTCAGCACCAGGCTATCTCCACCAAAATCATCATTCCGGTAAATCACTGCCTGATAGCCTTTAGCAATTTTTACAGCAGTCACTTCATCATTGTTGATCCCTTTCAGGTTCAGACCAGCCAATTTATAAGCCCCTATATTGAAACCTGCATGGAAGCCACCATAGTTCACATCCTGGTACAAAGTTACCGGGCCTGAACTGGTATCTGGTCTGCTGAATAATTGTGCTGCAGGTACGATCTGTTTGGATTGTGAAGCACTTTCCCAGGAGAGGTGACAAAATGCATCACCTGCCCCTTCGCCGTATTGTAATTCAATATTGTATTTCTGCCCCGCAGTGAGTGCAATGGTACCCGTGCGTGTATAAGCGCCCTGTGTTTCATAATCGTTGATGATCGTCTGGCCGTTGACGATCAGTTTTACACCGTCATCAGCATAACAGGAAAAGGTGTACGTTTCAGTATACAAGGGCTGGATCTGTCCGGACCATTTCACAGAGAAATTGTTATAACCCAGGTACTGGCTGTTAGGAGAAAGGTTGGCCCAGTCAGCATCGATCTGCTGGTTGAACAGTGTATACTTCAGGGTATCCTGGTGATAACCGCTGTAAAAATCAGCACGCAAACCATTGCCCTGACCGGGATTCAGCCCTTTGATATTCTTGCGGATCAGCCATACAAATTCATCAGGTGCTACGACACGAACATTACTGTTCAGGCGATTGATACAATCAATCACATCATCCACACTACGATCCCATACATGTACAGAAATAAGGCTATAGCCATCCTGTGAAGTGATATCTGTAGAGGCGGCGTTCAGCGTGGTTGCCAGCGAAGCGGGGGATGACAAGTTGCCCCAAAGCGTATATCTGCCACCGATAGATGGTTTATCCTTGTACCAGTCTATCTGTCCGTTCCTGCCTCTGTAGTTAGCACCATAGCTGTAATAGAAAAGGGCATCGATATTATCCTGTTTCAGATAAGGGGTAGGATCGTTGTCGCTATCATCAGCATCAATGATATTGACGATACGAAGATCTGCCTGCTTCATATATCTATTAAGCAGGTTACACTCTGTAGTAAGGTCTGCATCCGGCATCCGGCCAGGGAAGAAATAACCCCTGCCTGAAGGGCCGGCAATCAGTACATTACGGCCGTCGGGAGTGGTAAGACAATTGTCTACATACTTCTCATACATCAGCGGAGCTGCTTCAGACAAAGAAGGGGAAATCGTCCAGCCAAGATTGACGTGGCCCCGGTTAGGATTTGCCCAGTTGCCGGTATTGTCAGAAGTTCCCAGTAACCATTGCAGGTTATCGCCATCTGTGATCACAAAACATACTGTGTGCACATTTGGTACAACTTCGAATGGTTTGATCGCCGGCTTCTGCTGGAAACCGTCTTTCTTTGGGGGGATTTGTGACAGGGCAGACATATTCGGTGCCCAGTCTGAAGGAAGGATCAATGAGGAGTGCAGAGACAACTGCTCTACTGTATTGTACTCAGATGGCCCCCATCCAAAGTAGGCAGCACCTTTGTTCATACGGTTGTACACATTGCTGGAGAGTACGCCATTAACGGTATCAGACCAGAACTGGAAGGCTTTGCTATAGGTGGAAAAATCACCCATGAAATAGACCCGGTCATCAGCACTTTGCTGGTAAGTCGCCACATTCTTATTGAAGAGATGCCCATAATTGGCAAGTACCCAGGCTTCATCATGGGTGGTAACATCCAGTAATTTTGTGAGCCCGGCGCTGATTGCTTCCTGCTCAATGTCTGTTGGAATAGCGACTGCATTCATCACACCGGCCAGTGAGATGGCTGCATTCGTTGATTTGTCTTTTGGGTTACAAAGAATGTAGCCAGCGAGACGATTGGCATAATGTGCCAGCAACCCTGTGAAGTTATTGTAGTACGTGGTATTGGTTTTAATACCTGCGTTTTCTACCAGGGTACGGTGACCATAGGTGTCTCTCAGGATTTCAGGTTTAGTTTGGGCAATGACACCCTGTAAGGTTTGCAGCGCCACTTTCTCAGAATTGGACATGTTTTCTGAAGTGACGAAGAGGCTATCAGGTACGGCAGATAAGGCGAACGGACTGCCCGCTACACGGGGCGGTTTTCTTTGTGCCTGTGTTGAGAGTACGGATAGCAGGAGGACCAACGGGAAAAGGTAACGTGTTTTCATGATGGAACGGGTTTGTGTTTGGAAACAAGAGTACTTGAATGCAATAGGTAGATCGTGGAATTGGGTCAGTGTCTCTTAAAGCACGAAACTAAGATATGTTTTGTTAAGGGAATTTGCAAGGCGTTGAGTTTTTTACTGAATGGTTTTTATTGATAATTTTGCAAGGATGGCTGTAGTTCGTGAATGTTCTAAAAGCTTATTAATGAATGTAAACCTGTTCTTTTTATTTAATTATTAATTTCCCTTACTATGAAATCAATTTTATTGGTTTTAACCCTTATGTGTGCTATTGTATTTTCAAGCCGGGCACAGTATTATAATGATTTTGTTTCATCCCACTTTAATGCACCACAAAATGTCAATGGTGTGAAAATTAAAACAAATCTTCCTTATACCAACGGTGTTGCAATGCCCACCATTATGATCGACGGATTTGATTATAATTTTGGTAAAGGCGGGCCTATTGACCTGAAGTTGACATGGTATGTGTATGAAAATAAGTTTAACAGTGCAGTGATTTCTTCATCAGGAATGGTGAACCCACCAGTTACAATCGCAAATGAAAATGGGAAGGTGTCTATTTTTCTGGATTATAAGGCATATTATATGCGTTTCCATATCCGTGCATATGCAAAGGGATTGCCAAGGGATACCGGGAACAGTTTTATTGGCTGGACGGTGGTAGACTCCACGCTGATACCGGAGGCGACGAATGTAACCCTTGTACCTTATAAAAATGCATTTTCCGGCACAGTATACCTGATTGATAGTACTACCACTACCGGAGGAAGATTAGGAATAAATACCGCAAGCCCTAAAGTGGCATTAGACGTGGCCACCGTAAAAACTGATACAATTTCTTCAGTATTGGGTAGATTGTCCGAGGGTAATACCATCGGCGACGGTACATACCTTGGAGTAAAAGCTTTTAAAGCCAGTTCAAACAATATTCCTATGTTTGGTTTGATCAGTAAATATTCAGGAGCATTGAACTGTGGCGTTATCTTTAATAAAGGAGCTACAACAGGAGGATACCTTACTTTTCTGACAAATAATGGTTCAGAAAAAATGCGTTTGGATGCAGATGGTAATCTAATAGTTGGTGCAACTACAAATAATGGTTTTAAACTGGCGGTAGCAGGTACGATAGGTGCTAAAAAACTCACCATCACCCAATCTGGCTGGGCTGACTACGTATTCAATTCCAACTACAAATTACCATCCCTGGCAGAAGTAGAAGCCCATATACAGGCAAATCACAAACTACCAGATATCCCTTCAGAAAAAGAGATTTCAGATAAAGGACTGGATGTAGCTGAAATGCAAAAATTACAAATGCAAAAGATAGAAGAACTGACCTTATACCTGATCGAAGAACATAAGGCGAATCAAAAATTACAGCAGGAAGTGGAAGAATTGAAGAAGAAACTGGAAAGTAAATAGGGCTTTCTATCCGTACTGCAAACATTTACAAAAAAGGCGGTCATTTAATTGACCGCCTTTTTACTAAACAACACTTCTTATCTCCTCTAACAGTAAGGGGATACACCCCTCAATCTCCTTCGTCAATTCCATTCCCTGTTGTTGAATACTCTCAATACTCACCACAATCAAGTACAAATCCGGCATCTTATCCAACAACTGCAATGCACTCACCAGGTCCTTCAATCCAATATCATGTGCACTGATCTCCGGTGGAAAATCACTCGCATACTTTGGTTTAATACACCTGATGGTACCCGGCTTCAATCCATCCAAAGTCGCATCTACCAATATCACTTTTTCATACTGCTCAAAGAATTCAAGCAAATGAAACCCACCGGTTCCACCATCTACCACATCAATCCCCGGAATCTCCTGCGACACTTCCAAACGCTGCGCCACATGCACACCAACGCCTTCATCTCCCATGAGATAATTTCCAACTCCTAATAATAATGTTTTACTTTTTCTCATCTGTTAACACGCTTCTGTCAGGAGCTGTTTGTTTATCTTTCTGAAATGCTTCTTCTTCAATAAATTTCCATCCACCTACCATACTGCTTGTTTCCCCGCGTCCTTCCACATAATCATGATAGAATACCAGGTATACATGGATCACCACGAACAATATGAAGAACCACATGGTCCAGTGATGTACCTGCCTTACCATAATATCTCCACCCATAATAGTCGGAACCCAGGAGAACAATTTAGGCAACCACCAGTTACTCATAGACGCATACAAACCAAAGCCGGTCAGTGATTGGATCCCAAATGCAATGAAGGTAAAGAAGTAAATAAAACCAGCCAGTGCATTGTGCCCCACACTCAGGTGTTCTTTTCCTTTGAGTTGTAAGATGTCGATCTTCAACACCTGCCAGATCTCTTTAAAGAAGAACTTCCCCGTTGGAATGAACTGTTTCCAGTTAGCATACTTATTACCTACAAAACCCCAGTATAAACGGAAGATGAAATTGAAGAAGAAAATATAGGCCGAGATGAAATGGATGGCTCTCATCCATCCCATTACAAAGCGGTTCGATGCCTCCTGGTGACTACTGATCACCAGCGGATTGGAAATGTAAAAGCCGGTGACAATGAGTGCCACCATCACCAATGCATTGAGCCAATGGTACAATCGTACCGGCAACTCCCATGTATACACACGTCTGAGCCGGTGTATATGGACAAATTTCTTAGCCATAAGTTCGCATTTATGCTTCTAATACACTCACCCTGTTGATATGATTACCATGTTCATCATACAGGTGCACGGCACATGCCAGACATGGATCAAATGAATGCACGGTGCGCAGTATTTCCAGTGGTTGTTTTTCATCTGCAACCGGTGTTCCCAGCAATGCAGATTCGTAAGCTGATAACTGACCTTTACTGTCGCGGGGAGATGCATTCCAGGTGGTAGGTACTACAAGCTGGTAGTTGGAGATCTTTTTATCTTCAATATTGATCCAGTGTGCGAGTGCACCACGTGGTGCTTCGGCATGTCCTACACCAATGGCTTTCTTAGGCCAGGTATCAGGGTTGAACATGTCCATATTCGCCATACGGGTATCTCCTTTTTTGATATTATCTACCAGTTGATAATAGAAATCCAGTGCCCACTGAGATACCAGTGATGCTTCAAAACCTCTTGCAGCAGTACGGCCTAATGTAGAGATCAATGCGGATGCAGGGATGTCTAAAGTTTTGAGCGCCCTGTCTACCACATCTTTGAACTCTTCGCGACCTCTTGCATAGCCTACGAGCACCCGTGCCAGTGGGCCTACTTCCATAGCATGGCCCTGCCAGCGTGGTGTCTTTAGATAGCTATAGGCCTGAGACATATCCAGGTGTTCGAACGGTGGCTTAGGACCTGTGTATTTGATCTTACTTTCTCCTTTCCATGGATGCAGACCAATATCTTTTCCCCCTTTGTATTCGTACCAGCTATGGGTAATGAATTCCTGTACATCGTTATCGTTCCGCAAATCTACCTCATAGAGTTTGCCCAGGTCTTTGTTTAAGATTACACCGGGAGGGAACTTGTAAGATGATGCATCGCGATAGCCATTCCATGGCAGATCGCCGTATACCATAAAGTTGCCCAGACCGCCGCCAATGCTACCCCATTCTTTGTAATAAGAAGCGATGGTCATCAGGTCAGGAATATATACCTCTTCTATGAAAGTCCTTGCCTCATCCAATTTGCTTTTCACCAATGACAAACGTTCTGCATTGATGCCGCTTACATCATCCATACCGATGGCGCAAGCCATACCACCTACCAGGTAGTTAGGGTGTGGATTCTTCCCT
>Ga0209436_101121_pt1 | contig 9938 bp, 11 predicted proteins | sample AraplaF_Cvi_mTSA_FD_184263 | JGI IMG/M metagenome (GOLD analysis project Ga0209436, IMG submission 184263) | Arabidopsis root microbial communities from the University of North Carolina, USA - plate scrape MF_Cvi_mTSA (SPAdes) (version 2) | ecosystem: Host-associated > Plants > Roots > Endosphere ...
AAGCGCGATGCGAATGACGCCATCGCACAAGAATTGGAAGCACTAGCATGAAACATAAAGTAAAGAACATTCACTTCGTCGGCATCGGCGGCAGCGGCATGAGCGGCATCGCCGAAGTGCTGGTGACCCTGGGCTACAACGTCTCCGGCTCGGACCTCGGTTCGAACGCCGTGACCCAGCGCCTGGTCGACATGGGCGCCACCGTGCACCAGGGCCACGACGCCAGCTATATCGGCAACGCCGACGCGGTCGTTACCTCGACTGCCGTCAAGGAAGACAATCCGGAAGTGGTGGCCGCGCGCGCGCGCAAGATCCCTATCGTGCCGCGTGCGGTCATGCTCGGTGAACTGATGCGCCTGAAGCGCGGCATCGCCATTGCCGGTACCCACGGCAAGACCACCACCACCAGCCTGGTGGCATCGGTGCTGGCCGAAGGCGGCCTGGATCCGACCTTCGTGATCGGCGGCCGCCTGACCGCAGCCGGTGCGAATGCCAAGCTGGGCTCCGGCGAATACCTGGTGGCCGAAGCGGACGAATCGGACGCCTCGTTCCTGAACCTGACCCCAATGATCGAAGTCATCACCAACATCGACGCCGATCATATGGAGACCTACGAGCACGATTTCGAGAAACTGAAGCAAGCCTTCGTGCACTTCACGCATCGCCTGCCGTTCTACGGCCGCGCCATGCTGTGCATCGATGATCCGCATGTGCGAGCCATCATCCCTCAGGTAACCAAGCCGGTGACGACCTACGGCTTTGCAGAAGACGCCGAAGTGCGCGCGGTCAATGCGCGCGCCGTCGGCACCCAGATGCACTTCACGGTGCTGCAGGAAGGCTTCCCGGACCTGGACATCGTGCTGAACCAGCCCGGCATGCATAACGTGCAGAACGCCTGCTCCGCTGTCGCCATTGCGCGCGAAATCGGCGTGCCGGATACGGCAACGCAAGCCGGCCTGGCGGGCTTCGCAGGCGTCGGCCGCCGCTTCACCAAGTACGGCGAAGTCGCTATTCCAGCGGGCGGCAGCTTCACCCTGGTGGACGATTTCGGCCACCACCCGATTGAAATGGAAGTCACCACCGCCGCCGCGCGCGCCGCCTATCCGGGCCGCCGCCTGCTGCTGGCCTTCCAGCCGCACCGTTACAGCCGCACGCGTGACCTGTTCGAGGACTTCGCAAAAGTCCTGAGCACCGTCGATGTACTGGTGCTGTCGGATGTTTATGCAGCGGGCGAGGCGCCGATCGTGGCCGCCGACGGGCGTGCGCTGGCGCACGCAATCCGCGCGCGCGGCAAGACTGAACCGGTATTCGTCGAAAACATCGCCGACATGCCGGAAACGATCATGAATGTGGTGCGCGACGGCGACGTCGTGCTCACGATGGGCGCAGGCTCGATCAGCGGCGTCCCTGCAAAACTTACGAACTGGAAGGCTTGACGCGATGACGAAACTGACTGCACAAGAAGCGCAAGCATTCGGCAAGGTGGGCGTGCTGATGGGCGGCCTGTCGGCCGAACGCGACGTGTCTATCATGTCCGGCACCGGCGTGCTGGCGGCCCTGCAATCGCAGGGCGTGGACGCCCACGCCTTTGACCCGGGCCAACGCTCGCTGGCCGAACTGGCCGCGGAAAAATTCGACCGCGTGTTCATCGCGCTGCACGGCCGCTACGGCGAAGACGGCAGCATCCAGGGCGCGCTGGAACTCTTGGGCATTCCTTACACCGGTTCCGGCGTGATGGCCAGCTCGGTGGGCATGGACAAGATCACCACCAAGATCCTGTGGCTGCGCGAAAACCTGCCGACCCCGGAATACGCAGTGCTGGGCGCCGATTCCGACCTGGACGCGGAAGCGGCGCGGCTCGGCCTGCCGCTGATCATGAAACCGCCGCATGAGGGTTCGACTATCGGCATCACCAAAGTGGGCGACAAGGCCGGCCTGAAAGCCGCCTACGACGCCGCCGCTGCGCTGGACGACTGCGTGCTGGCCGAAGAATTCGTGGAAGGCCGCGAGTTCACTGTCGCCGTGCTGGGCACCGGCAAGGATGCGCGCGCGCTGCCGATCGTGGAAATCGTGGCCCCGCAAGGCAACTACGACTACAACAACAAGTACTTCACCGACGACACCAAGTACTTCTGCCCGCCACAGCTGGACCAGGCGATGCAGGACGAAATGCAGCGCCTGGCCGTTGCGGCCTACCGCGCTGTCGGCTGCGAAGGCTGGGGCCGGGTCGACGTGCTGCTGCGCGCCAAGGACCACAAGCCCTTCCTGTTGGAAGTGAACACCTCGCCAGGCATGACCAGCCACTCGCTGGTGCCGATGGCTGCCCGCGCGACCGGCGTGAGCTACGAAGAACTGTGCGTGGAAATCCTGCGCACCGCACGACTGAAGCTGAAGAAGTAAGGACCGAAAAGACTTATGTGGCACGACGTCAAAGCCTTGAATGCATCCGCCAGCGGCCTGTTCGCGCTGTCGGTGCTGGCTTGCGCCGTTGCCGGCGTGTGGTGGGTGGCGAATCGTCCTGTATTCGATTTGCGCGCCATCCGCGTTGAAACCATGGACAAGTCGGAGTTCAAGCATGTGAACCACCTGACGCTGCGCAACGGCACCCAGGGCCGCCTGGCAGGCAACTTCTTCACCGCCGACCTGGAGCACGTGCGCAAGGTGTTCGAGTCGGTGCCGTGGGTGCGCCGCGCCAGCGTGCGGCGCGAGTGGCCGAACCAGCTGATCGTCTCGCTGGAAGAGCATGAAGCGCTCGGCACCTGGGGCGAAGACGGACGGCTGCTGTCGGTGAAAGGCGATGTCTTCACCGCCAACCTGGCCGAGGCGGAAGAGGATCACGAGCTGCCGGAGTTTTCCGGCCCGGATGGCAGCGAGAAGGAAGTACTGGCGCGCTACGGCGAGTTGAAGAACTGGTTTGCGCCGGCCAGCCTGGTGCCGAAGGGCGTCGCCCTGTCGGGACGCTATGCGTGGACGGTGAAGTTGGACAACGGCGCCAGTGTGGCGCTGGGACGCGAGGCAACGCATGACACCCTGCATCAGCGGGTGCAGCGCCTGGTCGGGATCTGGCCGCAGATTTCCAGCCGCGTGCCGAATATTGAAACGATTGACATGCGCTACCAGAACGGCCTGGCTTTGAGCGCAGCGGGATTGAAGATCCCGTCAGAAACGAAGAAACGTTGAAAGCAGGGCATAGAGATGACTAAAGACGCTAAAAACCTGATCGTCGGCCTCGACATCGGCACCTCCAAAGTGGTAGCCGTGGTGGCCGAAGTGATGGGCGATGGACGCCACGAAGTGATTGGCCTGGGCCAGCACGAATCCAGCGGCCTGAAAAAGGGCGTGGTGGTGAACATCGAGGCGACCGTCGAGTCGATCCAGCGTGCGCTGGAAGAGGCGGAGCTGATGGCCGACTGCAAGATCCGCAACGTGTACGCGGGCATTGCGGGCAGCCATATCCGCAGCTTCAATTCCAGCGGCATGGTGGCGATCAAGGACAAGGAAGTTACTGCCACCGACGTGGCGCGCGTGATCGAGACTGCCAAGGCAGTCAACATCCCGACCGACCAGCAGTTGCTGCACACGGTGCCGCAGGAATTCATCGTCGACTCGCAGGACGACGTGCGCGAGCCGATCGGCATGAGCGGCATTCGCCTGGAAGTGAAGGTGCATATCGTCACCGGCGCCGTGAGCGCGGTACAGAACATCGTCAAGTGCGTGCGCCGCTGCGGCCTGGAAGTGTCGGACCTGATCCTGCAGCCGATGGCTTCGGCCGACGCCGTGCTGACCACGGATGAAAAGGAGCTGGGCGTGGTACTGATCGACATCGGCGGCGGCACCACCGACGTAGCGGTCTTCAGCGACGGCGCGATCCGCCACACGGCCGTGATCCCGATCGCCGGCGACCAGATCACCAATGACATCGCGATGGCGCTGCGCACCCCGACCGGCGAAGCGGAAGAAATCAAGATCCGCTACGGCGTGGCCAAGCAGGTGCTGGCCGATCCGGGCGAGCACCTGGAAGTGCCGGGACTGGGCGACCGCGGCCCGCGCAACCTGTCGCGCCAGGCGCTGGCCGCCGTGATCGAGCCGCGCGTGGAAGAACTGTTTGCAATGGTGCACCAGGTGGTGCGCGAGTCCGGCTACGAGGGCGTGCTCTCGTCGGGCATCGTGCTGACCGGCGGCACCTCGATCATGCCGGGCATGGTGGAGATGGCGGAAGACATCTTCCTCAAGCCTGCGCGCCTGGGCACGCCGGACTACCGCGGCCAGTTGGCCGACGTGGTGCGCAGCCCGCGCTATGCAACCGTGTTGGGCCTGTTGTTGGAAGCTAAGAAGCAGTATCTGCGCGGCCACATCGTGACGCGCCAGGATGGATCAGTAAAAGCAGTTTGGCAGCGCATGAAGGAATGGTTCCTGGGTAACTTTTAAGACAATTTTTTAATAATAAACCCCTGCAGTTTTCAATCTCCAGTTCTCCTACCCATATGAGGCCTGGCGCTTGAAAACCGCATTCTAGATAGGAGTAAATCATGGAGTTTGATATGGTTGATAACGCAACACTGGGAACGGTCATCAAGGTCGTCGGCGTTGGCGGTGCAGGCGGCAATGCTGTCCAGCATATGATCAACAAGGGCATGAGCGGCGTGGAATTCATCGCTGCCAATACCGACGCACAGGCGCTGGCCACTTCGAAGGCAAGCAACATCATCCAGATCGGCGCGAGCGGCCTGGGCGCAGGCATGAAGCCTGAGATCGGCCGTGCGCTGGCAGAAGAATCCCGCACCCGCATCGAAGATGCGCTGCGCGGCGCGCACATGGTGTTCATCGCTGCAGGCATGGGCGGCGGCACCGGCACCGGCGCGGCGCCGATCGTGGCGGAAATCGCCAAGCAGCAGGGCGCACTGACCGTGGCGGTGGTATCCAAGCCGTTCTCGCACGAAGGCCAGAAATGCCTGGACATCGCCGAAGCGGGCCTGGAAGCGCTGTCGCAGAACGTCGACTCGCTGATCGTGATCTGCAACGAGAAGCTGGAAGAGATCTACGAAGACGAATCGCTGATCGAGTGGCTGCAGCACGCTGACGACGTTTTGAACAACGCCGTTGCCGGTATCGCCGAAATCATCAACGTGCCTGGCCACATCAACGTCGACTTCAACGACGTGAAGACCATCATGGGCGAGCAGGGCAAGGCGATGATGGGTACCGCCACCGCTTCCGGCGTGGACCGTGCACGCGTGGCCGCCGAGCAGGCAGTTGCTTCCCCGCTGCTGGACGGCGTCGACCTGGCGGGCGCACGCGGCGTGCTGGTGAACGTCACCGCATCGCGCGGCCTGAAAGGTAAGGAAATCAAGGAAGTCATGGCTGCCGTGCGCGCCTTCGCCGCACCGGATGCGTCGATCGCACAAGGTATCGCCTACGACGACGCGATGGGCGACGATATCCGCGTGACCGTGGTGGCGACCGGCCTGGGCAAAGCCAAGAAGCACGTGCAGCTGGTACCGCAGCAGCAACTGCGCACCGGCACCCACGGTGGCAACCCGCTGAACGTCAACGCAGCACTGGGCGGCGCAGCTACTGCAGCAGTGGGCGGCTTCGGCAACGCAGGCTTCTCCGGCGTGTCGGCCGACGTGCAGAAACAGCCAGCCGTGTGGCGCCGCGAATCGGCCACCGAGCAGGTGAACGCACTGGCCAAGTCGGGCATGGAAACCTACGACATTCCTGCCTTCCTCCGCAAGCAGGCTGACTAAATAGAGTCAGCCGCGCCGCCGGATCACGCATCCGGCGGCGCGGAGTTATACTCTGGGTTTTCACAAGAAGGAGAACCCGAAATGACCATCAAGATCGGCGACAAACTGCCGGAAGGCCAACTGTCCGAATTCATCGAAACCGAGACCGAAGGCTGCTCCCTCGGCCCGAACACCTTCAATGTGCAGGACATCGCCAAGGGCAAGAAGATCGCGATCTTCGGCCTGCCAGGCGCCTACACCCCAACCTGCTCCGCACAGCACGTGCCGGGCTACGTCAAGCACGCAGCCGAACTGAAAGCCAAGGGTGTGGATGAAATCTGGTGCATCTCCGTGAACGACGCCTTCGTGATGGGCGCATGGGGCCGTGACCAGAAAGCCACCGGCACCGTCCGCATGATGGCTGACGGCAACGCTGCTTACTCCAAGGCCCTGGGCCTGGACGCAGACTTCTCCAAGTTCGGCATGGGCACCCGCTCCCAGCGTTACTCGATGCTGGTGGAAGACGGCGTGGTCAAGCAACTGAACGTCGAGCAAGGCGGCAAGTTCGAAGTGTCGAACGCCGAAACCATGCTGGGCCAGCTGTAATAAAATTCGGGCACGCAAATGCGTGCCCGAATTGCTTTATTGAGACTCTGCGACTTTGAAGATTGAGTCTGCCAACCTAGTCCCGGTTGACGCGAGCTTCGCTAACACCCGTAGTTGCTCTTTACACGCAAGATTCTCTGTCTTAGATGGATAGTTTAGCGCGTGGTCTATCTCTCCCCACGCCTCCTCAAATAGCGTTCTAACTTGAATTTCACATGTGAGGTCTGTCCGCGAATGTGGCTTAACCACATAGTGGATGCTTGTGTAGTAAGTCTCCCGCAGGACTGAGTTTAGTCCTAGCCCTTCGAAATATGCGGTGGCCTCCGGATCCCAACTGTATGCCACGGGATCCTCTTTCAATACCCAAAATCCGTCGGAAATATGTTTCATGATTGCTCGGTGGATGTCACCGAACTGCGCAGTATGCAAATGCAAGACTCGCACGCCAGCAAAATCAGTAATCTTCTCAAAGAGATTTTCTGGGGTTGGATCTAGTTCGAGCCATTTGCGCTTTAGCTTTTCTTCTAAGTGAGTAACGTCCTTTAACCTTGATTTCACTGAATGCACGAGCGCAAGTGGCGGTGCGTGAAACTTACTTGACGATTCGAAGAACTTACTTACCTGTGAGCGGAAGTACTCGAATTCATCCCGCCGAGCCGCATAGGTTTGCAGGAGAGCCCCAATTTGCGCCTGGGTCGGCGCTCTGCGCTTCGACATTAGAGTAGATCTTTGAGGTGTAGGTTGTTTACTCGCGAAACTACATCCTTCGCGAACTCATGATACGCCGCTTGTGTCGCAAGGTAGCGATCACGGTTTGTTAATACTGTCGCTTTGTCCCCGTCCTCGAGATCCGGGCTGCTCGGGAGTAACCACATTGGTCTGTGGTACTTTTGAGCATGTGTCGGGTAAGTATTGTGAGTGTGCATAACCGCCATTCCACCGATTGGTTCTGACAGTTTGCTGTCATCAATGCCCGTACTTAATTCAGCAGGGATATGCGACGCGACCGTATCGGGAACTTGCCGGGCATAGTCATAGTGCGCAATCGCCATATTCCATTTGCTAGAGCCCTCACGGCGCTTTGCGTTATAAATCGTATAGCCAAGGAAGCCAACAAAGTTTGCCGGCAAGTGGGGGCGCCGAGTCGGTGGAATCAGATGGTATAAGGTTGTAAGCTCAGTTGTCCAACGACGTAACGAGTTGCCGATATTGCGAATACCGTACAGGCTAAACAAGTCAGGAGCGCACGGCACAAGGAATGCATCGACCGTGGTCAGAATTGTTTTGTTCAATTGGCCAAGGCTAGGCGAGGTATCGACAATCGCGTAATCATATCCGTACTCTTCAGCATACTTGACGATCAGGCGACGGATTTCGCTCAAGGTTCGAATTGCTAAGGGTTGCCCAACAAACGCATCGCTCCAACGTCGGGCAAGCGTTTCTTCAAACATATGCAGCGTAAGTCGGCCAGGAACGAGATGCAGATTGTTTGAGAGTTCGATGGGCGGAGGAAGATGCTCAAGGTCGCCAATACCTTCTTCGGCAGGTTTTAACGAGAAGTGGATCGTCCGTGGCTCGGAGCATAGGGTCGCGAATTTTTTTGCGGACATTCCTTCCCGAGCGGATTGAAAACCTGGTTCGTCAATAAATGCAGTTTCAGCATCCCAAATTGACTGAATTTGATCAATTGATAGACTGTAAATCGACAGATTACACTGTGGATCAAGGTCCACAGCAAGGACTTTATGGCCAAGTTCCGCTAGAGCATGCGCTAGGTGAAACGTCAGGGTCGTCTTTCCGACTCCCCCTTTATTATTGAAGACAGAAATGATTTCGACGGTCATCCGAGGCTTTCACAAATGTGGATTAAAAGGAGTACGGAGTGCTCCAACAAATCCTAGCCCTATTTATGCTCGGATGGCAACTTAGAAATTCTACTTCTTGTAAATCTCTTTATTTGCGTTAATTTGTCGGCCTCGACTTCCGCGCGCCGATCAATTCGGCGAGGAGGGGGAGGCGGATCGCGACTTGCGCTTCTTGGGCGCCAGCATGACGCCGGTGCAGGACAGAGCGCCGCAGTAGCAGGCGAACTCTTTCTTCACCTTGGCTGTGTGGCGGGCTTCGTAGATCAGCCCATAGTTGTAGTTCAGTTCTTCGCCCTCGGCGATGTCGCGCAGGGAACAGATGTAGACGCGGTCATCGTCATCCTCCTCGGCTTCGCAGTTCGGCTCACAGGAATGATTGATGTAGCGCGCCTCGTTGCCGCCCGAACCGCCGTCGATCAGCATGCCGTTGTTCAGGCTGAAGAAGAAGGTGTGGCCGATCGGGCCGCCTTTTTCCTCGGTGCGGCGGCAGCATTCTTCCCAGTCGACGATCTCGCCGGTGTACTCGATGATGCGGGTGCCGGCCGGGATCATCCGGCGCGCAAATACGCCCCGCCCATGCACGGGCGACTCGTGGACCACATAGAGTGGTTCGGCCTCTTCGATCACATCGACTAGTAGCGCTTCTGTATTCATCTCGCCATCATAACCCGCCGCGAATTTCTTCGTGATTTCTTTCAGTCGACGGGAACAATTCCAGCGCCGGCATGTCTCATCGTTCTTTGCGTTTTGGAGCGCAGCCATGAATCGCATCGAACTTCACGATCTGGCGCGGATGCGCATTAGGGAAGGCAAGAGTCTTCTGGATGCGGAACTTTATGCCGGCAGCTACTACCTGTCGGGCTATGCTGTCGAATGCGGGCTCAAGGCTGTCATTGCAAAGCTGCAGGGGCGCAACGAATTTCCCGATAAGCGATTGGCGAACGAATGCAATACCCATAATTTACGGACCCTTGTAAGACTAGCGGGGTTGCAATTCGACCTCGAAGAAGAGATTCAGTCCAGCACAGCGTTCGCAGAGAATTGGTCCGTTGTGCGCAAATGGAGTGAGCTTGCGCGATATGAAGTGAATGTGCCAGCGCAGACGGCACGATGCATGTATGTCGCATGCGCTGGACACTTGAAAGGAGTACTACCATGGATACAGATGTATTGGTAGAGGGGCAAATGACGCAAGAAATGATCGCCGGTGGGCGCAGATTCCTTCAGGAATTGGATCAGGAAGGATTGCGGCCGGATTCCATGTATTGGGAATATGACGAGGAGAGCCGTGAATGGCTGCTTCAGGTCATCATCAAGCACATGGACAAGGAGGACAACTTCAAGATTCTCCGGCGGGTATTCAAGGTGTTGGATGACTTGCCCGAGGTGAAGGAGCTGTTGCGGCCAGATTATTTTGACGTGAGAGGGACTTCGGACCCCGGCTATAAGCTCTCGCGACAGCGGATGCCTGTTGGCCGAGGAAAAGGCGATCGCGAGTGGGCAAACCGGAACTTCTACTGCTATCGCCTTAGTTGTAGTGGCTCGGACTTGAGCTGATGGTGCTGTCAGCTCGGAGGGCGGCTACCGCCCCTGAGCAGACCGTCGGGTTCCACCAGTTGCTAGCGCGGATACACAATGAACTGATCCAGCTTGCCGTCGGGCGTGAAGTAAGTTGGCACTCGCAAGGTCCCGCCGGCGGTCTTGATGCGGAAGAATCGGTAGACAAGGCCACCACGCCGGT
>Ga0209436_101128_pt1 | contig 9898 bp, 9 predicted proteins | sample AraplaF_Cvi_mTSA_FD_184263 | JGI IMG/M metagenome (GOLD analysis project Ga0209436, IMG submission 184263) | Arabidopsis root microbial communities from the University of North Carolina, USA - plate scrape MF_Cvi_mTSA (SPAdes) (version 2) | ecosystem: Host-associated > Plants > Roots > Endosphere ...
GAATCGCCAGGCTGCCGGTGACGGCGGCCGGGGTCAGTTCCTTGACCGACGCTTCGCGGGTGTTCGGCACGAACTTCACCCACTGGTTGTCCTTGGCGATGATGTCGTTGATCTCGTCCAGCGGCACGTCCTTGCGCAGCTTGATGGTCAGCGCCTGGCTGTGGCAGCGCATGGCGCCGATGCGCACGCACAGGCCATCGACCGGGATCGCGGAGGCGGAGAAGCCTTCGCCGCGGCCCAGGATCTTGTTAGTCTCGGCGCCGCCCTTCCACTCTTCCTTCGACTGGCCGTTGCCCAGGTCCTTGTCGATCCAGGGAATCAGGTTGCCGCCCAGCGGCACGCCGAACTGCTTGGTCTCTTCCGCGGTCAGGCCGTGCTGGGTGGCCAGCACTTGCCTGTCGATTTCCAGGATGGCCGACGCCGGATTGTCCAGCAGGTGCTTGACCGAGGCATTGATGGTGCCGTACTGGGTCAGCAGCTCGCGCATGTGCTGGGCGCCGCCGCCCGATGCCGCCTGGTAGGTCATGGAAGTCATCCACTCCACCAGGTCCTGCTTGAACAGGCCGCCCAGGCCCATCAGCATGCAGGACACGGTGCAGTTACCGCCGATGAAGTTCTTCACACCTTTGGACATCGCGTCCTTGATCACGTTCAGGTTGACCGGATCGAGCACAATCACGGCGTCCTTGTCCATGCGCAGGGTCGACGCGGCGTCGATCCAGTAGCCGTTCCAGCCGGCCGCGCGCAGTTTCGGGAATACCTCGGTGGTGTAATCGCCGCCCTGGCAGGAGATGATGATCTCGCAGCGTTTCAGTTCGTCGATGTCGGTGGCGTCTTTCAGGGTAGTCTCGTTCTTCGCCATCTTCGGCGCGGCACCGCCGGTGTTCGAAGTGGAGAAGAATACAGGCTCGATATGGGCAAAGTCGCCCTCTTCCTGCATGCGCTGCATCAGGACCGAACCGACCATGCCGCGCCAACCAACAAGACCTACGAGTTTCATTTTGCTTTCCTTTGGGTGTAAATTCTTTTCAATTCTAAACCGGTAAACCGTTGCCTGACCCGCAGGGTCAGGCACCTTGGCCAGCGACCGCCGCGGACGGGTGTCTGACCCTGCGGGTCAGACACCGGGTTACCGGTTTCAGAGCGCCGCCACCACAGCATCGCCCATCTGCGAAGTGCCCACCTTGGTGGTGCCATCTTCGTAGATGTCCGGCGTGCGCAAGCCCTGGGCCAGCACTTTCTTGACAGCGTTTTCGATACGGTCGGCCTGCTCCGCGCGATTCAGCGAATAGCGCAGCATCATGGCGGCCGACAGGATCGTCGCCAGCGGGTTGGCAACGCCCTTGCCCGCGATATCGGGAGCCGAGCCGTGCGACGGTTCGTACAGGCCCTTGTTGTTGGCATCGAGCGAGGCCGACGGCAGCATGCCGATCGAGCCGGTCAGCATGGCCGCGGCATCGGACAGGATGTCGCCGAACATATTGCCGGTGACGATCACATCGAACTTCTTCGGCGCGCGCACCAGTTGCATGGCGGCGTTGTCGACATACATATGGTCCAGCGCCACGTCCGGATATTCCTTGTGCACGTCGGTCACGATGTCCTTCCAGAACTGGAAAGTTTCCAGCACGTTCGCCTTGTCGACCGAAGTCAGGCGCTTGCCGCGCTTTTGCGCCGCCTGGAATGCCACGTGGGCGATGCGGCGGATTTCGCCTTCCGCATAGCGCATGGTGTCGAAGCCTTCGCGCTGGCCCTTGAACGGACCGTCCGGGCACTCGCGCACGCCGCGCGGCTGGCCGAAGTAGATGTCGCCGGTCAGTTCGCGCACGATCAGGATGTCCAGGCCGGACACCACTTCCGGCTTCAGCGTCGAGGCGCCGGCCAGTTCAGGATACAGGATGGCGGGACGCAGGTTGCCGAACAGGCCCAGGTTCTTGCGCAGGCCGAGGATGGCCTGCTCCGGGCGCAGCGGGCGGTCCAGGGTATCGTACTTCCAGTCGCCCACGGCGCCGAACAGCACCGCGTCGGCCGCCTTGGCCAGGGCCAGGGTTTCTTCCGGCAGCGGGTGGCCCTTGGCCTCGTAACCGGCGCCGCCGACCGGCGCGGTTTCCATTTCAAATTTTTCGTCGAGCGCGTTCAGGACCTTGACGGCCTGGCTGACGATTTCCGGGCCAATGCCATCGCCCGGCAGGATTGCGATTTTCATTATTCGATCTTCTGTTAGATAACGTTGGCCAACCAGGGCTGGCTTGCGAGACGGCGCTCTTCGAACGCACGGATCTCGTCGGCATGGCGCAGGGTCAGGCCAATATCGTCGAGACCATTCATCAGGCAGTACTTGCGGAAGGCATCGATCTCGAAAGGATAGGAGACGGTGCCGCTGCTGGTGCCTACACGCTGCTGTTCAAGATCCACCACCAGGCGGTAACCCGGGAAGGCCTTGACTTCGTTGAACAGATGATCGATCTGCGCTTCAGTGAGAACGACCGGCAGCAGGCCGTTCTTGAAGCAGTTGTTGAAGAAGATGTCCGCAAAGCTTGGCGCGAGGATGGCGCGGAAACCGTACTGGTCGAGCGCCCACGGCGCGTGTTCGCGCGAGGAGCCGCAGCCGAAGTTCTTGCGGGTCAAAAGAATCGAGGCGCCTTGGTAGCGCGGCTGGTTCAGCACGAAGTCCGGATTGAGCGGACGCTTGCTGTTGTCCATGCCCGGCTCGCCGTGGTCCAGGTAGCGCCATTCGTCAAACAGGTTGGGGCCGAAACCGGTACGGTGGATCGATTTCAGGAACTGTTTCGGAATGATCGCGTCGGTATCGACGTTGGCGCGGTCAAGCGGTGCAACTAAGCCTTCATAGACTGTAAATTTTTCCATGATTCTCAACGGGTGGCGACGGCGGACCGTCGCGGTCCGCCGATCAGCGGTTATTTACTGCCGGCGCCTTCCATTTTCTGGCCGACTTTCTGGACATCCTTGCCGAAGCCCGCGACGGTATTGCAACCGGTGAGGGCGAATGCGGCGATAGCGATGGCGATGGCAAATAGCTTTTTCATGATGTTGTCTCTGGCAGGTTATGGTTAGCGGATGGATCGAACATCCACAAAATGGCCGGCGATACCGGCAGCCGCGGCCATGGCGGGAGACACCAGGTGGGTGCGTCCGCCCTGGCCTTGACGGCCTTCGAAATTACGGTTGGAAGTCGAGGCGCAGCGCTCGCCCGGATCCAGGCGGTCGGCGTTCATGGCCAGGCACATCGAGCAGCCCGGTTCGCGCCATTCAAAGCCGGCGGCCTTGAAGATCGCGTCCAGTCCTTCGCGTTCGGCCTGTTCTTTCACCAGGCCGGAGCCCGGCACTACCATGGCGAGCTTGACGTTCGATGCGCGCTGCTTGCCGCGCACTACGGCAGCGGCGGCGCGCAAGTCTTCGATGCGCGAGTTGGTGCAGGATCCGATAAACACCTTGTCGATGCGGATATCTTCAATGCGGGTGTTCGGCGTCAAGTTCATGTAGACCAGGGCCTTTTCCATGGCATCGCGCTTGACCGGGTCTTTTTCCTGGTCCGGGTCCGGCACGCGGCCGTCGATCGACGTCACCTGCTCCGGCGAAGTGCCCCAGGTCACCTGCGGCAGGATCTGCGCCGCGTCCAGCGTGACGACGAAGTCGAACTTCGCGCCCGGGTCCGAATGCAGGGTGCGCCAGTACGACACCGCCTGCTCCCACTGCGGACCCACCGGCGAATACGGGCGGCCCTTGACGTAGTTGATGGTGGTGTCGTCGACCGCGATCATGCCGGCGCGGGCGCCCGCTTCGATCGCCATATTACAGACGGTCATGCGGCCTTCCATCGACAGCGAGCGGATTGCCGAACCGGCGAATTCGATCGCGTAGCCGGTGCCGCCTGCGGTACCGATCTTGCCGATCACGGCCAGCACGATGTCCTTGGCGGTCACGCCGGCCGGCAGCACGCCGTCCACCTGCACCAGCATGGACTTGGACTTCTTGGCCAGCAGGGTCTGGGTCGCCAGCACGTGCTCCACTTCCGAGGTGCCGATGCCGTGCGCCAGCGCGCCAAAGGCGCCGTGGGTCGATGTGTGCGAGTCGCCGCACACCACGGTCATGCCCGGCAGGGTTGCGCCCTGCTCCGGGCCGATCACGTGTACGATGCCCTGGCGCTTGTCGTTCATATTGAAGTAGGTCATGCCGACCGACTTGGTGTTCTTGTCCAGGGTTTCCACCTGCAGGCGCGAGACCGGGTCTTCGATGCCGTGGGTACGGTCCGTGGTCGGCACGTTATGGTCGGCCACCGCCAGGTTGGCCGACAGGCGCCATGGCTGGCGGCCGGCACTGCGCAGGCCGTCGAATGCCTGCGGGCTGGTCACTTCGTGTACCAGGTGGCGGTCGATGTACAGGAGGGCGGTGCCGTCTTCCTCAGTGCGTACTACGTGGGATTCCCAAAGTTTGTCGTAAAGCGTTTTCATGATGCTGCCTGATTAGGTGATCCGTCTGATTATGCCATATTTTGTGCAATGCAAAACCAAGCTGTTTCCCGCCTCGTGAGCAATCTAGCGTGGGTTTCGGCGTATGGCGCCAAATAAAAAAAGCCTGCAGCCCCTTTTTGGGAGGCTGCAGGCTTGTGTTTTCTGTTTTTTTAGGAGGAGGCCTTAAGCCGCCATCCTGACACTTCCCCTGCAACCGTCCATCAGGAACGATAGGCCAACTACTAGGACCAGGTCGCCCTCGGCGGAACGCGCGGTGCCGGTAATGCCGTCCACCGACAACGCGGTCATCGGTTTGATGACCAGGTCGGCAGTGCCATCCACGGCCGAAACGGCCAGGATGTATGGCTGCGGCGAGTTCACCACGATGCCCACGCGCTCGGAGCAAGGCTCGTAACCCAGCGCATCGGCCAGCGAACGCACCGGCAGCGGACGGCCCTGATCTTTCAGGACCGGTGCGCCGCCAACTTCCATAAAGGTTTCCGGCAGTTCGACCACGCGCTCGACCACCGCCATCGGCAGCGCCAGCAGCGCGCCCGAAGTGGAGACCAGCATGGTGGGCACGATCGACAGTTCGATCGGCAGGCGGATGGCAAACTTGGTGCCCTTGCCCAGCGCCGATTCGATATGAATCGCGCCGCGGTTCTTTTCCACGGCGGTCTTCACCACGTCCATGCCGACGCCGCGGCCGGAAACGGACGATGCCACTTCCTTGGTCGAAAAGCCCGGCAGGAATACCAGCTGGTAGGACTCGTCGTCCGACAGGTTGGCGCTCGGCGAGATCAGCCCCTTCTCCGCTGCCTTGCGGCGCAGTGCAACCGGGTCCATGCCCTTGCCGTCGTCCTGCAGCACGATCATGACGGAGTTGGCCTCCTGCCATGCCTTGAGGGAGATGTAGGCTTTCGGCGGCTTGCCGATGGCCATGCGTGCATCCGGCGCTTCCACCCCGTGGTCCAGCGCATTGCGCAGCATGTGCACCAGCGGATCGTACAGGCTGTCCACCACCACGCGGTCAACTTCGGTTTCCGCACCCTCGATGGTCAGTTCAACTTCCTTGCCCAGGTCTTTCGCCAGTTCGCGCACCAGGCGCGGGAACTTCTGGAACAGGCGGCCGACCGGCTGCATGCGGGTCGCCAGGGTAGCACGCTGCAGTTCGGTGGAATAGCGCGAAGCGCGTTCCAGCGTTTCGGTCAGGGCCGACATCAGCGTCGCAGCCTGGCCTTCGAATTTGAATTGCTGCAGGCGCTCCAGCAGCACGGCAGCCTGGTTGGCGGCCTGCACCGATTCGCCGGCCACTTCCAGCAGCGCATCGAGCTTGACGGCGTCGATACGGATCGATTCTTCCTTGGCCGGCGCGGAGGTCGGCTTGGCTTCGCCGGCCGGGCGTTCTTTCGCCTCCGGGGCCGGGGCGTGCACGGCGGCCGGGGTGCCTTCGGCGGCTGCATGCGCCGCGGCGACGCCTTCGGCGCGCGCATCCACTGCAGGACGCACATAGGTACCAGGCGGCACGACGGCTTCATACATGCCTTCCCAGTCCAGCCCATCGGCGGACGGCGCGGCGCTTGGCGCAGCGGCGGCAGGTGGGGCAGCGGCAGGTGCAGCCGCAGCCGGTGCCGCGGCCGGCTTGGCCTTGCCCGCAGCGGAGCTGGCCTTGCCTTCGATCGCATCCTTCAGGATCGCTTCCAGGTCGGCCGGCATCGGCGCCAGCTGGTCCGGCGCGGTGCCGTTATTCAAATCGGTGAGCTGGTCGGCCACGAAGCCGGACGCCTGCAGCGCCGCTTCGATCGACAGCGGCGTGACCGGCGCGGCGCCGGTACGCAGCGCGTCGAACAGGTTTTCGGTCAGGTGGCAGGCCGACACCAGCGCGCCCAGGTTCATGAAGCCCGCGCCACCCTTGATGGTGTGGAACGAGCGGAAAACTGCGTTCAGCGTTTCCTTGTTGTCAGGATCACGTTCGAGGCGCAGCAAGTGCTCTTCGACGTTGACGGCCAGGTCCATGGCCTCGACAACGAACTCCTTGAGCATATCGTCCATTAGAACCCCAGGTCGGCAAGCAGGTCATCGACGCTGTCCTGATTCAGGGCTTCCGATGGAACGGATGGACCCGACATCAGCGACACCTCTTTCTGCGCAATCTTCTCGCGCACCTCAGCCGGCGCATTGTCTTTCAACAGTTGCGCCAATTCGGTTTCGACCTTCTTGGTGATGGCCACGACCTTCTTGATCAGCTGGCCGGTGATGTCCTGGAAGTCCTGGGCCATCATGATTTCCAGCAGGCGGGCTTTTTCCGCCTCCGTTGCTTGCGCTACCTTGGTGGCAAAAGCGCGCGAATCGCCGGCCAGGGCCTTGAAGTCCTCAATGCTCAGCTTGCCGGCAAACAGGTCCGCCCAACGGTCTTCCATTTCCTTGGCTTGCTTGGACAGCACTTCCTGTGCCGGCATGCCGTCGTCCAGGGTATTCAGGACCTTGTTGGCCGCCTGCTCGGTCAGCGATGCGACATATTCCAGGCGGTCCTGCGCGTCGACGATCTGGGTGGACGCTTCGGTCAGGGCCTTGTCGTAGCCCAGCTCACGCAGCGAATCATGCAGCAGGCGTACGATGCCGCCCAGGCGCTCGAACATGCCCTCCGCATGCTCGCCCCCTTCGGCCGGCGCTTCGCCAGCTGCAGCTGGAGCTGGGGCCTGTGCCGGCGCTGCAGCCGGGGCCGCGGTCTTGCTGGACGCGGCGACGGAATCAAACAGGCTTTCCAGGTCATCGGAATCGCCGGACTCGGATGCCGCAGCGGCCGGAGCCGGCGCTGGAGCAGGTGCAGGCGCATTCGCCCGTTGCGCGGATACTTCCTCAAATAATGCATCGAAATCATCAGCGGCGTCGGTCATAATTCCTGCTTCTCCATAATTTTCAAAAGTTCCTGCTGCCGAAAAAAGATTGTCAAATTTGACGCTCGGCAATAAATAAGGCACTCACGCGAGTGTAACAGGGGCAGCCCCCTCAGTTCAATCTCTTAGGTGAAGCCAAACCGCCCTCCCAGTGTACTGTTGTATTTGCGGATGGTGTGAAATACGCGCTGCAAGCCCCTGAAATAACGGGAATTTGCGCCATCTGCGATGTCCTCGTGACAGTTTCTTGATAATTATCAACTCTTTACAGCAGAACAATACCGATAAACGGGGCTACAATGAAGGCAGGAACTGGCTCTTTTAATAGTTAAAGGAGGCTGAGATATGTACCGGAAAATCCTGATAACGACGGACGGCTCGGCCGTTTCCAGCAAGACCGCCTGTGCCGGGGTCGAGTTCGCCCAGCAGCTCGGGGCCGAAGTGCTGGCCTTGTTCGTGGCGCCGGAATACCAGTACCCGATCTATGTGGAGATCATCCCGCCCAGCTATCCCAGCGAGGAAGAGTACCGGGCGGCAATGCAGCGCGCCGGCAACGAGCATGTTCAGTCTATCCTCGAGTCCTGCGCCAAAAAAGGCGTGCGGGCGGAAGGCATGACAGCCTTTGCCGAAAGCGCAGCGCTGAAGATCGTCGACGTGGCCGGCCAGTGCGGCTGCGACCTGATTTTCATTGGCTCGCACGGCCGCAGCGGCTGGGGACAGCTGCTGCTGGGCAGCGTGACCAACAAGGTGCTGTCGCACGCCAAGATCCCGGTGCTGGTGCACCGCCTGATCAAAGACCCGCGCCCGGCCTGAACGGCCTGGCGTTACGACGCGCTCCGGCCTGCCGGGCCGGAGTGTGAAGACAAGTATTGCTAACTTTTTGAGGAACTATGATTCGCATTGTCATTGCCGACGACCACACCATCATGCGCGAAGGTCTCAAGCGCATTCTTGACGGGGCTCCCGACATCGACATCGTAGGCGAAGCCATCGACGGCTTCGAAGTCCTCACCCATATCCGCCAGGGCGGCTTCGACCTGCTGCTGCTCGACCTGTCCATGCCCGGACGCAGCGGCGTCGACCTGATCCGCCAGATCCGCAGCGAATCGCCCAAGCTGGCCATCCTGATCCTCACCATGCACGAGGAAGAACAATACGCCGTGCGCGCCATCCGCGCCGGCGCCCAGGGCTACCTGACCAAGGAAAGTGCCGGCACCCAGCTGGTAGGCGCGATCCGCAAGGTCGCCTCCGGCCGCCCCTATATTTCCACCGAAGTGGCCGAGCAACTCGCGCTGAACATCATGCAGCCGGCCGAAACGCTGTTGCACAAACAGCTGTCCGACCGCGAATTCGAGGTGTTTTCCTTGCTGGTGTCGGGAAAATCCATCACTGAAATCGCCAACGGCCTGCATTTGAGCGTGAAAACCGTCAGCACCCACAAGACCCGCATCATGCAGAAGATGGGCATGGCGTCCCTCTCTGAAATGGTCCAGTACGCAGTGGCGCACAAGCTGTTGACCCCGTTCAAGGCATGATTGGCAAGGTTGACTTTAGGATAATTCCTACATTGCCCCACTGCCCTCCTACGGGCATATTCAGCAACGACTGATATTTTTCCCACATTCACGTTGGCATACTGAAACCATTCCGTTTGGGAACCAGGAGATCAGCATGCTCTCAACGCAACCCGTGTCCCATGAGGCCGGCCGACAGCGGCAAGGCCGTTTGTGGTCCAACCTGAAAGAAGTGTGCGAACTGCTGCACTTGCCGCCGGTATCGCTCAATTCCGAAGAGCTGCTGTTCCAGCACGTGCAATTCAAGACCGGCCAGCGGGTGCACACCATCGGCCAGCCGTTCGACATGCTGTACGTGGTGAACTCCGGTTTCATGAAAACGGTGCTGATTGACGAATTCGGCAACGAGCAGGTGCTGGCCTTCCCGATGAAGGGCGACCTGATGGGCGTGGACGGCATCCACAGCAAGACCTACTCCTCGGAGGCGGTGGCGCTGTCGGACTGCGACCTGATCCTGCTGCCGTTCAAGAAGCTGACCACGCTGGGCCGTACCCACGTGGAGCTGGAGAACATGATGTACGGCGTGATGAGCCGCGAACTGGTGCGCGAGCAAGCCATGATCGGCATGCTCGGCGCCCTGAGCGCGGAGGCGCGGGTGGCGCGCTTCCTGGTCACGCTATCGGAAAAGTTTTCGCAGATGGGCTATTCGAGCAAGCTGTTCAACCTGCGCATGACGCGCCACGAGATCGGCAGCTACCTCGGACTGACGCTGGAAACGGTCAGCCGCACCCTGTCAGCCTTCAACGAGATCGGGCTGATCAGCGTGGACCAGCGCACCATCGGCATCAAGGACGTCGACGCATTGAAATCCCTGCGCCGCCTGCCGCCCTCGCGCACGCGCAGCAAGCTGCCGTCGCGCGCCAAAGCCGCCGCCAGCGAAGCTGCCGTGCCGCTGCTGGCGACACTGTAAAGAGTACTACTCACCCAGCTTTGGCCCGCTTCGGCGGGCCTCTTT
>Ga0209436_101129_pt1 | contig 9882 bp, 11 predicted proteins | sample AraplaF_Cvi_mTSA_FD_184263 | JGI IMG/M metagenome (GOLD analysis project Ga0209436, IMG submission 184263) | Arabidopsis root microbial communities from the University of North Carolina, USA - plate scrape MF_Cvi_mTSA (SPAdes) (version 2) | ecosystem: Host-associated > Plants > Roots > Endosphere ...
CTATGTTCTGTCATATTCCTTTCCAGGCAATCATACAGCTGGTCGGTTTCTTTGATCTTATAGATCCCTACCAGGGCCAGGTTTGATTTAGGGATCTGTGGTTTTTCCACTACCCGCACGATATCTCCGGCATCATTGAGTTCGGCTACGCCAAAACTACGGGGATCATCCACTTTCTTCAGGCCCAGTTGCGAGACTGGAGAAGCGATGAGTTCCCTGATATTTCCTTCACAGATGGTATCGCCCAGTACAATGAGGATCTCATCGTCACCCACTACTTTTTTAGTGAGCAGGATGGCATGGCCGGTACCCTCACGTACATTTTGCTGTACGAAGTGACAGGTAAGGTGAGGATATTTCTTTTGCACATAGTGCTGGATCTTTTCTCCCAGGTAACCGATGACGAATACGAATTCGGTAATGCCTGCTTCCTCCAGCTGATCAATAATAATACTGAGAATTGTTTTGCCCGCGAGCGGGATTAACGCTTTAGGCTGAGTATATGTATGTGGACGTAGCTTGGTGCCAGCACCGGCTACAGGTATAATGGCCTTCATGTACCGCAGCGATTTGATGTTTTTTAGTCTACCGAGGGCGTGAAGGTAGAACAAAATTTATAAATAGAATAGTGGAAATGCCCCTACACAGGGAGGAATGCACTGTATGCAATGGCTAAGCAGTGGAATTAACTGAGATTGGGAGGTTTAATAGAAAAAAGTTCTAGTATATGTTAAAATTGAACTATTGACAATCCATAAAATCGATTAACTTTGTCGCAAATTTTCAATGTAAATGCAAAGAGATCAGCAAATATTTAATATCATCGGCCAGGAGCTGGAGCGTCAGCGTCATGGTATAGAATTGATTGCATCGGAGAACTTTACCAGCTTGCAGGTAATACAGGCAATGGGTACTGTACTGACTAACAAATATGCAGAAGGTTATCCCGGACGTAGATATTATGGTGGCTGTGAAATTGTAGACCTGAGTGAACAGCTGGCTATTGACAGGGCGAAAGAGATTTTTGGTGTTGAGTATGTGAACGTACAGCCTCACTCCGGTGCGCAGGCAAATGCTGCTGTATTGCTGGCGATCCTGAAACCAGGTGATAAGATCCTGGGTCTGGATCTGAGCATGGGTGGTCACCTGACACACGGTTCTCCTGTTAACTTTTCTGGTAAACTGTATCAGCCATTTTCTTATGGTGTGAACAAGGAGACTGGTTTGGTGGAGTATGATAAGATGGAAGAGATTGCGCTGAGAGAGAAACCACAGGTGATTATTTGTGGTGCTTCTGCTTACAGCCGTGACTGGGATTACAAACGTATCCGTCAGATCGCTGACCAGGTGGGTGCTTTTGTGATGGCAGATATTGCTCACCCTGCTGGTTTGATTGCGAAAGGGTTGTTGAATTCACCGTTTGAGCATTGTCATTTTGTGACGACTACTACGCATAAGACATTGCGTGGACCTCGTGGTGGTATGATTATGCTGGGTAAAGATTTTGAAAATCCGTTTGGGTTGAAGACGCCGAAGGGTGAGGTGCGTATGATGAGTAGTCTGATTGATACAGCGGTGTTCCCTGGTATTCAGGGTGGTCCGTTGGAGCATGTGATTGCTGCAAAGGCAGTTTCTTTCTTTGAGATCTTGTCTGATGATTATACTGTGTATGCGAAGCAGATTATTAAGAATGCGCAGGCGATGAGTAAGGCGCTGGTGGATAAGGGGTATGAGATTGTATCTGGTGGTACTGATAACCATTTGATGCTGATTGATCTGCGTAATAAGAATATTTCTGGTAAGAAGGCGGAGCAGGTGTTGGTGAAGGCGGATATTACAGTGAATAAGAATATGGTGCCGTTTGATGATAAGTCTGCGTTTGTGACTTCTGGTATTCGTGTGGGTGTGCCGGCGATTACTTCAAGAGGGATGACGGAAGAGCATATGGGGCAGGTGGTGAGCTGGATTGATGAGTTGCTGATGGATGCGGATAATGAGGCGAAGATTGCGTCAGTGAGAGGTGCGGTGAATGATTTTATGAAGCAGTTCCCGTTGTATCCGGAGTTGTAGTTTGATGTGAATTAAAATGTTTATAGTGGAAAAGCCTCCCAATTGGGAGGCTTTTTCTATTCTTTCATTGATTTAGCGAAATTGCGGATGTCTTCGTTTCGTATTTTTCTGAATCCAACGATCGACTTCCCCATTTTAGGAATCAGCGAATATCCCCATGCCTGGAACATCTCATCACTAATATCCGTGTGGCACAGCGGCATTCCATTGATCGGATCAATGACTACGGGAACATGCACTTCCATACTAGGCGTGTTTTTATCAAAAGTAGAAAACACCCCTGCCGGTACATAAGCCATCACAGTGCCTGCAAAGCCATCTTTTCGGAATAGCCCTTCCAGGTCTTCATAATTTACATACTTAATCGGATAAGGATAATCCGTTCCTGCCTTCCCTTTTTCAAAATCATCATCCAGCCAGTTATTACACAGGATCAGGGTTCTATCTTTCAGATAGATCGCATTATGCTTACTGGTAGATTGCATCATTGCCTTTGCCGCTTTATCATCCACATGTTCTGAAAACACATAAGTAGATAATCGAACACCCACTGCCAGGTCCAGAAAATCCGGAAAGCGTTCCGACATATTCTGAATATAAAAAGGATGCATCACATCATTCTCAATAAAGTACATGTTGATCACCGGTACACTCAGATCTTTTGCATCACTTTTCCATACAAGATCAGAAGTAAATGTTTGTGCGGATTTTGCATAATGGCTTTTACTGGGTTTCACATGCAGCGATTGACAGTCCATTACAATATAACTTCTGTCATTTTTCTTTCGCAGCTTTTCAACTTCTTTTTCTGTTCTCTGTTCGATTGTAGCTGTGACTCCATCCACGTTCCAGAATTGTCTGACAACTTCCGGGAAATCCAGGTTTAACTGTTTAATAGCTTGCTTATACTCCTCTGCTTGTGCGTGGCTGTGACGACGTAGTTGTTTTAGAATACTCTTATCCGGAACTTCTTTTACTACGATAATTTTCGTCCGTTTTTTCAATTTCTCCAGGTCTTTTGATTTTACGAACTGTGCGGAGGCCACAAATGCAGTTAACAGGAGGCTTAAACTAAGCAAGGCGGATATGGTACCTTTCATAGGGATTAGATTTAATTTAAACCACAGCGGCAAATATAATTTATTAAAAATTCTTAATGTGTAGAAAAGTCGCTACAAATAATTTTTTAACATTTTGGGATAGGAAAATGAGCTGTCCACCGGCTAGAGCCGGTGGACAGCTCATTTATAAACTTTTTTAATTGAAAATTTGGAATTCTCATTCGCTTCTCTATCTTTGTAGTGTACTAGTCAAGTAGTACACTAAATCACACACTATGATAACTATCCAAAATCTTCATTTCCACTACAAAAAGGGTAGACCATTGTTTGAGGGCTTGAATTTAGAATTGGAAGCCGGTCACGTTTATGGCCTCCTGGGCAAAAACGGGGCAGGAAAATCCAGTTTGCTGATGCAGATTGCCGGACTGCTCTTTCCTGTTAGCGGAACATGTAAAGTAATGGGCTACGAATCCAAATACCGTCAGCCATCGTTCCTCAGTAACCTCTTCCTGGTGCCCGAAGAGTTTTACCTGCCGCAGGTAAGCATCGATCGTTATGTGAACACCTATGCTCCTTTTTATCCCAATTTCGATGAAAAAGCATTTCATCAATACCTGCATGAATTCCAGGTACCCCGTAACCAAAAGCTCACTGAAATGAGTTATGGCCAGAAGAAGAAAGTCATCATCAGTTTTGGTCTGGCTACCAATACCAAATGCCTGATCATGGATGAACCTACGAATGGGCTGGATATCCCGTCCAAGAGCCAGTTCAGAAAAGTCATTGCTGCTGCGGTGAATGAAGAGAAATGTATTGTCATCTCCACGCACCAGGTAAGGGATCTGGATAACCTGATTGATAATATTGTGGTGATCGACAATCACAAGATCATTTTCAAACAGGATGTAGAAACGGTGACCGAAAAACTGAGTTTCAGGAGTGTGAAACAACTTGATGAAACAGAGAATGTGGTGTTCGCAGAAAGTTCTGTATTGGGCCATGCTGTCATCACGGAAAATGCAGGTGGTACACCCGGCAGGTTAGATATGGAACTGCTCTTTAATGCCGTACTGGAGCCTTCCGGACGGATTAACCAACTCTTTTAATTTCCCTTATGCAAACGAGTAATGTATTTCATGCGCCGCGATTTGGCGCGTATTTTAAAAAGCATCTTGTAGACAATCTGAGATTGTACCTGATGTCTCTGGTGGTGTTGGTAGGTGTGTTGATCGCTTTGGGGTTGATTGGTATTTTTACCAACAGCGGAGATATTATCCGGCCTACTTTTCTTTTACCTTTCTATGGCATCCTGTTGTTTGTAGCGGGTTTGATCTTTTCCGGCTTTTCATTCATGCAGTTAGGCGATAAGCCGAAAGGTATCGACTATTTATTGTTGCCCGCTTCGCATTTTGAGAAATTTCTCACCACCTTATTGGTCACCACAGTCGGCTTTTTATTGGTGTATCATGTTGCTTTTGGTACTGCAACGTTTATAGGAGCGGGTATCGTTTCTTTAAGCAAGGATAAGCATGTGATTGAAACTGGTTTTTCAGATGATCTGAAGAGAGATCTGATACAGATTTATCATTTTTGGTTTGTAGCGCAGGCGATTATTTTGCTCGGGTCTGCTTATTTTCACAAATATAGTATTGTAAAAACCCTGTTCGCGTTATTCATTTTTATATTACTCATTGGCCTGGTAAATGCAGCGTTTATGAACATTTTGTTCCATGGTCATTTAGCGCATTGGGCAGCGTCTGCACCTTTCTTTGGTGTTGCTCTGGTGAGGGATTCGAATGTGGAAGTCTATCGTTCCATCTTTTTGGAGGCGCCATTATGGGTGAAAGACACGATGTTTTTTGTATGGCGGTTTATACTTCCACCGGCATTGTGGGCATTGGCTTATTTCAGGTTAAAGGACAAGGAGATTTAAATTTTTAACTCATGGAATTTAAAGAATCACAAGCGATATATCTGCAGATCGCGGATTATATATGCGAACAGATCCTGTTGGATAAGTGGAAGGCAGAAGACAGGCTGCCATCCGTGAGGGAGCTGGCGGTGCAAACGGAAGTCAACCCAAATACGGTGATGCGTACCTGTGAGTATTTGCAGCAGTATGAGATCATCTATAATAAAAGAGGGATTGGGTATTTCGTGGCATCGGATGCGATGAAGCGGATCAAGCAGCTGAAGAAAGAGCGGTTCATGGAGAATGAGTTGCCGCAGTTCTTTCGGAATATCTACCTGCTGGATATTGAGCTGGATGAGCTGAAGACGCATTATGAGAAATATAAGCGTTCACATTTCAGGTAATTAAAATTTAGAAAAATGAAGACCAGTATAAAAATGTTACTCGTTTTTGTTGGCATCGTATTATTGTTGGTGCTGGCATCAGATGTAGTGTTATGGGCATATTATAAAAAGGGGATCAATGGGGATGGAACGGCCTTGCGGTTCCCGAAGAAAGGGGAAGACCTGTATCAAGAAAAAAAGTCTGCATTACATCCCTTCAAGGCGATTGTGATCAATGCAAATGATGTGCGGATCACGGGTAGTACAGGAAATGATAGTATCGGCATCAGGAAAGATAATGATGATGCTAATGTGCACTGCTATAAGCAGGTAGGTGATACCTTGTATCTCGAACTGCTGGATGGAGGGATCACCGTGTATTGCAAGTCCGTGCAGTATATCAAACTAGCAAAAGATTCGATGCGTTTGAGTCTTAGCGACCTGAAAATACCAGCGCTGGAGATAACAGCATTCAATAATAACTATTTGGATCTGAATGAGGTGGAAGTAGGTCAGTTTGCATACAAAGGAGGAAAGAATAGCCGGCTGGTGAGCTATAATCACGGGAAAATTGATTCATTGGATGTGCAGTTGGCTGAATTTGGAAGTATTAGGCTGGAGGATATAAAGGTCAAAAAATTTACGCTTAATGCTTATCAGATGCAGGACTTTTGGCTGAGTGAAGAGACACTTTCAGGGTTAACATTATTCAAAAGAAATTAAATATTGATATTTCGAGATGATATAAGCAAAGCCATGTTGATAGAGCCCGCTGTTTAGCGGGCTCTCCATATTTTATCAGATCTGTGTTGCGAGATAAGCCATTGTACCCATCCCTGTTTCTATTGCACGTTCGTCGATATCAAATGTAGGTGTGTGCACACCTGATGTAATACCTTTTGCAATATTCCCTGTTCCTAATCTAAAGAAACAAGCCGGAATGATCTGGCTATAAAATGCGAAGTCCTCAGCGCCCATTCTCACTTCGGTATCCTGTACATGTTCCTGTCCCAGATATTCTCCGGCCAGTGCCCTGGAGCGTTCGGTCACTTCTTCGTTGTTATACAGGCAGGGATAACCTACCAGGATATCAATTTCAATCTCTGCTCCCATAGCATGTGCCAATTCAGTTGCCTGTTTTTTGATGATCTCATGGGCTTTAAAGCGCCAGGTTTCATCCATCGCCCTGAAGGTGCCCATCAGTTTTACTTCGCTGGGGATTACGTTAGTCGTGTAGCCACCATTGAATGCACAGATACTGAGTACGGAAGGGGAGAAGGGATTATTGTTACGGCTGATCACCTGTTGTAAACTCACGACCAGGTGGGATGCCACAAGAATGGTATCGGTAGTCAGGTGAGGTTGGGCAGCATGACCGCCTTTGCCTTTGATAGTGATATAGATCTCATCGGCACTTGCCATATACTGACCTCCGCGGAAACCCAGTAAACCGGCTTCCATAGAAGGTTGTACGTGCATACCCAGGATGGCATCGGGGCGTGGATTTTCCAGCGCACCATCTTTGATCATGAGACTTGCACCACCAGGATGTTTTTCTTCACCCGGCTGGAAGAGAATCTTGATCGTGCCTTCAAATTCATCTTTCAGCTCCTGGAGGATGCGGGTAGCACCCAGTATGCAGGTAGTATGTACATCATGACCACAGGCATGCATAATGCCGGCGTTCAATGACTTATAAGGTACATCGTTGGCTTCAGTGATGGGGAGGGCATCGATATCAGCACGGAGTGCGATGACTTTTTTGGATGGATTTTTTCCTTCTATGATCGCTACAATTCCGGTTCCGGCTATGCCGGCAGTATATTTTACACCGAAAGCATCCAGTTGTTGCTGAATGTACTTTGATGTTTCAAATTCCTGGAAGGATAGTTCGGGATTTGCGTGAATATGTCTTCTGATAGCAATGAACTCAGGCGCGTATTTGTGCGCGAGTTCCTTAATACGATTCTTCATTCCCTGCTTCTTTCTCTGGTTGTACATTAATAGTGGCTGGCACTACGAATATGCCGCCAGTGAAGCTGGAAGATAATTTATCTCTCAGATCGGCAGCTTCATCCCTGTTTTTGAAATCACCTACGCGTACTTTGAAATAAGGTGCCTGGTAGTCCAGGTAAGTACGGTAGTCGGGGTAGAGTTGCATCACCTTCGCTTTCATGTCGGTAGCTTCATTTCTTTTGTTGGTAGAAATGACCTGTACCCTGAAACCTGGTTGGTTACGGATAGCGAGGGTGTTGATATAGATCTGTTTTTTGATCAGCAGGTCGAGCCGGCTGTCTTTTACCACTTTCACACCGCCATTGTTGGCAGCAGTCAGGGTATTGTCCTGAGCGGAAGCAAGGGTGCCGATCAGTAATCCGGATAATAATATGATTATGTGTTTCATGTTCAGTCGTTTAGAGGATTGGGGTATGGTTAATATGTGCCTGTGGCACCTGTAGTTGCCTCCCCTTTAGCCTCTTTCATCAATGCTACGCCGCTGGAAGTTCCCAATCTGGTAGCGCCGGCAGCGATCAGCTCCTGGGCGAAGGCAAATGTACGAACTCCACCTGAAGCTTTTATCTGAATATTTTGTGGCAGATGGGCCCGCATCAGTTTTACGGCTTCTACGGAGGCGCCTTTTTCGGCGTATCCGGTGGATGTTTTTACATAGTCTACGCCGTATTTAGCGTAGATCTCACAGCATTTGATGATCTCTTCTTCCAATAATATGCCACTTTCTATGATCACTTTCAGGACCACCTTTTTGGGTTGGTTGCGGATCACGGCCATGATATTGTTGATTTCTTTTTCGATGTAGTCCCAGTCTTTGTTGCGGATGGCGAGGAGGTTGGCAACCATGTCGACTTCGTCGGCTTCGTCAACGATGGCGAGGACGAGTTCGGCGAGTTTGGCTTCGATGGCCGAGTAGCCGAATGGGAAGCCGATAACGGTGGCTACTTTGGTGGGGGTGCTGCTGGTGAAGGTTTTGGCTACCTTGACGAAGGGTGGGGGAACGCATACTGCGGCGAAGTCGTATTCAACGGCTTCCATGCAGAGGTTTTTGATGTCTTCGAGGGTGGTGGTAGGTTTGAGGACCGTGTGGTCGATGTATTTGTTCAGCTGCATAGTGAAGTGGTTTTCGGGTGCGAAGGTAGGGAAAATTGTAGGATTGTCAGGAGGGAACGGGAATGGTTGAAATGACAAAAGGTTTATGCAGAATGAACGAAAATGGATCAGGGAAAGCTAGGCTGGTAGAGGGATTGGGGTTATTTTTGTGGAGACAATTATTAATCACAATTAAAACAAAATGTTATGATGAGTATTTTTCATCCGGATTACATGCTTTGGAGAATGGATGTAGTTTTAAAAGAAGGTAGGGAAAGGTTTAAAAACTTTACACCTGAGGAAAAGATTAAGTATTTTCAATGGTTAGGATGGACTGATGAAAAGGGGGTAGCTACTCCAGAGTTTGAACCAATAAGGGCTTATCTGCAATCTGTAAAAAACCAATAAATTTATATGTACGAAATGAAAAACCAGCTGATACTGGGTTTCCATGGATGCGATGAGGAAACCTGTCAGAAATTAATTAATTCTACCAACGAGTTTTATTTTAATAAGAATCCTTACGATTGGCTTGGCCATGGAATGTATTTCTGGGAGAATGATATAAACAGAGCCTGGAAATGGGCATTGGAAAAGCATCGACAAGGAAAAATTAAAAAACCGGCAGTAGTAGGAGCGTTCATTGCTACCGGTAATTGTTGTGATTTTCTAAATTTAAAATATACCGAGAAGTTAGCAGGATATTATATGGATATGATAGTGGCATCCGGTGACTCATCTCAAAACGAAGATGTTAAATCAGATCCTCATAAGGATAAACTGCTAAGAAAATTAGATTGTGCAGTAATTGAATTTATGCACAAGAGCATAAGCAAGAGCCAGGAACTGGAACGACAAAAGTTGGGCTTTGAACTTACTCCCAGCTATGACACTGTTCGAAATGCTTTCCTTGAAGGTGCTTCTGCTTTTCCCGGTTCTGCAATAAAACTCAAAACCCATATCCAAATCTGCGTTCGTAACCCACGTAATATCCTCGCTTTTTTCCGTCCTCGTCTCGAACTCCCCCTGCAAGTAGCTGCGTAATCTAAGTATAATCCAAAAAACAAAGGGTGCCTCAGCTGAGACACCCTTTACTATTTTCATCAGTTCAGGACTACAAATCCTTCCCATGACAATTCTTAAACTTCTTCCCACTACCACAAGGACAAGGATCATTCCTTCCTACCTTAGGCCCTACCTTCACCGGATCCTGCTTCATCGGCTCCGCATTCGTAGCATACTCCTGCGCCTCATGACCATTAGTCGTTTCAAAATCCTGATGTGTCGCCTTCATCTTGCTCATATCAGTCTTCTGCTCACGAGCCTCTCTGATCGGAGCCTGTGGAGGACG
>Ga0209436_101137_pt1 | contig 9853 bp, 10 predicted proteins | sample AraplaF_Cvi_mTSA_FD_184263 | JGI IMG/M metagenome (GOLD analysis project Ga0209436, IMG submission 184263) | Arabidopsis root microbial communities from the University of North Carolina, USA - plate scrape MF_Cvi_mTSA (SPAdes) (version 2) | ecosystem: Host-associated > Plants > Roots > Endosphere ...
CGCCAAAAGACGGCCACGAAGACATGCTGGAAACCAATCCAGGCGCATGTATCGCCAAGGCCTACGACATGGTGCTGAACGGCTGGGAACTGGGCGGCGGCTCGATCCGTATCCACCGCGAAGAAGTGCAGTCGAAGGTGTTCCGCGCGCTGAAGATCGGTGCCGAAGAAGCCCGCGAGAAGTTCGGCTTCCTGCTGGACGCCCTGCAGTACGGCGCGCCTCCGCACGGCGGCCTGGCGTTCGGCCTGGATCGTATCGTGACCCTGATGACCAAGTCCGATTCGATCCGCGACGTGATCGCCTTCCCGAAAACCCAGCGCGCGCAGTGCTTGCTGACCCACGCTCCTTCGCCAGTCGACGAGAAGCAGCTGCGTGAGCTGCATATCCGCCTGCGTTCGGCTGAGCCAAAGGTAGCTGGCTAAAACCGGTAAACCAGTGTCAGACCCGCAGGGTCTGACACTTGGCCCGCGACCGCTGCAGATCGGTGTCTGAGCCTGCGGGTCAGACACCGGGTTACAGGTTTTAGGAATGAAGCCCTACAAAATCCCGGAATCCGTCCTGGTGGTCATCCACACCGCCGACATGGAAGTATTGCTGATCGAGCGCGCCGGCAATCCGGGCTACTGGCAATCCGTCACCGGCTCCAAAGACGCCGTCGACGAACCCCTGCTCACCACCGCCACCCGCGAACTGTTCGAAGAAACCGGCATCGTCGCCGACGGCAAGGACATCGTGCTGCGCGACTGGGGCCTGCAGAACATCTACGAAATCTATCCCATCTGGCGCCACCGCTACGAACCCGGCGTCACGCACAACCTCGAACACATCTTCAGCGTACAGGTGCCGCGCAACGTGCCAATCATGCTGAGTCCGCGCGAGCATACCGCCCACGTCTGGCTGCCCTACCTTGACGCCGCTGACCGCTGCTTTTCCCCCTCCAACGCCGAAGCCATCCTGCAACTGCCGCAGCACGTGTAACTAGCATTTTGCTCGTTAATTGCACCTTGCGGGATCTGGCTATAATCGGACATCGACCGTCACGCTGGGGGCGCACGCCATGCCGGAGACTCAGGATATTCTTCTGGAGCAGTTGCAGGTTGGCCTATACGTCCACCTCGACCTGAAGTGGTTTGAACACCCCTTTGCGTTCAGCCACTTCAAGATCAAGTCGCAGGAACAGATCCACCAGTTGCGCAGCCTCGGCTTGAACAAGATTCGCATCGACCCGGCCTTGAGCGATGTGCAGCCCGTGGCGTTGCCGGCCGATGCCCCGGCAAGCGCCGCCTCGCCAGCCGCGCCCCAGGTGCCGGCGCCCGATTCACCCGAACTGATCGCCAAACGTGCCATGATGGAGCGCATGCGCCAGCAGCGCGAGAACGCGGCCCGCATCGAGCACGCTTTCGTCGATACGGCGCGCGAGATAAAAGATATGGAGAAGAACATCTTCGCGCGTCCGGCCGAGAGTTTGCAGAAGGCCAGCGAAATGATCGGCAAGATCGCGGACTCCATCCTGAGTGCGCCGGAGCTGGCCATCCACGTCATGGGCGACCGCACCGGCGGCGAGGAAATCTACCTGCACTCGCTGAACGTCACCATGCTGGCCATGATGATTGCGCGCGACATCAAGCTGCCGCGCGAAGTGGCGAGCGCGATGGGCGTCGGCTCCATGTTCCATGACCTTGGGGTGCGCAATATCCCGGACAAGGTCTTGACCAAGGCCGAAGCGTGGACCCATTCCGAGCAGCACCTGTACGAAACCCACTGCGCGGTCGGCACCGAAATGGGGCAGCAGCTCAAGTTTCCCGCCGCCGCCGTGGCCATCGTGCGCGACCATCACGAAATGTACGACGGCAGCGGCTACCCGCGCCACCTGAAAGGCGAGGAGATCGGCGTACTTGCGCGCATCGTGGGGATCGCCAACTACTACGACCGCCTATGCAACCCGGTCAACGGCACGCCCGGCCTGACTCCGCACGAGGCGCTGTCGCTGATGTTCGCCAAGAATCGCGGCAAGTTCGATCCCAAGCTGCTGCAGGTGTTCATCCGTTGCCTGGGCGTGTACCCGCCGGGCACCATTGTGCAGCTGTCGAACGGCGCCACCGGCATGGTCGCCACCATCAATACCGAAAAGCCGAACAAGCCCGAACTCGTGGTGTATGAGCCGGGCATCCCGCGCGAAGATGCGATCATGGTCGACATGGCACTGGAGAGCGACTTGAATATCGTGCGCGCCATCAAGCCCACGCAAGTGCCCAAGGAAATCTACGCTTACCTCAGTCCACGCAAGCGGGTCAGCTATTACTTCGACGCCACCAAGCCGGGCCAGGGAGCGACCGGGTGATCTCCGAACTCCGCCAGCTGATGCTCGACCACAGCCCGCATATGATGCTGCTGGTCGATCCCTCTGACCTGCGCATCATTGTCGCCAACAAGGTGGCCGAGCAAGTGCTTGGCTACTCGGGGGCGCAACTTGTCGAAATGCAGATTACCGATATCGAGAGTTCGCTGCAGGATGTGTTTTACTGGGAGGACGTGCGCGGCGGCCATTTCCAGGATATCGACGCGCAGGAGGGCGAATACCAGCGCGCCGACGGCACCCAGCTCATGGTCATGAAGTCGCTGCGCGTGCTGCGTCATGAAGACCGCTGGCTGATCCTGATCCTGGCCCGCGACGCGCGCCAGGAGCGCAAGGTGGAGGACGTGCTGGAGCAGACCCTGTCGCAGCTGCGCACCACGCTGGAAGCAACCGGTAATGGCATCCTGGTGATCGACTGGCACAACAAGATCGCCAGCATGAATCGCCAGTTCAGCGAGATGTGGCATATCCCGGATGCCTTCCTCAAGAACGGCAACGACTCCGCCATCCTCGAATTTCTGACCGCGAACGTGGTGGAACAGGACTTGTGCCGCGAACGGCTGCAGCAAGTCAGCGATCCGCACGAGGCGCTGGACCAGTTCCACCTGCACGATGGCCGCGTATTCGAATGCCGTTCGCGGCCGCAATTCCTCGGCGAACGCATTATCGGCCGCGTGTACGGCTTCCTGGATACGACGGAACGCGTGCACGCCGAACAGGCACTGCGCGAGTCGCGCGACCAGCTGGAAAGCCGTGTGCATGAACGTACGCTGGCGCTGCAGATGGCGAACATCACGCTGGAAAGCGAGAAGACGCGCCAGGCCGATTTGATCCGCAAGCTGGGCGAGGCGCAGAACCAGCTGCTGCAATCGGAGAAGATGGCTTCCATTGGCGTGCTGGCAGCCGGCGTGGCGCACGAGATCAACAATCCGGTCGGCTTCGTCAATTCCAACCTGAGCAGCCTGCAGCGCTATATGCAATCCCTGATGCGCCTGCTCGATGCGTATGAGGCGCGCGAAGCGCACCTGCCGGAGAATGACCGCGGCGAACTGAATGCCTTGCGCAAGGAAATCGATGCCGACTATTTGCGCGAAGACCTGGGCAGCCTGCTGTCCGAATCGATGGATGGCCTGGACCGCATCAAACGCATCGTGCAGGACATGAAGGACTTCTCTCATGCCGGCGGCGGTGACGCGATGGTGGCCAACCTGGAAACGGGGCTGGACAGCACACTCAACGTGGTATGGAACGAGCTCAAATACAAGGCCGAAGTGGTGAAGGAATATGGCGGCGTGCCGGAAATCGAATGCATCCCGTCGCAGTTGAACCAGGTGTTCATGAACCTGCTGGTCAACGCGGCGCATGCCATCGAAAACCGCGGCCGTATCACGGTGCGCACCAGTTATGAAAACGAGATGGTGACCGTGTCGGTGAGCGATACCGGCAGCGGCATCGCGGCGGAAAACCTGGGCCGCATCTTCGAACCCTTCTTCACCACCAAGCCGGTGGGGAAGGGTACGGGGCTGGGCTTGTCGCTGTCCTACAGCATCGTGCAAAAGCATGGCGGCCGCATCGAGGTCGATAGCGAAATCGGGCGCGGCACCACTTTCCGTGTGATCCTGCCGCGACAGATGGCGCCGGCTGCCGAAGAAAACGATGTTGTAAATTGACTAAGTTTGGTGCGGTGATTAATATTTCCCGCATGAAAAACCTGCTCTTCCACTTGGGCCGCAAGGCCGAGTCCCACCGGCCGCCTGAGGGCGAGACCTGCCATAACTGCCACGCCACGGTCAGCACGGCCTATTGCGGCGAATGCGGCCAGAAGGCCCAAGTACACATCGCCAGCGCGCATGAATTCCTGCATCACTTCATTGGCCACTACATTGCGGCGGAAGGCAAGTTGTGGCGCACCTTCGGCTGGCTGATCGCCAAGCCGGGGCAACTGACGGTGGAATTCATTCGCGGCCGGCGCGGGCAGTTCATCGACCCCTTGCGCTTGCTGCTCACGGTATCGCTGCTGGCCTTCCTGATGATGAAGTGGCAGGTGCATCGCTTGCCGGAAGCACCAGTAGAGACTGCCTCGCCGCAGGCTGTGGTCGCCGCTTCCGCTGCGCTTGCGAGGACGCAGCATAAGATCGACGGCTTGCTGTTCGACGTCTTTGCACGGGCCAGCGACAAATTTGCTGCCAATTACGGCAAGTTTTTGGCGGAACCGAAAGAGGCCAAGGATGCGCAATTCTGGGAAGGATGGCTGCGCTCCGGCCCAACCATCGTCCTGTGCCTGATCCCGCTGATGGCGCTGGTGCTGAAGGTCCTGCACCTGGGCAGCGGCTGGCGTTATGGCGAGCATCTCGTCTTCGCCATGCACCTGCAGTGCGTACTCTTGCTGGCGCTGATCGTCGACGTCGGCGGCATACGTGGCGCCACCGTGTACCTCCTGGGTACGGCATTGGGACTCTACATCCTGCTGGCCATGCGCAAGGTTTACGGCGGAGGCTGGATCTGGCTGTTGTTACGCATGGCCTTATTCAGCTATTGCCTGATCGCAGGCCTGGAATGGTTGGCACGCATCGACTTCATGCTGCGCATGACTTAATCCCGGCAGGGGATGGCGAAATCGACGTGGTAATGCTCGTCATGCCGCACCCACGGCTTGCCCTTCATGAAATTCAGCTTCTTTATCTCGGCGCCGCGCGGCGTGGCGAACAGGCGCGGCAGGTAGGCGGTGTCGAAGATGACCTGCGCGATGCCGTGCCCGCGCGCGCGGGCGGCCTGGTCCAGCTGGTACAGGTGTTCGGCCATCGCGGCAAAGTCGATGCTGTAGTCGCCGTAGCGCGCCTTGCTGTCGAATTCGATGTCGTAGCCGAAGCGCTGGCTGGCTGGGGTTGGCAGGCGCGCAGGCTGGCCGTCCTTGCCGCGCACCGGCACGAAGAAGTCGACTGACAGGCCGTTCTGGTGCGTGCGATGGGGGCGGAAGCTGCCGCCGTACTCGTTGCCGGATTCGCCGTACACGTATTGCGTTCCCGGAGAGGCCTGCTCAAGCTTGGCGTAGGCCGCCAGGATGATCGCCGACACTTCGCTGTGCATGTGGTTGCGGCCCAGGGCGATGGCCAACGTGCTATAGGCCGCGAAATTCGCGCCCTCGGCCGGAAGCTGCACGCTGCCGTCGATGCTGCCGCGATGGACGGTGCCGTGGCAGGTGCTGCCGGCCGCGCTGGCGCTGGCGCCAATCGCCAGCAACCCTGCGGCAGCGAGGCGATGCGCCCTCACCGGGCGCTACCGGAAAGGACGCGGCGCAGCATAAAGCAAGCGGGGACGGCTGGCAGCAGCAGGAAAAACACCAGGCCCAGGTCGCTATTGGAAGCGTTTGTGCCGGCATGCGCAGCCATCAGCATGACCGACGCATTGATTGCCGCATGCATGGCAATGCCCGGGATGAGTGAGCGCGTCCGTTCATAAAGCCAACCGGCGGCGATGCCGAACAGGGTCGCGCCCACGAACTGATAGATATTCATGTGATAGAAGCCGAAAACGACTGCTGAACCCAGGATGGCGTAGCTGCGCTCGTATTGCTGCAGGAAGCTGCGCAGGATAACTCCCCGGAACAGCATCTCTTCCACGATTGGCGCGATGACGCAAATCAGCAAGACTTGCGGCAGTCCGGCCGACAGCCAGGTATTGATCTGGTCCTCCATGGCTGAGCGCATGGGAAATTCTGCAATCAACAGCTTGTTCGCCAGGCCCATGAGCAGGAGCAGGCAAGGTGTCGCCAACAGGACCAGGGGCACGATGACGACCATGGTCGCTGCCGTTGCCGAGCGTGTGGCGTTGAACAGGTCGCGATAGTCCAGGTTCTTCCAATGCAGCAGCACGGTAAAGACGATGCCGTTTGCGAGCAGCCGGGAAAGCGTGAGCAAGCTGTAAGGGTTGTCAAGGCCCAGCCAGCGGTGCGCATCGTACAGCGCGCAAGTTACCAGGTATTCGACGGCCCAGAGGCCCAAGACAAGGAAGAACGCTTCCAGCGCGGAAGGGAAGGTAGTGTGTCGTTCAGTCATGGGGCATGACTATAAAGCAATTCACGACACTTTTGACAGGGAGCAAGCCGGGCAGTTGGGGTTAGAATGGTTCCATGAAAATCCGCGTTGCCACCTACAACATCCACAAGGGCGTGTCGTACCGCAGCCATCCACGGGTACATGCCTTGCGCCATGCGATTGAGGCCTTCCATGCCGACCTGGTATTCCTGCAGGAAGTGCAGGGCCAGCACGACCGGATCGAGGCGCGCTATGGCGAGGAAAGCGCGGGTCATCGGCACTGGCCGAAAAAAGCCCAGCATGAATTTTTCGCGGGCGACTCGCACCAGTCCGTATACGGCCTGAATGCACAGTACGACCACGGCCACCACGGCAATGCGCTGCTCAGCAAATACCCAATCGCGCGCTGGACCAATACCGATATTTCCGACCATGCCTACGAGTCGCGCGGCATCCTGCATTCGGTGGTGGAAACGGAAGGCCAGCTGGTGCACTGCTACGTGATCCACCTGGGCCTGTTCGAGCGCAGCCGGGTGCGGCAGGCGGAGATGCTGATCGAGGCGGTACGCAGCTCGGCGCCCAACGGCGAGCCGGTCATTATTGCCGGCGACTTCAACGACTGGCGCAATACCTTGACGGACAAGCTGCAAAGCGCGCTTGGCGTGCGGGAGGTCTTTGACGAGATCAAGCATGGCAACCCGGTCGGCGACCTGGTGCGTACCCTGGCGCGGCGCAAGGCTGCCCAGCGCCCGGCCCGCACCTTCCCGGCGGCCTTGCCCTTTTTCAGGTTGGACCGCATCTATGTGCGGGGCTTCAAGGTAGAATCCGCGGAAGTCCTGCATGGCCCGCTGTGGGCCAGGCTGTCGGATCACGCGCCCATCGTGGCGAACCTGAAACTGGTTTCCTGACACATGCGTCACGTTGATTTTCTAGCCGATAACGAAGTCAAACTCCTGCACTGCGGTACCGACTATTTTCCGGCACTGGTCGAGGCCATCGAGGCCGCGCAGTTCGAGATCTATTTCGAGACTTATATCTTCGCCGAGGACGAGACCGGCAAACGTGTCATGGCCGCGCTGAAAGCTGCCGCGCAGCGCGGCGTGACCGTGCGCATGATTACCGACTGGTTCGGCACCGGCCACAAGCCGGCCTATCGCCTGCATGCCGAGGTGACGGCAGCCGGCGTCGAACACCGCATTTTCAACCCCTGGTTCCGGCGCGGCGTGACCCGTACCCACCGCAAGATTTGCGTGGTGGACGCCCAGGTCGCCTTTGTCGGCGGCATCAATATTAACGACGATATGTTCACCGACTACGACCACAGCAAAGCGCTGGCGGCACCGCGCTGGGATTTTGCGGTGGCGGTGCGCGGGCCGCTGGTCGAGTCCATCCATAGCGAGGCGGAAACGCAGTGGACCCGCCTCGGCCATATGAACATCGTCAAGCGCCTGACTTTGTTCAATGAAGTGCGCAAGCTGAACAAGATTGCGCGCCAGAGCACGATGCAGGCCGGATTTGTCGTGCGCGACAACCTGCGCAATAGGCGCACCATCCAGCGCGCCTATTTGCAGGCGCTCGGACGGGCGAAGAAGAGCGTGCTGCTGGCCAATCCCTATTTTGCGCCGGGCCGCAAGTTCCGCCGTGCGCTGGCCGCGACTGCGCAGCGCGGGGTGGAGGTGGTGCTGCTGATCGGCGTCGGCGAATTCTGGCTGCAGGATGCGGTGGCGCATTCCTTCTACCCCAAGCTGCTGGAAGCGGGCGTCAAGGTGGTGGAATACCGCAAGACCCAACTGCACGCCAAGGTGGCGGTCATCGACGATGACTGGGCGACGGTTGGCTCCTCGAATGTGGACGGGCTGAGCCTGTTCCTCAACCAGGAAGCCAATGTGGTGATCAAGGACGCGGAATTCGCGCGTTCCCTGCGCGGGAAAATCGAGGATGCCATTGCCGAGGGCGTGGCCATCCACCCGCAGGATTTCGAACATGTCGGGCGCTTCCGGCGGGTAGGGTATGAAGTGGCGTACTTCTTCTACCGCACGCTGATGCGCATTTTTGCAGTAGGAAAGTACACATGAGTGATGTAAGGATCGACAAATGGCTGTGGGCGGCGCGCTTCTTCAAGACGCGCCAGCTGGCCATCGACGCCATCGACAAAGGCAAGGTGAAACTGTCGAGCGGCGAGCGCATCAAGCCTTCGCGCAATGCCAAGCTGGGCGAGCGGCTGCACATCGATAACGGCGCGGACGAATGGGACGTGCTGGTGGTGGGGATTTCCGGCAAGCGGGAAGGCGCTCCGATCGCCCGCCTCCTCTATGAAGAGAGCGAAGAATCGCTGGCCCGCCGCGCCGCCCTGATCGAGCGCAAGAAACTCTTCCCCGAGCCCTTCGCCGACAACAAGGGCCGCCCCACCAAGCGCGACCGCCGCCAGTGGGAACGCGCCACAACAGAATAAATGGGGACGTACCCCATTTATTCTGTTGCCAAAAAAATGGGGTACGTCCCCATTTATTTTGTTGCGTCGCAACAATAGAGGTGCGCTTCTAGTCGTGCTGTTTGACTTTCGCCACCCACTGGATAATAGTACGAACGTTCGCAAAACTTTTCACCAGTGGCCGATCTGTTAGAGCGAGAATAAGGTTTTTCCTTCTTTCTGGATGGGTCCAAAAGTGAGTGGCATTCTTGTAAATACACCAACTAAATTCATGCGCAAAGGCGAAATGACCCGTGCGGCCATCCTCGATGTGGCCCTCGACCTGGCAAGCCGTGACGGCCTCGAAGGCCTCACGATCGGCTTGCTCGCCGACAAAATGAACATGAGTAAGTCCGGTGTGTTCGCGCACTTTGGTTCGCGAGAAGATTTGCAGATTGAAGTCCTGAAGCTGTATCACCATCGCTTCGAGCAGGAAGTGTTTTACCCGGCGATGAAGGAGGCCCGTGGCCTGCCTCGCCTGCGTGCCATGTTTGCCAACTGGATCAAACGTGTGAGCGTGGAAATCGCCTCGGGCTGCATCTATATCAGCGGCGCCGTCGAGTATGACGACCGTCCTGGCCCGATCCGCGAAGAACTGCTGGCCATGGTCGGCGCGTGGCAGGCAGCCTTACTGCGTTGCGTGCGCCAGGCCATCGACAACGGCGACCTGCGGGCCGATACCGATGCTTCCCAGCTTGTGTATGAGATGTACGGCCTGATCCTGGCCCTGCACCACGAGGCGCGCTTCATGCGCACTCCTGGCAGCGTGGACCGGGCGGGCGTGGGCTTCAACCGACTGATCGAAAACTATCAACCATCCTAAGGCTGCGTTTCGCAGCAGCCGAGCAAACATAACCTTTTAGCTTTCTGGAGAAAAAAATGGGTCAATACGTCGCGCCAATCCGTGATATGCAGTTCGTCCTGCACGAGCTGCTGAAGGTGGAAGAGAAGCTGAAAGAGCTGCCTCCTCACGCCGAAACCGACGCGGACATC
>Ga0209436_101138_pt1 | contig 9844 bp, 13 predicted proteins | sample AraplaF_Cvi_mTSA_FD_184263 | JGI IMG/M metagenome (GOLD analysis project Ga0209436, IMG submission 184263) | Arabidopsis root microbial communities from the University of North Carolina, USA - plate scrape MF_Cvi_mTSA (SPAdes) (version 2) | ecosystem: Host-associated > Plants > Roots > Endosphere ...
TGGTACAGGCCCTGCAGCGCGAACTCGCGGGCGCGGTGGCGCGGCGTGCGGTTCTTGCTCGGGTTGGCGTGCGTCATTTTGTCAGTCATGTTCTTCTCTTCTTGTTGAATTACTCGTCGTCGCCCATGTCCTGGTGCAGTTCTTCCAGGGCGATCGACAGGTTGGCCATTTCCACGGCGCAGCGGGCGGCTTCGGCGCCTTTGACGGCCATGCGGACTTCCGCCTGCTCGTCGTTCTCGGTGGTCAGGATGGCATTGGCGATAGGGATGCTGTAATCCAGGCCCACGCGGGTAACGCCCGCGCCGGATTCATTGGACACCAGCTCGAAGTGGTAGGTCTCGCCGCGGATCACCGCTCCCAGTGCGATCAGGGCGTCGAACTGGTTGGACTCGGCCATCTTTTGCAGCACCAGCGGGATTTCCAGCGCGCCCGGCACGGTCACGTGCAGGATATCTTCGTCTTCCACGCCCAGGTTCTTCAGTTCCTGCAGGCAGGCCGACAGCAGGCCGTGGCAAACGTCTTCATTGAAGCGGGCCTGCACAACGCCGATGCGCAGGTTTTCGCCGGACAGGTTGGTTTCGTAGGTTGCTACGGTCATGGTGGTCCTCTTTTCTGGATTGTCGGGTTAAGCCGCGCTTCAGGCGGCAGGTTTGGCCATGTAGCCGGTGACTTCAAGGTTAAAGCCGGTCATCGAAGGCATCTTGCGCGGACTGGCCAGCAACTGCATCTTGTGCACGCCCACATCGCGCAGGATTTGCGCGCCGATACCGTAGCTGCGCAGGTCCATGCTGGCGGCACGGCCGGTTGGACGCACATTCTTGTCCAGCGCTTCCAGCTGGCCGAACAGCTGCTCCGCCGTCTCGCCGCAGTTCAGCAGCACCATCACGCCCTGCTCCGCCGCCTTGATCGCCTTCATCGAGGACGACACATTCCAGGAGTGGGTGGTGGCTTCCGTTTCCAGCAGGTCCAGGATCGAGACCGGCTGGTGCACGCGCACCAGCGATTCCTTGCCAGGAGCCATATCGCCGTGCACCAGCGCCAGGTGGGCCGAACCGCTTGGCTTGTCGCGGAAAGCGATCATGCGGAAGTCGCCGTGCGCGGTGCGCAGCGGACGTTCGGCAATGCGCTCCACCATGCATTCGTTCTGGCTGCGGTAGTGGATCAGGTCGGCGATGGTGCCGATCTTCAGGCCATGTTCCTTGGCGAATTCCAGCAGTTCCGGCAGGCGCGCCATGGTGCCGTCGTCCTTGATGATCTCGCAGATCACGGAAGCCGGCATCAGGCCAGCCATCGCGGTCAAGTCGCAGCCCGCTTCGGTATGGCCGGCGCGCATCAGCACGCCGCCCGGCACCGCGCGCAGCGGGAAGATGTGGCCCGGCTGCACGATGTCGCTTGGCTTGGCGCCCTTTGCCACGGCTACCTGGATGGTCCTGGCGCGGTCAGCTGCCGAGATGCCGGTGGTCACGCCTTCCGCCGCTTCGATCGAGACGGTGAAGTTGGTGCCGAACGAAGTGCCGTTCTTGGCCGTCATCATGGTCAGGTCGAGCTGGTTGCAATGCTCTTCGGTCAGGGTCAGGCACACCAGGCCGCGCGCGTGCTTGATCATGAAATTGATCGCCTCGGGCGTGACGTGTTCGGCGGCCAGCACCAGGTCGCCTTCGTTTTCACGGTCTTCTTCATCGACCAGGATCACCATGCGACCGGCGCGCAGTTCGGCGACGATTTCTTCGGTGCTGGAAATGGACATATTTTTTCCTTTGATGTGAGGCACAGAGCGTTTCTTTGTTAACCCGCTATTTTAAAGGATTTGGCGCACTTCCGCCCCCTCAAGCGCCGCCATTAGGCGTTTTGGCCTAGACTGAATTGCTTTTTCAACCTGAAGGAGGCAGCGATGAAGACTAGCGGTTCGGCCGTCTGGACTGGCGGCATCAAGGATGGGCGTGGAGCAATCAGTACTGCAAGCGGTGCGCTACAGGCGGCGCCGTATGGGTTTTCCAGCCGTTTCGAGGGCAAGCCGGGTACCAATCCGGAAGAACTGATTGGGGCAGCGCATGCCGGCTGCTTCACCATGGCCTTGTCGTTGATTTTGGGCGAAGCAGGCTTTACGGCCGAAAAGATGGAAACCCGGGCCGAGGTAACGCTGGACAAGGTGGCGGACGGCTTTGCCATCAGCGCCATCCATCTCGACCTGCAGGCCAAAATCCCGGGTGCCGACAAGGCCAAGTTCGAGGAGCTTGCCAATAAAGCAAAAGTCGGCTGCCCGGTTTCCAAAGTCCTGAATACCAACATCACCCTCACCGCTACCCTGCTGTAACGGCTTGTCCGGGGCGCTTCGCGCCCCCCTCAAAATTTTCCTTGAACTTTTTAATTGCGACCACTATTATTAACTCATTCGATGACGACCGTCATCATTAACCCTCAAGGAAAACATCATGAACCTCAAAGATTCCGTCGTCTTCATCACTGGCGCCAACCGCGGCCTGGGCCTGCAACTGGCAAAAGCGGCCTTGGCTGCCGGCGCAAAAAAAGTCTACGGCGCCGCCCGCGACCCGAAAACGGTCACCCTGCCCGGCATCACCCCGGTCCAGCTGGACGTGACCAAACACGACGAAATCGCCGCCGTCACCCGTGAATACAAAGACGTGACCGTACTGATCAACAACGCCGGCATCGTCCGCGCAGGCGGCATCCTGGCCGACAACGCGCTCGAGCAGGCACGTGCCGAACTGGAAACCAACGTGATCGGCCCTATGTTGCTGAGCAAAGGTTTCGCCCCGACGCTGAAAGCCAACGGTGGCGGCGCCATCGTCAACATCCTGTCCGTGCTGGCCTGGTACAGCCAGGGCCCGACCAATACCTACAGCATGTCGAAGTCAGCCGCCTGGGCGCTGACCAACGGCCTGCGCATTGAACTGGCAGCACAAGGAACGCAAGTGGTGGGCGCCCACATGGGCTATATGGATACCGACATGACCGCCGGCTACGAAATCGCCAAGATCAAGCCGGAAGAAGTCGCCGCACAAATCTTCGCGGCGCTGGCGGAAGGTAAAGAAGAGGTACTGGCGGATGACCTCACCCGCCAGGTAAAACTGGGCATCAACGCGGAACTGCCGGCCTACATCGCCGCCGCCCACGCGTCTGCCTGATCAGGACTTCAGCGACAGCATGCGTTCAACATAGCGGGCAATCAGGTCGATTTCGAGGTTGACCTTGGAGCCCGCTTTCAAGTGCTTGAGAGTGGTGACCTGGATGGTGTGCGGGATCAGGTTGATCGAGAAGGAGCAGCCGCTGGCGCTGTCTTCGACGCGGTTGACAGTCAGCGACACGCCATTCACCACCACCGAGCCTTTGTAGGCCAGGTATTTCGCCAGTTCTCGCGGAGCCTCGATCACCAGCTCGTGCGATTCGCCGACCGGCTCGAACTTGCGCACCACACCCAAGCCGTCCACGTGGCCGGAGACCAAGTGGCCGCCCAGGCGCTCGGCCAGGGTCAGGGCCTTTTCCAGGTTCACTTCCGTGGTGGTGTCCAGGCCGACGGTCTTGTTCAGGCTTTCGCGCGAAACGTCGACGGTGAAGCCGGTAGCAGTCTTCTGTACCACCGTCATGCAGGCGCCGTTCAGGGCGATGGAGTCGCCCAGGCCAACGTCCGCCATCGGCAGGCCGCCAGCATCCACGTCCAGGCGCACGCCTGCATCGGCGCCACCTTCCAGCGGGGTTACGGTTTTGATTTTGCCGACAGCGGCTACGATTCCAGTAAACATAGTGATCTTTAATGAGGGTTGAATCGGGCAAGGATACGCAAATCGGCGCCGACTTGCTTAACCTCGTGGAATTTCAGGCTGTGCTTGCCGCTGAGCTCCGTCAGCGCCGGCAGGGCGAACATGCCTTGCGCATCGCCCAGCAGGGTTGGAGCGAGGTAGACCAGCAGTTCGTCCACGCAGCCTTCGCGGATCATCGAGCCATTCAGCTTGCCGCCCGCTTCGACGTGCAGTTCGTTGATCTGGCGGCGGCCAAGCTCGCGCATCAGTTCCGGCAGGTCGACCTTGCCATGCGCATTCGGCAGCACGATGATCTCGGCGCCCTTGTCACGCAGGATGGCTTCCTTTTCCGGATGGTGGGCAGCGGCGATGATCCAGGTTCCGCCGCCTTCCAGCACGCGCGCCTGCGGGCTGATTTCGAGCTTGCTGTCGACCACGATACGGCGCGGCTGGCGCGGTGTTTCGACGGCGCGCACATTCAGTTGCGGGTCATCGGCCTTCACCGTGCCGATGCCGGTCAGGATGACGCAGGCCCGCGCGCGCCAGGCGTGGCCATCGGCGCGCGCTTCAGGGCCGGTGATCCATTGGCTTTGGCCGTTGTGCAGCGCGGTCATGCCATCCAGGCTGGCGGCAGTCTTCATGCGCACCCACGGCAAGCCGTGGCGCATGCGGTGGAAGAAGCCGATGTTCAGTTCGTAGGCCTTGTCAGCCAGCAGGCCGCTGGCGACTTCGATCCCGGCGGCGGACAGGCGTGCCATGCCATTGCCAGCTACCAGTGGATTCGGGTCCTCCATCGCCGCGACGACGCGGCCCAAGCCTTCCCGCACCAGCGCGTCGGCACAGGGCGGTGTGCGGCCGTGGTGGCTGCAGGGCTCCAGCGTGACGTAAGCGGTGGCGCCGCGCACATCGTGACCGCGCCGCTTGGCATCCTTCAATGCCTGGATTTCGGCGTGATCCTGACCCGCAGCTTGCGTCACGCCTTCGCCGATCACCACGCCATCGCGCACGATCACGCATCCGATGCGCGGATTCGGGGATGTGGTGAACAGCCCTTTTTCCGCCCATTGCAGGGCGAGCTGCATGCCTTCGAGGTCGCTGTTGATATTCATATGCTTGCGCAGGTTGCCGGTTCCAGGGCGGGATCGCATAAGCGCGCCCTGCCCTGCATATTGATCTTGATATTGCGCTGCGCACCGGCCAGTTCAAGGGTGATGGTGCCAAAGTTTGCGGCATTCGGGTGGGCGGCGCGGCAGCTTCGTCCTGCTGCATTATATGAAATATAGGCCGGGGCCGTGTTGTCGGTGAACCTGGCCCTTACCTGCAGGCGCTCGGGCGTGGCCATGTGGCGGTACAGGACCGCTTCCCCTTCGTCGGGGCTGCGGTTGCCGTTGGCGTCGATGACAATCAGCCAACCTTGCTGCCAATTGCCGTTTTCGGCCAGCAGTGTTACCACGCGGCGGCGGGCGATGGCCTGGGCGCGGGTATCGTTGATGGCTGCCAGCAGGTCGGCGGAGGCGGTGCGCAACTGGCGTCCGGCCAGCATATTGCTCAGGTCCGGCAAGGCGGAGGCGAACAGGATGGAGAGTATGGCGAGGACGATCATCAGCTCCAGCAGCGTGAAGCCGGGGCGCCACTCGGCCCGCTGGCGCGCCGAATGCTTCAGCGCCAGCAGTTGCGGGAGGGGCCGGTGGCGAGGTGAAGCCCGTTGCTGGTGAGGATGAGGCGTTCGCATTGCGGATCCCTGAAGCGGCTGTCGACATTGGGCGTGCCTGGCGTGGCGACCAGCTGGATGCAGTCGCGGATTTGCTGGCCATCGCAGGCTTTGCCTTCCAGTTCGTAAGCGCTGGAACTGGCGGTGCGGCCCGACCACCAGCGGTAGTCGCTCACAGCCCTGGCCGAAAAAGCGGTATAGCTGTTGAAGCGCGTGAAGTGACGCTCCTGTTGCTGCATCAGCTCCTGCAGGGCGGCTTGCGCTTCGCTGCGGCGCATGCGGATGACGACTTCGCTCCAGACCGGTATCGCCACGGCAGAGAGGATGGCGATGATGGCAAGGGTGATCAGCATACCGAGCAAGGTGCCGCCAGCGGCGGTTCGCGCGGTCATCGCTCGTCCTCGCGGCTCGCGGCATCGTGCAGCGCCTGCCAATCCATGATTTCGCGCCAACTTTGGCGGTGCACCGGTGTTGGAGGCGTGTAGCTGGCTTGCAGCACGGTCTCCGCGCCGGGGCGCGTGCCGAAGCCGATGACCGTCACGCGGTAATAGTAGGCCGGCGGTGCACCAGCTGGCGTGTAGGCGATGCGCTCGACCAGGTAGCGCGGGCGGCGGAATGGCAAAGTGCCCTGCCCGGTTTCCATCTGGGCGCCGGTCAGGGCGCCGTATTCGGTGCCGCCGTTTCCGGCAAGGTCCACCGCCTGCCAGGCGGGCGTGCGGCCGCTGGCCTCGGCGTTTTCGGACTGTGGCGGCGCAGCGGGGACATCGCGTGGCTGCCCCAGGCCGTTGTTGATATCGCGTTCAGCATCCATCAGTGCATCCTCCGCGGACTGGAAGGCGATCAGGCGGTCCCGTTCTGCGCGGGCGGCCTTCTCGCCCAGCATGGCCATCTGGGCTGCCGATGCGCCGATAGTCAGCGCGGCAAGCAGCAGCAACATCGTTACGGGAAGAGTGATGCCACGCTGGTAGTGATGCATGGCGGTCTCCATTACAGGTTGCGCAGCGCGACAGTCGTCGTGAACAGGCGGCGCGCACGGCGCCGCATCGGCTCGGGCAAGCTGGCCTCGTCGATGCGCGCGCCAGGATCGGCGCCCGGCAGCAGTTCGTAACTGCCGGTCAAACGGCCGCCACGCGAGCCAGGCTCGCCATGCAGCAGCAGGGCAATGCGGATGGTGGTGATGCGGCGCCAGGTTGGCCGCATCGCACGTTCCGGCGCGGGAAGCGCAGCATCGAGTGCATCAACGCCGCTGGCGGTCAGGTAAAGGTTGGCGATGTTGTCGCGCGGGCTGTCGGTATCGATGCCGTATAAAACGTGAAACGCATCCACGCCACGCACCACAGCATCCGAACCCCATCCACCTTCCCCCTTGTATTTGCAGCGCAGTTCGGCGATGCCATCGCTGGCCTGTGCGATGTAGAAGATGCTCCATGCCCATTCGCCTGGTCCGGCGGGGAAGCCGGCGCAATTGAGCATGGCGCCGCCGCCCTCGGCGCCGGCGATCGCTGCGGGTGCATAGCGGATGGCGAGTGCGTCGCTGCCGTTGATGGCGGGCAGCGCGACACCAAGGCCGTCCGCATTGGTCGCTACGCTTGCGGCATCGCGGCCCTCGATGGCGAGCGGCGGCGGAGCAGCAGCGGCCGCAGCGCCTGGCTCGCCCGGATAGCCAGCCTGTCGCAATGCCTGGCTGATGATTGCCAGTGCGAAGCGGCCGTTGTCGTCAATGCGCGTGTTGGCGCCGTTGTGCAGGAAGTCGCCATTGGAGGCATGCAGGAGCGAGGCTGCTACCAGTGCGACCAGCAGGCTAAGCGCCACGGCAATCAGGACTTCGGCCATCGCCAGGCCGCGTTGGTGTGCGCTCATGGCGTGCCTCCAGCGCCGGGCAACTCACCCGAAGGCGGAGCAGGTGGGTCAGTCGGATCAGGAGGGTCCGCTGGCGTGCCCGGTGGCGGCGCGGGCGGCGGGACCGCAAGCGCGATAGGCAAAGCGATACCCGGCGACGCAGCAAAGTTGGCAGTGGCGCCATCCGGCCTGCGGCTGCGCCAACCAATCTTGATCACGACCGGCGCACCGGCCTCGCCGGAGCACGGCCATTCAAACTGCCCGCCAGGCGCCGCGCCCGAATCCCGGCAAATGACAGCACGAGCAAGCGGCAGCGCCGCAGCCAGATGCCGGCGGAACTCGGTCAGCTCGAACCGCGCGATAGCGGCAGTATCACAGGGAACCCCCACGCAGGAAGGCGGCGCGTCCGGCGGGCGGCTGGCCACGGAGGCATCGAACTCGAACCCAAGGTAGGCGGAGGACTGTGCAGCGTTGGCGCGGATGCGGTCAGCAAGCGTGGCGGCAGCCTGCAGGGCTTCGGTCTGCAGTGCCGACTCCTGTCGAGTGCGCATGGCGTGCGCCTGCATCGCCAGCGCGCCGACCAAGCCAACGGCGAGCAGCAGCACGGCAACCAACACTTCCACCATGGTGAACCCAGCAAATGGACGACGCATGGCGCAGCCCTCCCCTGCTGATCAAATTAGCCAGCAGAGGACGCACGGGTTTGATAAATATCAAGCCTTGGGAGAGAGCTCTTGACCGTCGCCAACTTCTTCGATCGCGTCCTGGAATTCAGCCAGGTCTTCGAAGTTCTTGTAGACGGAAGCGAAGCGGATATAGGCCACTTTGTCGAGGCGCTTGAGTTCGGCCATGACGAGTTCGCCAACGAAGACGGAATCGACTTCACGCTGGCCGCTGGTCAGGAGCTTTTCTTCGATCGAGGAAACCGCCTTGTCGACGGACTCGGCAGCAACGGGCCGCTTGCGCAAGGCCAGCATCAAACTGGCGCGCAGCTTGTCGGCCGAATACTCGGTGCGGCTGCCGTTCTTCTTGACCACATAAGGCATGGTCAGTTCGATCCGCTCCCACGTGGTGAAGCGCTTATCGCAGTTCACGCAGCGCCGGCGCCGCTTGATGGCGTCCCCTTCCTCCGACACGCGGGTGTCGAGGACCTGGATATCATCGTGCTGGCAGAACGGGCATTTCATGGATGTGGCGTCTCTTATTATGTAATGAAAAAGCGCCGGACCTTTCGATCCGGCGCCTCGATAGTACCAACCGCTTGCTTAGGCGTAAACAGGGAATTTATCAGCCAGCACCTTCACAGCGGCTTTCACGCGCTCGATGGTTGCTGCGTCGTGCGGGTTATCCAGCACGTCGGCGATCAGGTTGCCCACTTGTTCCGCCTCGGCTTCCTTGAAACCGCGGGTGGTGAAGGCTGGCGAGCCCAGACGGATGCCCGAAGTCACGAATGGCTTCTGCGGGTCGTTCGGGATGCCGTTCTTGTTGCAGGTCATGTGTGCCTGGCCCAGGATCGCTTCCGCCTCCTTGCCGGTCAGGTTCTTGGCGCGCAGGTCGACCAGGAACACGTGCGACTCGGTGCCGCCGGAAACGATACGCAGGCCGCGCTTGATCAGGGTCTTGGCCAGCACGTCGGCGTTCTTCACCACTTGCTGCTGGTAGGCCTTGAACTCAGGCGACAGGGCCTCCTTGAAGGCCACTGCCTTGCCGGCGATCACGTGCATCAGCGGGCCGCCCTGGATGCCTGGGAAGATCGCGGAGTTGATGATCTTTTCGTGTTCAGCCTTCATCAGGATGATGCCGCCACGTGGGCCACGCAGGGACTTGTGGGTGGTGGAGGTTACGAAGTCAGCGTGCGGCACAGGGTTCGGGTACAGGCCAGCGGCGATCAGGCCGGCGTAGTGGGCCATGTCGACCATGAAATAGGCGCCAACGGCCTTGGCTACTTTCGAGAAACGCTCGAAGTCGATCTTCTTGGAGAAGGCCGATGCGCCAGCGATGATCAGCTTAGGCTTGTGTTCTTTCGCCAGGGCTTCCATGGCGTCGTAGTCGATGTCTTCTTCCGCGGTCAGGCCGTAGGAAACGACGTTGAACCACTTGCCGGACATGTTCAGCGCCATGCCGTGGGTCAGGTGACCACCTTCAGCCAGCGACATGCCCATGATGGTGTCGCCTGGTTTCAGGACAGCGAAGAACACGCCCTGGTTGGCCTGGGAACCGGAGTTAGGCTGCACGTTGGCGGCTTCGGCGCCGAACAGCTGCTTGACGCGGTCGATGGCCAGTTGTTCAACGACGTCCACGTACTCGCAGCCACCGTAGTAGCGCTTGCCTGGATAGCCTTCGGCGTACTTGTTGGTCAGCTGGGAGCCCTGGGCTTCCATTACCGCCGGCGAGGTGTAGTTTTCCGACGCGATCAGCTCGATGTGGTCGTGCTGGCGCTTGTTCTCGTTCTGGATAGCGGCAAACAGCTCCGCGTCAACGTTGGCGAGGGTGTGATCTTTTGCGAACATGAAATTACTCCAGTTTTTTAAGGCAG
>Ga0209436_101140_pt1 | contig 9831 bp, 9 predicted proteins | sample AraplaF_Cvi_mTSA_FD_184263 | JGI IMG/M metagenome (GOLD analysis project Ga0209436, IMG submission 184263) | Arabidopsis root microbial communities from the University of North Carolina, USA - plate scrape MF_Cvi_mTSA (SPAdes) (version 2) | ecosystem: Host-associated > Plants > Roots > Endosphere ...
GATGGGTTTGCTGAGGACCGGCCCGGTCTGGTACTTGAGGTCGGCACTGTCGATGAAGTGCTGCTGAATCCGTTGCTCGAGCATGGGGCGGGATGATAACTGGGGGCTGTGAAACAAGACGTTCGAGTTGTGGAGCCTTCATCGAGGCGTCAGTTCCCTCGAGTTCGCCGTCAACCGGCGTCGAAGGCTGCCTGCAGCCACGTGATTTTCTCTTCGACCAGCACCACGTCGAAGCGGCACGGCGGCACCGTGCGCAGCCGGCTCAGGTAGTTCTGCGCGGCGAACACGATGCGCCGCCGCTTCGCTGCGGTGATGCTCCCGCCCGCGCCGCCGTGCGTGCCGGTGCTGCGATGGCGCACCTCCACGAACACCAGCGTGCCCGCGGGCGACGGGCGCGGATCGCGCATGATCAGGTCGATCTCGCCGCCGCCGCGCCCGGGCGTCCGATAATTGCGGGCGAGCAGCACGAGGCCGGCGTCCCGCAGGTGGTCGAGCGCGGCGTCTTCCGCCGCATCGCCCCGATGCTTCGTAGTGGTGTCGGTCTTCATGGCCCTCCCTGTCCGCGGCCTGCTTGCGATCTCTTTTTTTCTGACTTCTTGTTCGTTCCGACGGAGAAACCCCTTGGCTTCACTCGCCCCTGCTTCTTTCGGCGCCGCCCTCGCGGCCGCGCACGACGCCGCGGGTGCGCAGCATTATCCGCAAGGCACGCTCTACGTCGTCGCCACGCCCATCGGCAACCTGGCCGACATCACGCTGCGCGCGCTGCATGTGCTGCAGCTGGTGGACGCCATCGCCTGCGAGGACACGCGCCACACGCAGGCCCTGCTGCGCGCCTACGGCATCGACCGCCCCGGCTCCCGGCTGCTGGCGGTGCACCAGCACAACGAGGCCGAGGCCGCGCAGGCGGTTGTCGCGCGGCTCGCGCAGGGCGAGCGCATCGCCTACGTCAGCGACGCGGGCACGCCCGGCGTGAGCGACCCCGGCGCGCGCCTTGCAGCCGCCGTGCGCGCCGCGGGGCAGCGCGTGCTGCCGCTGCCGGGCGCCAGCAGCGTGACCACGCTGATCGGCGCCGCGGGGCTGGTGGCCGAGGGCGGCGGTGACGGCAATGCCAGCAGCAGCAGCGCCTTCGTCTTCGCGGGATTCCTGCCGAGCAAGTCCGGCGAGCGCGACACGGCCGTGCAGGCGCTGTCGCAGGAGCCGCGCGCGGTGGTGCTGCTGGAGGCCCCGCACCGCATCGAGAACCTCGCGCGCGCGCTGTCCACGCTGGGCGAGCGCCGCGTCACCGTGGGCCGCGAGCTCACCAAGCAGTTCGAGGAAATCGCCACCGTCGCCGCAAGCGCGTTGCCCGAATGGTTCGGCGCCGACCGCGACCGCACGCGCGGCGAATTCGCGCTGGTGCTGCACCCCGTGGCCGTGAGCGGCGACGGCGGCGCCGAAGGCGAGCGCGTGCTGCGCCTGCTGCTGGCCGAACTGCCCGTGAAAACGGCCGTGAAGCTCGCGGCGGAGATCAGCGGAGCCCCGCGCAATACGCTGTATGACACCGCGCTGCGCATCCGCGGCGAGGCGGAGCAGGACTAGCTAGCCGGCGGAAAAAGAAACTCCGGCGGTACAGCCACCGTCAGCCAAACCCCGTTTTCCGCACGATGGAAAACATGGCCCAGCGCGTGCATGCGGCCCGCATCGACCCTGAGCACATGCGCCTTGCCATGACGCCGCCCCACCAGCACCGCAGTGGCTTCGTCGACTGACAGATGCACATGTTGCCGCGCCCCCGGCAGCAAGCCCTGGCCCCGAATGGAAGCCACGAAACGCGTGGCCGTGCCGTGAAAGAGCTGCGGCGGCGGAACGATCGCCTCGAAGCTGCGACTGACCTGCGGTGTGGAGTGGCCCTGCAGCGCACGGATTCGCAGCCGGTCGGCCGACAATTCGAAACGCTTCTTCGCACCCGAATCGACTGCCTGCAGTACATCCGCCGTCATCAGATCGCGTCCCGCGGCCGCCGCCCCGGCCACCAGCGCCGCGACGTCGGCCCAACCCTGCGTATCGAGCTGCAGGCCGACGGACTCCGGCGCGTGCCGCAGGACGTAGGCGATGAACTTGCTGGCGTCTTCCGGCGTCATCGGGTCTTCCAGTGGTCGCCGTGTGCAAGCAGTGCATCCATCAGCCGCTGCACGTGTGCGGTGGGCGGCCTGTCGGCTGCATGGAACACGTGGTAGTCGAGCGACGGATAGCCCTGCAGGGGAATCGCCACCAGGCCGCTGGGAATGTGGCAGCAAGCATTCACCACCGCGAGGCCGAAGCCCAGCTGGGCGAAGCGCAGCATCAGCTCCCAGCCGTTGGCTTCGAGCGATGGCTGCCACTGCACCGACTCGGCCTGCAGCAGGCGGCCGAGCAGCTCGCGATGCGGCCGCCCCGCCGAAGGCACGATCAGCTGCGCGCCCTTCAGATCGCGCAGGCGCACCGACTTTCGCGAGGCCAACGCATGCGAGCGCGGCACGACCAGCACCTGCCCCACGGCGGTCAACCGCGCGGCACGCAGGTTAGCTGGCACCGTGCCCAGCGGCGCGATGCCCAGATGCGCCTGCCCCGAGCGCACCGCCTGGATGGATTCGTCGCGATCGCGCGTCAGCAGCTGCAGGTGCGGCGATGCCCCAGCACCCGAGAACAGAGACAGCGCCTTGCCGAGCAGATAGAGGTACGCGCCCTCGCCGGCCGACAGCGTGACAACCGGGGCGTCCTGCCCCTGGGCCAGCCCCTTCACGAAGCGCTGGTTGAACGCGAGCAGTTCCCGCGCATGCCGTGCAACCTGCTCGCCCGTAGCAGTGAGTTCGAGCGCACCGCCCGTGCGCATGTACAGCTTCGCGTCGAGCTGCTCCGACAGCTTGCGCACCTTGGCATGCAACGCCGGCTGGCTGATGTGCAGCAGGCGCGCCGATTCACTGAAATTCAGCGTGTCGGCAAACACGGCGAACGACTGCAGCGCGTCGAGGTTGGTGCGGGGGATGTCCATCTGGCTATCCATTTTATGGATAGTCCATTCAATAACAGTAGTTCCAGGTGATGAGCTTCATTTCTACGATCCGCCTGCTTCAAGACAAAAGGAACAAGAAATGAAACACATATCTGCACCCGCATCCCCACTCCCCCGTCTCGGCATCGACATCGGCCGCGTGCTGATCGCGGCCGAAGGCGCCGGCGGCGCAGACACCTCCTTCATCGGCGGCTCGCTGCAGGACGCGCTGGACACCCCACCCTACGAAGGCATGTTCGAGGCTGTCGGCCCATTGGTCGAGAAGTTCGAGGGCCGCGTGTGGCTGGTGTCGAAATGCGGGCCGAGCGTGCAGGCCAAGAGCCGTGCGTGGCTGCAGCATCACCGCTTCTTCGAGCGCACGGGCGTGCCGCCCGCGAACCTGCGCTTCTGCCTCCAGCGACCGCAAAAAGCTGACCATTGCCGCGAACTGCGCATCACCCACTTCATCGACGACCGCAGCGACGTGCTGCACCACCTCGAAGGCCTCGTACCTCACCGGTACCTCTTCGGCCCGCAGCGCAAGCCGGTGACGGTCGGAGGATTGGTGTGGCTGCCCGCGTGGAAGGACGCGGCCGCCCTCGTCGACTGACCGGCAAGCTGGAAAGCCAGCTAGCCGTCCAGCTCGGCGTAGCGCCTGAAGATGCCGTCTTCGTTGAACGCGATCCGGCGCGGACTCTGAAGGTAGTCGCGCACGCGCTGGCGGCGCTTGACGTTGGCATGCAGCTTCTCGACCGCGGGCGTCGCGGCCAGCGCCCGCGCCGAAGCCTTCGGAAACGCGTAGTGCAAACCGTCCACCAGCTGGAAGAGCGACAGGTCGGCGTAGGTCAGCGTGTCGCCCACCAGATGCTGGCTGCCCGCGGGATTGCGCTGCAGCACGCGCTCGAACCAGCCGAGGAACTTCGGGATGCGCTCCTCGCGAAAAGCCTTCGCGCGCTGCACGGCCGCGTCGCGCTGGTCTTCGTAATAGGCGCCGACCGAGATCGGATGGTGCGTGTCGTGCGCCTCGGCCACCGCATCGGCGATGGTGAGCTGCAGCTGGTGCGTCCACAGCCCGTCCGATTCGCCCACGCCCGACAGGCCGAGCCTGGGGCCCAGATACAGCAGGATCGCGGCGGTCTGGCCGACCACGATATCGCCATCGACGAGGAACGGCGGCGCAAAGGCAGGACGCGCGGCTTCCGGGTCGTCCAGCCGCTCACCCAGAGCAGATCCGCCACCGCCCTCGCCCTCGGGCAAGCGCGCCACGTCGACATAGTCCGCGCCGGCAGCTTCGAGCGCGAGCCGGACGAATTCACCTCGGCCCTGGATGGTGGGCCAGTAATGGAGTTGGTAGGGCATGCGGGAGATGGTGGCATGGGAGGGGAATGGGGGCAATCACGGGCTTCGCAGTGCGGGAACAGACCTAGCCATCAGCACCCCGGGCGTTCCGTGATCAAGGTAGAAGTTCAGATCCCCACGCTCAAGGAGCTCGAGTGATTGGAGGAAGAAGCGAGCAGAAGGCACGCTCGATTTCTTTCGTTTTGGCAGACGCCTTAAAAGCTTGAGGGTAAGTTTTGACGCTTCTCGCCCCAACCGTGAAGCTCATCATGCGGAAGGATCTTTCTCCGTCATAGAAAACGATTCCATCCAATCCATCCCGCACATTTCTCTCTGGATGCCTGAAGGAGCGCAATGCATGGCTCAGCGCGGAAAAGGACTCGGCGTCGCGCTCGATAAAAACTTTTCGGAGCAGATCATCCGGAATTCTCAGCACACGATTATTTAAATAAAAGATCGAGTCATTGTTTTTCCATTGAATATCACAAGCAAAATCGATGCGGTCGCTATTCGCAAAATTCTTAATTTTTGCCGCTATCTCTTGACTGACCACGTCACTTCCAAAGCTGCCCCATGCGATGAAATGATCGCTTCGCGATCCGGCAAAAGAGTCAAATGGAAGAAAAATAGAAGTTGCGAAGGCAATAACACTGCCCGCGCGCATCCAAACAGTACTCATCTTCACCTCCTTTAGATAGTTTTTTGGCTAAGCCCTTTTATCTCAGCCTGGGAGCAACATCAGTTATTTTATTGATCTCGCCACGCAGGTGCATCGACATAGTCCGCGCCCGCCTTCATATCGCTATGGAGCGCGAGTGATCGGAGGAAGAAGAGCACAAAAAGCCTCTTCCACATCCTCTTTCGACGGCACATCTCCCTTCGAAGCAATAGATATAGACTCAATTTGACGCCCTCCTGTTGTGAAACTCATCAGTTTCATTTCGGGTTGTCCCGCATAGACGATAAGCCCATCAAGGCCTTCGTGATGCGGGAATTCGGCGTCTCTGTAGTTTTTCAATGCAGCATTCAGTCGCCTTAATTTCGCCTTACTTTTTTTCAAGAAGACATCCATGACCAACTCATCATCTATCAGCAAAGGGCGCCTCTTCATGTACAAAAGCGAATCACCCACCTTCCATCGATCATCGCAATTGACAGATTTGCCAACTGCGAAATCGGCAATCATTTGATCGACGACCACCCTCTTGAGAGAATGATCGAGATTCACCCACACTACATATGGCCCGCCCGCATAACCTGCCACAGCAATAGACGGGAGCAACAAAACGAAAGAAAGTATTTTTCGCAACGGCAATTCAAGCAAGCAAAGGCTGATGGGTTTCATATTATCGAAGGGTTGGAGTTGTGTTAGCGCCAGTGTTTTTTGAAACCTCTATTCCCATTTCCTTGTTAATTTCCACAGCACTTTGCTCCTCGACCCCAGGATTTAGAAGGTCTTTCTTGGCTTGCTCATAGTAGGCAATCGGAACAAAATACTTCAAGTAACTTGGATTTCCCTTGTGCTTCACACTTTCTCCTTTTTTGTTTTTCGTCACGAATGGAGAGATAGGAAGGATGTTGAAGTACGAAAAATTGATCTGCTGTCCCTGATTCCCTCCCAGCAAAATCAATCCATTTGATCCATTTTTGGCATACACGAATCCGACATGTTGTCCCGCCCCAGATAAGGACGTGACCATGGCGACGGCCCCGTAGATGGGTTTTTCCAGTTCTACGAACAATGGATTTCTGATCTTTTTCCTGTTTTCTCCACTCTGTTCTTTGGGCCCATCCACTTCATAGAATCCATGTGCGCGCGCCTTCGCTATTTTTCGGCCCGGAAGATTTTTATTTTCGATGGGATAATTTGCTCGCATCAAACACCAATTCACAAACGCAGCGCACCATGCGTTGTTCGGGCCAAACATGGATTTGACGGTGTCATCAACTTCTATGTGATAGTTGATCTTGTCCTGCAGCGTTAGCTCCGTTTCACCCCGCCTAAGCTTCGCTTCCGCGATTGCGATCGGCATCCATGGAGCACGTCCAGACACAGGATTGATCAACGCCAGAACCTTCCCCTCCCCCTCTTTCGACCGTGCTGAATTTGAAGAGCCCATTGCCGCGGGAACTGGCGGGGGCGGAGGAGAGACGGCGGGCCGCTTTGGCAGAGCCGCAGGGCTTGCAGTTGCGCCCACGAAGGGTGGCTTGGTCACCGTGGTCGGGTGAGGAGTGGGCGCCTCGCTGCCCAGCCTTCTCGTATCACTCCCGCTGATCAACAGCACCTCTCCCGGATAGATCCTGTCGTGCCCCCGTCCGTTGCCCTCCCTGATGGCTTCCACGCTGGTGCGATACAGCTGCGCGATCTTCCAGAGACTGTCGCCCGGCTGTACGACATAGCTCATGGGCTTTCTCTGCCCATGGGTCGAGCTGTTGATCTTTTCCGAGCCGGCGACGCCCTTCCACCTCTTGAATTTCGCCAGCAGGTTGAAATCCTTTCCGACGTCGCCCTGGATGGTTCCGACCGTCACGGCCTTCCTGCTCTTCGGATCCGCCACCTTGACGTGCACGGCTGAGTTGTCGGCCGGGTGAATCACGGGAGGGAATCGCCCTGCGGCATCGGACTTGACCGTTTCCTCCCTGTCTCCTCTTTGCAGAACGATCTCCGCGCCGGGCAATGGCTGGCTGCCGTCGGTCGCGTTGATCCTGCTCACGGCAACCCAGGTTTCCTTCCTGGTCCCGGCGTTGGCGTGAAACCCCTCGATCTCCGCGATGCTGTTCACGATCTTTTCGAGTTCGGCGTCGCTGCACTCGCCGATCTTTCTGCCGGCTGGAATACCGCTGGTCTTGAGCAGATCGCGTATGTATTTCTCCGTGTCGTTTTCCTTCTTCGGGGCATAGACGGGAATGGCTTCGGAGATCGTCCTGTCGCCATGCAGGCGCTTCAGGTTCGCTTTCAGTTCCTCCCGGCCGGCGCCTTCATCGGGAAAGATCAGGAAGGTCCTGCCCGATCTGGTCGTGGCGAATCCGATGTAGCCCTTTGCTTTCCTGGGCGCAGGCACGCCGTCGACCTTCCTGGCAGTCAGGTCGCCGGGATTGTTGATGCGCCAGGGCAGCGTTCCGCCCGAGCGCAGCAGGTGACGGCCGTCTTCGCAGATGAATTCGGCGACTTCGATGTTGGGGTGGTAGGTTGCGGATATCAGTCTGGGCATGCTGGTGTTTCCATTGCTCAAGCCAAGCCGTTCAGATGGACTTCGACGGCGGACTCGGAAAGAAAGTGGCCAGGGTCGAAAGCACCCGCAGCCGATGCATACATGGAGTCTTCCGCTCCCGGCGATTCGGCCTCGCCGTCGTCATCGGCCCGGGCATCGTCTTCCGCGCTGTCTGGCTCGGTGCGAATCGTCGGAACGGGCGTCCAGTCCCAGGCTTCCTCTCCAACGACCAGCACCGCCTCGTCCGGCGTTTCGAACGCGACGCGGGGCAATCGCCCGCTGTCGGGAATGACGCCTTCGGCCAGCGTCTGGCGCTTCTCGCCGAGGATCCGGTAAGGCAGCCCCGACATGCCCACGTGCTTGAAGATCTCGTCGCTGCCGAGGGGCGCGAAGCGCACGCTGTACTTGTCGTCGTGGCTCACGCCTTCCATGCGCCGGCGCTTGGCCATGTCCATCGGCCCTGCGTAGCTGTGGGTGGCCGCGTGCTCGCGCCAAAGGCCCTGGGTGCCGTGGACGATGCCCGAGGCGCTCCACCTGGAAAAACTGCCCCCGCCGTTGACGACGATTTCTTCCTTGGCGGTGATGCTGATCCTGTCGGACTCCAGCTTGATATCGAGCCTGGCCAGCAGGTTGATGCTGTTCTGCAGTGCGACGATGTCGATGCCGGCCGTGGCTGCGGTCAGGCGGATTGCTTTGTATGCGAAAAGGCGCACGGCCTCTTTCACGCTCACCAGAAAGCTCCTGCCGGCGCTGATGCTGGTGTGCCCGCCGCTGCTCAGCGCGTTGTGCGTGATGCTGGCGATGTGGGTGGCACCTGCCGCCGTACTGTGGATGCCGGCCGCGCTGGCGAGCACGAGATGCGGTTCGCAGAGTTCAGGGAAATCTCCCTGCCGCGAAGGGCGGCCCTTGATCGCATCGTTCTGTTCCTCGAGGGCCTGCGTGACCGCGTCCTGGTCGCCCGCTTCGTGCGCCTTCGCCTCCTGCGCAGTCTGGCTCTGGCGTTCATGCAGGTCGCGCGCAGCCGTCAGGCGTGCGACTGTTTCCCCAAGATCGGTGATGTGCGCATCGGCACCGGGCCTCGGCTCGGTGCTGAGCAGCAAGCCCCTTGCGGCGCGCACCGCGGCATGGCCATCGGTACGCAGCTCGGCGCCCTCGCCCCGGTCGTCCTTGCGGCCTGCCGTGTCGTCGATGCGCCCGATGTGGCCGAGGCTCAGGCTGCTGCTGAGATGGTCGCTCTTGAGCTGTGCCTGGATCTTCCCGGGCTGATCGTCAAGCACCAGGTGGTTGCCGCGCGATCCGCCTGCTGCACCGGTATTCAATTCGCGGCTGCGAAGGCCCGATAGGTTCTGCTGGTCGGGCAGCCGCCACGCGGGCATGTTCTCGGCGTTGAACACACGGCCGGTGATGATGGGACAGTCGGGGTCGCCGCCCAGGAAATCGACGACCACCTCCTGGCCCACGCGCGGCAGCGCAACCGCCCCGAAAGTCTCTCCGGCCCAGGCCATGGACACGCGGATCCAGCAGCTGGAGTTCTCGTTGCGTTGCCCGATACGGTCCCAGTGGAACTGCACCTTCACGCGGCCGTACTGGTCGACCCAGATCTCTTCGTTCTTCGGTCCGACAACGATGGCGGTCTGGGGTCCGCGGGTGCGGGGCTTGGGCGTGATGCGCGGCGGGCGCCACGCATGGCTCACGGGCTGCGCCTCGAAGCCGAAGCGCTGGACGGAGCCTTCGCCGGCATCGGCGCCTTCGGTGGCCCGGAGGTTCTCCCTCAACTCGTAGTCGACGGCAATCAGAAGGTGCTTGTGGTTCTGATCGTCCCTCGGGTGGCCCGCCAGCTCGAAGATGCAACCCGGCGCGAGCTCTCGCCTGTTGGAGCGGCCGCTGGCAACGCTGCCGCCGCTGAGTTGCTCTTCGATGCGGGTGCGTGCGCAGGCCTCGCCGTCGTCGTAGTGCCTGTAGCCACCCGGCCATTCGTACAGCTCGAGGTCGTCGTGCGCGTGGCCGGTGCGCAGCTCCCGTCGGCTGGAGAGATCCGCCTTTGGCTTGAGCGGGTCGTAGTCGTTGGTGAAGTGCAGGCCGGAGCGGACTTCTTCGCTCGTGCGCCATTCATGGATGCGTTCGTTCGAACCATCGCCGCCGCCCGTCATTCCCGCCTTCTCCAACGGATGAAACCGCACCGTCTCCCCTCCAGGCATCGGATCGTGCGAGCCCGGCACGTCATCCGCAAACACCAGCACCTGCCGCTGCGCCTCATGCCGGAAGTAGTAG
>Ga0209436_101146_pt1 | contig 9796 bp, 8 predicted proteins | sample AraplaF_Cvi_mTSA_FD_184263 | JGI IMG/M metagenome (GOLD analysis project Ga0209436, IMG submission 184263) | Arabidopsis root microbial communities from the University of North Carolina, USA - plate scrape MF_Cvi_mTSA (SPAdes) (version 2) | ecosystem: Host-associated > Plants > Roots > Endosphere ...
CTCCACAGCATTCATTTAATCATGTATACCAGCGGTCAATAACTAAATTTTGTGATTTGAAATTAATTCGCTTTTTCTTGCACTTGCTATGAAAAGGTAACATCTGTTTTTTGGTTTTTTTACAATAAAAATATAGCTAAGTCGCTTATTGTTAAGCTGTTGTTAAGACTGATATTTTCCATATCAAGTGAAAGAAATCACTTTAATTTTGCCACGTTTTTCGATAAAAATTAACCAATTAAAAATTTCATCATGGAAAGTTATTCCCAATTGGAAGACCTGGAGCTATACAAAAAGATGTTCAATAATTCTGATCGTGCCGCCTTTCAGGAATTATATAACCGCTACTGGGAGCCTATTAAAGCCATCGCAATACGGCTAGCCCACAATAACCACCTGTTGATTGATGATCTGATACAGGAAACGTTCATTGAGCTGTTTAAGTCTAAGAAAGACCCGGATACGATTTATAATTTTAGGGGCTTACTGAATACAATTGCCAGGAATAAGATGCTTGATTACCTGGAGAAGTTTGAGAAAAAGAAGGTTTATTCCAACTTTGCGGATTATGAAACCACATCAGCATCTGACAGGGCCACCGACTCGGCCATTATTGCAAAAGAGCTTGACAGGGTTATTGAAACGATAATAGCTGAGATGCCCAAAGCGATGAGGGAAATATTTTTATTAAGCCGGGATGAAGAACTCGATAATTACCAGATTGCAGACCGGCTTAACCTTTCGCCGGAAACTGTAAAGAACCAGCTCCATAAAGCGTTAAAGCGATTTCGGATAGTTAAGCTAGTATTGATACTCTGTTTTTTTCAGCTATTGAGGTATTTGCTAAAATTATAAATTTTTTTTTCCGGAACGTAACCCTAAATCCCTTTTTCCACGATATATAGTTGTATGAGTCATTAATCAACTAATGATGCCATAGTAAAAAGGCACTTTTCCCCAATTATAACTCAAATGGGTTTATAACCAACCCCGGAGTCATCAACCGTTTATCGGAGGGTGCGGGATTGATATGCGAAAAATTGAACCTGAAAATAGATACAAAAATATTATTATGAAAAATTTATTAGCAAGAGGTATATTCTGGATGGCCGTGATGTTTGCTACCACCTATATGGTGATCATGATGGTGAACGGCCATTTCAGTTGGTACCACTATTTCTTTATCATGACCCTGCTGCCAGCATTACTTATTATCATTAGCAGCATTATTCTGATCCGACCCAAAAGCTTAACCAGCCGAGATTTTATTCAACTTGTAAGGCATGCTTCAAAATTCATTTATGGTTCTATCCAGGCACTTGTCTCCAGGAAGGATCGGGAAGATTAACCTATTTACGTATTCCATTATAATAACCAAAAAACCTCAACTATGACCCCTCAAGAAGCAGAAGATTTACTCGCCAGGTATGCTGCCCAGCAATGTACGCAGGATGAAGAGAACCTTGTTAACTCCTGGTTGAATAAAGTTCTTGAAGAAAGAAAGTTTCCGGAGAATTTTTCCATGAACATCTCCTCGAAGTCTGAAGATTGGAAAAAATTGATTGCTGAAAAAGAACGGCGTATGCCTGAGCATACTTATAAGATCCGCAGATTTAGGCCTGCAATAGCCGCTGCTGTCGCTGCTGTAGCAATTGGAATTTTTGCCCTGGTGTATTACCAGCCTTCTACTAAAGTGAATGATGTGAGTATTGCTGCTAACAAGGATACGACCATTACGCAACAGAAGATGAACTTGAAAACGGTCTTACCTGATGGTTCTATGGTGTATCTGTATGGAGCGAGCCGTATCACGTTTACGAAAGATTTTAAAGGAAAAGAAAGAAAAGTGGTGCTGGTTGGTGCAGGCTTTTTTGAAATAAGCCCTGATAAGAACAGGCCTTTTATTGTTACTAATAATGAACAGCAAGTACGGGTGTTAGGTACTCATTTTTATGTGAGCAATTATAAGGGAGAGGCTGCTGTGACTTCAGTGGTACAAGGTGCTGTTAAGGTGACCGATTTACGAGATAAAAATCAGGAAATAACATTGCGGCCAGGTGAACAGGCTATACTGAATAAGAAGGGATTTGAACGGCAGAAGATTGATACGAATAAAGTTAAAGCCAGGATAACTCAATTTTTTTTTGATGACACGCCTATGAAAATCGCTCTAAAAGAAATCGGCCGATGGCATAATGTAGAAGTAGATTCCAGGCGGATAGAAAATCTGTCACTAGTGAATGCAGTTTACCAGAAAAATATGTCGCTTCCAAGCATGCTGAGAGAGATCTCAAAATCTGCCAAGGTAAATTTGGTTCTGCGTAACAATGTCATTACCGTAGAGTAGACGGTCTTTCCCATTATGTTTTCCTCAATCCCTCATCGACAATTAACCATTTGCAATTCTGTATTGTGCTGGTTAGTGGGTGAGGGATTTTTTTATGACTTAAAACTATTATTCCTGCTTTATGAAAAAAGTTCTAATTGTTTATTGTTTTATCATTTTTTGTAATCAATTACATGCGCAAGTGGTCGACCTGGATATACATGGGAAGAACCTGAATGAAGTAATAATGATCATAGGTTCTCAAACGCCAATTAGTATCACTGTTGATCCTGGTATTAAACAGTCCATCGGGCCTATATCTTACCGTTGCTACCGGAAGCCATTTATGGATGTATTAAAAGAAATTTGTAAGGAGGAGCTTTATATCATCACTGTCAATGGAAATTCTGTACATATCGGATACAAGCCATTACCACAGGAAAATGTTAGTAGCCGGACGGTGAATAGTGTGGGTATGTATGACTTACGGGGTATAGTTGTTGATAGTGGGAATGCACCACTTTCAGGTGCGAACATTTTTATTAAAGGACGTAGAGAAAAATTTGTTTCGCGCAGTGACGGGAAATTTCAGTTGACAAATGTTTCTAAGCGCGATTCGTTTACTATTAAGTACATGGGGTTTAAGACCAGGGATTTTTCATGTGATACAGCTGGATATGATGTGATCAATCCTGGTAATGATATAGCCAGGAACGCTGGCAGTAGGGAACGAGGTACTGAAGAATTCAATGCAGGAATGAATGAAGCCGGGAATGCAGATAGTCATACAATCATCAATGCCGGCCCTGTTTCAGATACAGGCATCGCAGGGAATGAAAATAAGCTTGTAGCCGGGAATGCTGGCCGTAGTGATGATAATGTTCTCAGATTTACTTTGTTCCCCATGGTTCAACAATTAGATACCGTTACCAAGGGCTATTATGTCACTTCCGATAGGCTTAATCCAGGAAAGGTAAGCGGTATAAAGGCGCGTGATATTCAAGGGCAACCAGTATCTGATCCTCTGTTAGCAATGGATGGAAGGTTTGCCGGCGTTATTGTTAGTCCTGAGTCAGGATTCGCTGGATCTTTTGTAGGACTCAATGTTGAAGGCGTCAATAGTATCGCAAATGGAAATGCTCCTTTAGTTATTGTTGATGGCGTGCCGCTGGCGATGTCTACAATGAGTCAGTTGCGGAATGCTGCAGGTGACATAAGTTCTATGCCATTACCACGACCAGAGAATATTGAAAGTACTTACATTTTAAAAGATGCTGATGCATCTGCAATTTATGGCAGCAGAGGAGCGAATGGTATTATGCTGGTTAAAACTAAAAGACCTGCTGCTGGTAAAACACATTTAAGTATGGCTGTCTATTCCGGGCAGGGGGATATTACCCGTAGGCTGAAACTGATGAATACACAACAATATCTGGCTATGAGACATGAGGCATTGCGGAATGATACACTGGATGTGGGTACAACTGATTATGACCTTAACGGAAAATGGGATACTACCAGCTATACTGACTGGCAGAAAGTATTGCTGGGAGGACATTCAAGTGTATTAGATGCCAATGGAAGTTTAAGTGGAGGAAATCAGCAAACACGGTTTAGTATTGGTGGTGGTTATAGAAGAGAAACAGCCGTGTTTTCACACAATTTTGCCAGCACTACCTTATCTGCAGATATGACGGTAATGCATGTTTCGGATAACAAGAAAATGACTGTGGACATTGGTTTACATTATGTGAATAATGACAATCAACTTCCGATTAGCGATGTAACACCGAAGATATTATTGGCACCAAATGCACCTTCATTGTATACGTCATCCGGCGATTTGAACTGGGAGAATAATACTTTTGATAATCCTCATGGTCTTTTCAAACAGCGTTATCAGGCGGATTTTAATCATTTCCTGGGGAGTTGCAGACTGACATACAAGTTACTGCCCAGGTTTATGCTCAGCACCAATCTAGGTTATAACTATATACAGCTAAATGAACGCTTAGTCATTCCGACGAGTTCAATGTCGCCTGTCAATAGCTCAAACGCTGCCGCAAGGGAACATCATGAAGGCTTGAATGCAATCCAGTCCTGGATCGTTGAGCCACAAGCAAATTACTCACTGAATTTGGGTGATCAACATACAATTGATTTACTGGCGGGTATTACATTGCAACAGAGTAAGCAGCATCAGAATTTGTTTGACGGAACTAATTTTGAAAGTGATGCGCTTGTTGAAAATATTTCGATGGCAGTTAATAAGAGTTTTAATACTGATGAAAATGTATATCGTTATAAGGGTGTGTATGCCCGAGTAGGGTACAACTATAATGATTTGATTATTTTAAATTTTACAGGAAGAAATGACGGAAGTAGCAGATTTAGCGCGGCAAGGCGGAGTGAGTTTTTTGGGAGTGCAGCGATTGCATGGATCTTCTCAAATACTCCGGCATTTAATATCCCCCATCTTAGTTTGGGAAAGGTGTATGCAAATACTGGAAAGACGGGTAATGATCAGTTGTCAAATTACCAGTTTTATGATACATACAGTGTTTCTACTGGTTATGGTGGCGTTCCTGGGCTTGAACGTGCACAGCTGATCAATTATTTATACAGGTGGGAGATTTTAATTAAATCCTCAGTGGGTTTTGAACTTTGTTTCGATGAGAAGTATACCATTTCTGCAAATTATTACCAAAATCATACAAGAAACCAGTTAATAAAATATGAATTACCTGCTATCACCGGATATAAGTATACGACTGAGAATTTGCCGGCCGTCGTTCAAAACCGTGGACTGGAATTGGAGCTGGAGATACAACAAATTCAAATGAAGAAATTTCGATGGATGCATTCTTTAAATTTCACTGTTCCATATAATAAACTGGTCGCCTATCCTAATATTGCATCGTCTATTTATTCCTCTATCTATGAAGTGGGCCAGCCGCTTAATGTTCGGTTTGTTTATGGGTTCAAAGGCATTAATCCTGCTACCGGTATCGCAGAATTTAAGGATATAAATGACGATGGTAAGGTAGATAAGCTGGATAGAACGACCAAAGTCATTGGACCTAAGTTCTTTGCCGGATGGGGGAATCGGTTTACTTACAAAGGGTTTTCATTAGAAATATTTTTTCAGTTAGTGAAGCAAACTGCTTATTACGTTCCGAATCTGGACCTGATGCCTGGGGCTTTTGGTTCATCAGTCGGTAATCAACCTTTGTCTAATGACCGTAGATGGAAGCAGCCTGGAGATGAAGCGAGTGTGCAAAGATATGCTGCGAGTAAAAAATACGCAGAGGATGCTGCAACACAATACAATCAGAGTGATGCGAGCATTGTCAATGCATCATACATAAGACTAAAGAATGTATCCATATATTGGAATCTGCCTCTGTCATGGAGTACCCGTGTGAAAATAAAATCGGCGAGTTTATTCCTGAACTCGCAAAATTTTGCTACATGGACTCACTATAAAGGTTTGGATCCTCAAACACAGAGTTTCCATAGCCACTATCGTATGCCACTGCAACGGATGATTGCTGCAGGGATTAGGATTAGTTTATAACAATAAATTAAGCAATAATGAGGGATCGCACAATGCGATGTTTGATAATATTTGGTTTTTTATGGATGATGGGGTGTAATAATTTCACTAATGTTGATGCCCCTGATTCCAAAATTGAAGCATCGAAAATCTATCAGGACAATAGGACCGCTATGATGGCCTTATACAATATTTATGGTGGTATGTTTGATAAGAATGCCTCACCTGCTAAGCTTGCCCGCTATACAGGATTGTGTAGTGATGAACTGGAGCTTGCCTGGGAGTCGAATACTGAGGGATTTTATTGGAATAATATTTCATCCGGAAGTATATATGTGGATAGTTTATGGAGTACTTGTTATTTATACATTCGGAATGCTAATGACGTATTTTGGGGATGTGCGGGCTCTGAGAAGCTGGATTCAGGTATCAGAAGACAATTAATGGGAGAAGCACTTTTTATAAGGGCCTACTGGTTCTTTTATCTGACAAATTTGTTTGGAGATATTGCTTTACCAACTACAACTGATGCCAAGGTGAATGCACTTCTATCCAGGACTATCCAATCTAAGGTATATGATCAAATTATCTCCGATCTTAAAACAGCAGTAATAGATTTGCATGATAATTATGTTGGACCCGATAGTAAAAGCCTTAGTAACGAACGTAACCGACCTAACAAAGCAGCTGCATTTGCCTTATTAGCCAGAGCTTATCTTTATAAGGGTGATTATGAAAATGCCGAATTTCAGGCCAATACCATCATTGCAATGAATGAGGTGTATGACCTGGTACCACTTGATCAGGTGTTTTTAAAGAATAGCAAAGAAGCCATCTGGCAGCTAAGCGCCGGTACGCCAAATGTTAGTAGCATTAATACTACTGAAGGAAATGAATTCATTATTACCCAGCCACCGAAGTATAGGATTCAGCAAGCGATCAGTTCCTATTTACTAAAGGCTTTTGATGTGGGGGATCAAAGGCGAAAACACTGGATTAGTTCTTATACAGATAAAAGCGTTTCCCCTACGGTGACTTATTATTACCCATATAAGTACAAAGTGAGTAGTGGTGATGATCTTAAAGAGTATTCAATGATGATAAGGTTAGGGGAGATCTATCTGATACGTGCTGAGTGTGAAGTACAGCTGGGCCATTTATCTGCAGCACTTGCCGATCTGAATAAGATCAGACAAAGAGCAGGATTAGCTGCATTCCCCGAAGGAGCCTTAGATGCAAAGGGAATGTTAAAGGTTATTCTGAAGGAAAGACAAACTGAGTTGTTTACAGAACAAGGTCACCGATGGTTTGACCTGAAACGAACGGGTACTATCGATTCAGTTATGTCAATTGTAACTCCTTCCAAAGGTGGATATCCCTGGAATGCTTACCGGCAGTTATGGCCTATACCGATTAATGATATTCGTCGTGCACCTAACCTGGTGCAAAATCCCGGATACTAATGAAAGATGAATGATCCAGGAACATCGTTAATCAGTTCCTGGATCTCTTGCATTTACGGCTTGAGTGGATAGAAATTTATTCCTGCCTGGTAATAAACCTGGTAACTGATACCAATATACGAGTAGGTACAGCCCCAGCCAGTAAATGGACAATCAAAAGGAACATAGATTTGCATCCAGGCGCCGTTGACATAGATGTACCCAAGGAAATCCCTTGCCTTGGTTGCCTTTGCTGCGCCAGCAGCACTTAAAATCAAAAACAGTGCAATCAGTAACTTTTTCTTCTTCATAAGAAAATCAATTAATGATGGATAATAGTGCCTACTCTGATGGTTTTTCGGCGACCCCCGTGTGAAAATAAGAAGCTATCGGCCTGCGCTGTAAATACAGGCCCAGAATGGAGAGCAATAAAAAGCAGATATTAAATACAAAATGCTGTGGCCATGTCAGATTACGAATAATCCCCCCACATGTACATGGCCTGTAAGATGCATATAACAACACATAACCCACATAAATAGTGAATACAATCATGAGGACGAGCGAACCTAATAATCCTCCTTTCATAGTTTTTTCTAAGAGCAAAAGCCCCGCTACCAGCAACTCTACTGTAGGTATCAGGATTGCAATGAACATTGCATAATTACCTAACAAAGGCGACCTTTTCAGGTCATACAAATAATAATCAAACGCCATCAGCTTATTGAAGCTGGTGTACAAAAACAAAAAACATAAAGCATACCTGATAAAAGACAATACGATACTGCTCTTCATGTGTGAAAAGATTAATTTTGAGGTGAATGGCTTTTGAGACAATACTATTACACGCCGGTGGCGCCTGCAACCGGATGGAAGTTCACAATAACACAATATATACTAGGTAGTACTTACTAGGTACCCATGGTTATTTTCATAAATAAGGCAGATTTAGTGACAATCTTGTTTTGGAATCTTAAACGGTCTGTTGATTTTGGTTAGTGTCCCCAGTGAAAATGAAAATTCTATGAATTTGATCTAACGTGCTTATACTAAGATAAGGAAATCTTTCACATTTCAAAGATTTGGGATTATTTTCTCATTCGCAATTAAGTGTATGGTCATTTCTGATGAAAGAAAATGTGTTTACCACGGCAACCTGCTTAATTCAGTTCAGCTTGAAATGCTACCGCATCTACCTCTATCTGCATCCCATCCAGGGCCAATCTGGGTACAGGGATTAATGTACTTGCCGGAAAACTATGGCCCTTCCATGCCTGCTGCATCTCCTCCGTCCAGATCTTCAATTTCTCCTGATTATGGTCTACCACCAGCACCGTGATCTTCAACACATCGCCTACATTTAAATGATACCCATCCAGCACAGTGGCCAGGTTCTTCAACGCAAAACGCACCTGTGTCCTGAAATCGTTTGAAAGTGTATGCTGCAGATCCTCTCCCCCACTCTGCCCTGATATGAATACGTACTTACCCCTGCCCTGCGCACTGGTAGCATGTGAGAACGCAAAGGGTGTAGGGTCGAACAAGGCTTTCGGGTTATTATTGCTGACTTTGGATTGTGCAAATGCCTGAGATCCTGTACAGAGAAGGATCAATACTATGAATAAATGTCTCATTATGTAGCTGTTAATTATAGCCGCTAAGTTAAAGCAGGCTATTTTTTAAGCACTCTACATATGTTGAGCAGGAGTAATTAAATTCAACACTATAAATACCTTTTAAAAATAAAATGTGAGCTGTTACACAATAATTTTCCCCCTTATTTTTTCAAAAAACCGTTCAACAATTTTGGCATAAACCGCAGGAGCTTGTAACTTTAGAACTGGCGTATAGAAAAACGGTTTATCACTATCCCGGAAGAATGAAATAGCTGAGCGAGATATATTTTAGATGTAGCCCTGCATAAGTGTCCGGATTGGGCCTAAAAAATTTTCCGATATTGTTTATTTGAAGACACCGCGTGATGTTCAATCTGAAGGCTAAGCCGGAAAGATTAACAATGAAAGATTGTTGAATGGATAAAAGGAATGAATGTTCCTGCAGCTGATGTAGTACCCAAGCATACGTACACATACCCGGACAATACGTTTACTCAGTCGATAAGAGCAATTACCTGACCAATACCTGTATTGATCCTTCACACACAGCTAGTCCTCGCATCACCCACTATCAAACGAAACCTTCGTAGGGGCTATACTCAAACGCATATAAATATTACTGAATGAAACGTCTTTGTTTGCTGGCACTACTGCTATTTGTTGGGTGCAAATCAGAGTTTGATGAATTTAAGCAAAAGGTACTCGAAGATGCCAAAAGCGATCAACAAATTGACAAGAAGGAATATGAAGCCCTTGCAGAGCTGGCTGCCAGTTCTAATGACAGGGCCTTTAAGACCTTCAAAGATGCTGATGGCAAGATCGACCATGAGAAGCTGACTGCTTACTTAAGGAAGTT
>Ga0209436_101150_pt1 | contig 9771 bp, 5 predicted proteins | sample AraplaF_Cvi_mTSA_FD_184263 | JGI IMG/M metagenome (GOLD analysis project Ga0209436, IMG submission 184263) | Arabidopsis root microbial communities from the University of North Carolina, USA - plate scrape MF_Cvi_mTSA (SPAdes) (version 2) | ecosystem: Host-associated > Plants > Roots > Endosphere ...
CATTCCATTCCAGGAACACCTGGTGGTGGATTGTAGCAATGACTACGAAAAGAACTACCAGATCCTGACAGATTTCCTGGTAAACGAACGTCCTGACGGTCTCTTCACGGCAGTAGAACGTCTGGCTATTTCAAGTTATTACGTTTGCCATGACCTGGGCATCAATATTCCAAAGGATGTGAAAGTGGTTAGTTTCTCCAGCCTGGAGATCGCTTCTCTACTCAATCCTGCACTCTCCACCATTACTCAGCCAGCCTACGATTTGGGCACACATGCTGCAGAAATGTTGTTCAAAGTACTGGAAGGTACCCCTCCTCAAAACAATCATATCATATTGGGTTCCAAGCTCATCCCGCGTTATTCATCGGCAAAAGTGTAAGCAAAGGAAAAAAAATGAAACAAAATGTTAGGAAAAACAAAAAATTACATACTTTAGCAGCATAAATTATTTTTATTCCACGTTCCGGGAACGTTCCCGGAAATGTTCAACACAGACACATATGCTTTCAACTTAGAACTTACGGACAGAAAAAGGGGGACTGGGACCTGCTATTGAACCATCATTTATCCCTTCCCATCACAACAATGAAATAGAGCCTGAATTCAATTAAGGAATTCTACAGCCATTTTCTTGTCATTTCATTAAACGCGCTGCGTAGGCAGTAGCGTAACAGCAATTCCTTGTCTTTAAAATGAAACGTTATTAAATGAAACGAACACACTTTACCCGGTTAGCGCTGCTGTTGTGTTTTATCCTGGCTACTTTAGGCGTATACGCTCAGTCAGGAAGTATCAGCGGATCCGTTACGGACGACACAAATAGTCCGGTACCGGGAACGATCCTTTTCCTGAAAGGTAGCAGTAAAAATGCAGTAGCAGATAGTGTAGGGCATTACACTATACATGGTATAAGTGCCGGTAGTTACGTACTGGTAGTGAGAATGGCAGGATATGAAGCCATCGAAAAAGCCATCACTGTAGGAAGCGGAAATGTAGATCTCAACATTCAACTGAAAACTGATACCAAAGGATTAAGCGAAGTTGTGGTGATTGGTTATGGTACGCAAAAGAAGAGCGACCTCACCGGATCTATCGCACTCGTATCTACAAAAGATTTTAACAAAGGCCCAGCCTCTTCTCCTGAACAACTTATCACTGGTAAAGTACCAGGTGTACTGATCACATCAAATGGTGGTGCACCAGGTAGTGGTAGTACGATCCGTGTACGTGGTGGTGCATCTCTGAATGCGACCAACGATCCGCTGGTAGTAATAGATGGAGTACCTGTTGAAAATGGTAATGTGAGCGGTTCTTCCAATGCACTGGCAATGGTAAACCCAAATGATATCGAATCATTCTCCGTACTGAAAGATGCAAGTGCCACCGCGATCTACGGTTCCCGTGCATCCAATGGCGTTGTAATCATCACTACCAAGAAAGGTCGTGCAGGCGATAAACTGAAACTGGCTTTCAGCACTAACAATGCAGTTTCTAAAGTAACCAGTTTGTCTCCTGTATTATCTGCATCTGAATTTACTGATATCGTAAAAGCACATGGCACTGATGGACAAATAGCAATGCTGGGTACTGATAATACAAACTGGCAGAACCAAATTTACCAGTCTGCACTGAGCTCTGACAATAACCTGAGCATCAGTGGTTCCTGGAAAAAATTACCTTACCGTGTTTCTGTAGGTCATCTCTACCAGGATGGTATCCTTAAGACATCCAACCTGAAAAGGACTTCCGGTGCGGTCAACCTCTCTCCGGTTCTTTTGGACGATCACCTGAAAATAAACCTGAACCTGAAAGGTTCTGTGGCTGATAACCGTTTTGCAGATCAGGCCGCGATCAATTCTGCGATTGCTTTTGATCCAACCAAACCTGTGTATTCCGGTAATGAGGCTTTTGGTGGTTACTATGAGTGGATGCAAAATGATGCACTGTTTGCACTGGCTACCAGAAACCCGCTGGGTATGTTGAAACTGAAGAATGATGCATCTACTGTAAAGAGAAGTATCGGCAACTTACAGTTCGACTACAAGTTCCATTTCCTGCCTGACCTGCATGCAAATATGAACCTGGGTTATGACTACTCTAAAGGTACGGGTAACACAGATATTCCTGCTTATGCAGCATTGTCTTATTACAATGGTAAAGGGGGTTCTTTCCATCACTACGAACAGGAAAAGCAGGATAAACTCTTTGATTTCTACCTGAACTATAATAAATCACTGAAAGCAATTAAGAGTTCCATCAGTGCAACAGCAGGTTATTCTTACCAGGATTTCATCACCACCACACCCGCATTTGCTACACTGGATGGATCTGGTGACACTACTACTGCTGCAGGTAATTATAGCAAATCACAACATACACTCGTATCCTTCTTTGGTCGTTTGAACTATACCTTCAACGAGAAGTATATGCTGACTGCTACATTGCGTCGTGATGGTACTTCCCGCTTCCAGAAGCACTGGGGTAATTTCCCTTCCGTAGCACTGGCATGGAGAATTAAAGACGAGAATTTCCTGAAGAATTCAAAAGTATTGTCTGACCTGAAACTGAGACTGGGGTATGGTGTAACCGGCCAGGAAGATATCGGACAGGACTATGCAGCAGTATCCCGCTATACATGGGGTGATGCCGCTTCCTCCTACCAGCTGGGCAATGCCTATTATCAAACACTGCGTGCAGCAGGTTATGATCAGAACATCAAGTGGGAACAGACAGCGACTTACAACGTCGCGATGGATTATGGTTTCCTGAATAACAGGATCAACGGTAGCGTAGATTTCTACTATAAGAAAACAAGCGATCTGCTGGCAACTGTAACAGCGCCTGCAGGTACCAACCTTACGAATACACTGTTCACAAACGTAGGTAGCCTGGAAAACAGAGGTGTTGAATTCATTGTCAACGCTACACCGATCATGACGAAGGACTTCTCCTGGAATGCGGGTTTTAATATCACCTATAACCACAACAAGATCCTGTCTCTCTCCAAAGTGAAAAGCGATACAGCTGTGGGCTTTGCTACAGGCGGCATCGACGGTGGTACTGGTAATACGATCCAGATCAATTCAACGGGTTATGCCATCAATTCCTTCTACGTATACAAGCAGATCTACGATAAGAACGGCAAACCAATTGAGGGTTTATACGAAGACAGGAACGGCGATGGTGCTATCACAGCGGCAGACAAATACCGTTATAAATCACCCAATCCAACCTTATACCTGAGCTTCAATTCAAACTTCAATTACAAAGAATGGACACTCGGTTTCAGTCTGCGTAGTAACATTGGTAACTACATCTACAACAACCAGGCTTCTAACTTCGGTAACTACAAGTCTTTCCAGAATGCGGCTTTCCTGGCAAATATGTCTTCCAGTGTGTTGAAAACAAGTTTTGCCAATCCACAATACTGGTCTGATTACTACGTAGAGAATGGTTCATTCGTGCGGATGGATTACCTGAACCTGGCGTATGACTTTGGCCGTGTATGGCATCAGAAACTCGGTGTAAGAGTGAACGCCAACGTACAGAACGTATTCGTGATCACCAAATACAGTGGTCAGGATCCGGAAGTGTTCAGCGGTATAGATAATAAGTTCTATCCACGTCCTCGTGTGTATTCCCTGGGCGTAAATCTTGATTTCTAATTAACAAACAGGAACGTTATGATCAGGAAATTCATATATAAAACAATGCTTGCCGCAGTGATGATCGGAGGCCTGGCAGCTTGTACAAAAGACCTGGACCGAAATCCTATCACGGAAGAGACTACGGCCAGTGTATATACAAAATTCAGTAACTACAAAAGTATCCTGGCCAAGCTATATGCAGGCCTGGCTACTACCGGGCAAACCGGGCCTACCGGTAGTGCCGATATAAGTGGCATTGATGAAGGTACTTCCAACTACATCCGTGCTTATTTTCAGATGCAGGAATTACCTACAGATGAAACGGTGATGGGATGGAACGATGGTACCATTCAGAACTTCCACAGAATGAACTGGACTGCTGATGATAACTTCATCACGGCTATGTTTGCACGTCTTTTCTACCAGATCTCTCAATGTAATGAGTTTATCCGTCAGACATCTGATGCAAAACTGAGCAGCAATGGTATCAGTGGCAGCGATGCTGAAACGGCAAAGACCTTCAGAAATGAAGCCAGGTTCCTGCGTGCACTCAGCTATTATCATGCAATGGATATGTTTGGTAATGTACCTTTTGCTACTGATAGTAATGAAGTGTCTTACTATTATCCTAATCAGATCACCCGTACACAACTCTTCAATTACATAGAATCAGAACTGAAAGACCTGGAAAACCTGCTGGTAGAGCCCGGCGCGAATGAATATGGTCGTGCAGACAAGGCTTGTGTATGGATGCTATTATCCAGGCTGTACCTGAATGCGCAGGTATATACCGGTAATGATCGTTATACAGATGCGATCACCTATAGTTCCAAAGTGATCAATGCAGGGTTTTCACTGGTGAACAATTATGCCAACCTGTTCAAGGCAGATAATAATGCTACATCCAAAACAGAGTTCCTGTTGAGCGCCAATTATGACGGTGCCAGAACACAGACTTATGGTGGTACCACTTACCTGGTGTGCGCATCATTAGGAGGTACAATGACTCCTGATAACTTTGGTGTGAGCAGTGCCTGGGCTGGTTTACGTACGACCAGTGCAATGGTGAAACTATTCCCTGATGTAACAGGTGCTACTGACAGCCGTGCAATGTTCTATACCAGTGGTCAAAACCTGGAGATCACTGATCTGGCTACGTTTACAGATGGATATGCTGTGACAAAGTGGAGTAACAAAACATCTACCGGTGGTAGTGGTTCCAGTAGATCTTTCGTGGATACAGACTTCCCGCTGTTCCGTTTACCTGAAGCTTACCTGAACTATGCAGAAGCAGTATTAAGAGGCGGTACAGGTGGTAATCTGGCTGAAGCTGTGAACTATATTAATACAATTCGTGAAAGAGCCTATGGTGATGCCAGTGGTAACATCACCAGTGGACAGCTCACCCTGCAATTCATCCTCGATGAAAGAGGCCGTGAATTCTACTGGGAAGGTTATCGCAGAACAGACCTGATCCGTTATGGATTATTCACCGGCAGTACTTATGTATGGCCATGGAAAGGTGGTGTGGCAGCTGGTGCAGCAGTAGGAGATTTCCGTACACTGTATCCGATCCCTGCTACAGAACTGGTGGCTAATCCTAATCTCAAACAGAACAGTGGTTACTAATCAAAATATTCTCTATCATGAAGTTCCGTTTTAATTATATATACATCCTCAGCGTAAGTATGCTGGCCCTGTTTTCCTGTAAGAAGGAAGGCAGCGATACCCGGGTGACGAATGGTACTACACCTGCCTTCAAAGCCACTGATTCCGTATTTGTATTTACCGAAGCAGATGCTTCCAAAGCAGCAGTTACCTATACATGGACTGCTTCTGAGAACTGGGGCTACAAATCTATCGTGACTTATTATTTGCAGATAGATGAAAAAGGCAATGGTTTTAAGCATGCAACAGATGTTACAATCGGCACAGGTACATTGACAAAAGCTTATACTGTAGCTGGTTTGAACCAGGTGATCAACAACCTGGGGCTGGCAGCAGGTCGTGAACATGATCTCGTGATCCGTGTGAAAGCAGCGGTGGATGCAGTAGGAGATGAGGTGTATTCAGATAGCATCTCCCTCACAGTAACTCCTTATTATGTACCTAAAGTATATACCTACCTATACATGCCTGGTGCTTATGAAGGTTGGGCATTTGACAATGCCGGACTGGATAGCATCGCTTCTGTAAAGAATGATGGCACCTACGAAGGCTATATGAATTTAACAGGTGCTACTGAATTTAAGATTACGAAAGGCAAGAGCTGGGATGTGAACTATGGTGATGGTGGTAGTGGCGCTTTATCTTCCGGTGGTGGAAATATCGCAGTAGCAGCTGCAGGTTATTATCGCCTTACAGCAGACCTGAACCAGTTGAAATATACAATGACCAAAACTACCTGGAGTATTTATGGTAGTGCAGTATCCGGTGGCGGGGATGCAGCCATGACTTATAACAATGGTGTATGGTCAGTAACAGCCACCTTAGGCACAGGCACATTCTACTTCAGAGCTAATAATGCAGATGCGATCACCCTGAGTGATGTAAGCAGCAATGGTACACTGGCAGCTGGTACAACAGGTGCTATTACAGTGGATGCCGCGGGTACTTATACTATAAGTATCAACTTAGGTAATCCTGGTAACTATACATATTCTCTCAAAGCCCAATAATAGAATAACAGTATGAAACAGATTCGGTGGATCACGATGTTCCTGCTGATGGCAGGTACATCAATGGCACAAATTCCCAGCCTGGAGCGTATTGAACCTGCTAACTGGTGGGTGAAAATGCACAATCCCTTTTTACAACTGATAGTACATGGTAATAAGATCGCAGAAAGAGACGTCAAACTGGAATATCCCGGGGTCACACTCCTGAAGGTGAATAAAGTGGAAAACCCGAACTACCTGTTTCTTGATCTTAATATTGATCCTTCCGCTGCTCCGGGTACATTCCCGATCAAATTCCAAAAGAAGGGCAGCAAGGATCTGGTTTTTGCATATGAACTGAAAGCCCGCAACACGGGTACCAAAGCACAAGGCCTCACTGCGGGCGATCTGATATATCTTATTATGCCAGATCGCTTCGCAAACGGGGACACTACCAATGATGTGATCAAAGGTATGCAGGATGCTACCCTGAACAGAGACTCTATGTATTACCGCCATGGTGGTGATATACAGGGTATCATCAATCACCTGGGCTATGTACAGGATCTGGGAGTTACTGCTTTGTGGATGACACCCATGATCACCAACGATCAGCCACAGGCATCCTATCACGGTTATGCTGCTACGGAACAGTTCCGTACAGATCCCCGCTATGGTACCAATGAACTGTACAAAACACTGGCTGATAGCTTGCACAAACGGGGTATGAAATTAATCATGGACCTGGTGCACAACCACATTGGCAGCCAGCACTGGACCATGAAAGATATGCCTATGAAGAACTGGGTACACCAGTGGCCTGAGTTCACGCGCTCCAGTTTCAGGGCACAGCCTGATTTTGATCCGTATGCATCTCAGTATGATAAAGACATCATGACCAATGGCTGGTTTGACAACCACATGCCTGATCTGGATCAGCACAATCCATTTGTATACAACTATTTTACACAAAGCCATATCTGGTATATCGAGTATGCAGGAGTGGATGCATTCCGCCTGGATACTTATCCATACAATGATGGAGATTTTATGGCTACCTGGGGTAAGGCAATCAAAGATGCTTATCCCACCTTCACCTTCTTTGGTGAAGTATGGGTGAAAGGTGTAGCAGACCAGGTGTACTTTACCCAGGGTAAAACAGTGAACCAGCAGCTGGATACACAGTTACCGGGCCTCACAGATTTCAATTCACTCTGGGCCATCACCGGTGCCATGAATGATAAAGCTGCCTGGGATGATGGCGCTGTGAAATTATATACTACCCTGGCATCCGATTACCAATACCAGGACCCGATGCGGAATGTGGTATTCCTGGATAACCATGACCTGAGCCGTTTCTATTCTGTAATCGGAGCGCACAAAGGTAAGTACAAAGCTGCCCTGGCATGGCTCCTGACCACCCGCGGTATTCCTCAGTTGTATTATGGTAATGAAATTGGTATGAAGAATTTCAGTGCACCTGATGGACTGGTACGTGAAGATTTCAAAGGTGGCTGGAAGAATGATAAGGTAAATAAATTCACTGCTGCTGGCCGGAATGAAGAAGAGAATGAACTGCATGATTATGTAAAGAAACTGGCCAACTACAGGAAGAACAATCCTGTGGTACAGACAGGTAAGCTGATGCAATACATTCCTCAAAATAATGTATACACCTTCTTTAGATACAATGCTGACAAGACAGTGATGATCGTATTGAATCCAAACACTGATCCTGTTACCATCGATGTAAAGAGATTCAAAGAAAGAACCAACGGATTTTCTAACGCGCATGATATAGTAACTGAAAAAACTTATAGCCTTTCAGACAGTTTGCAGGTACCGGCGACAACAACACTTGTACTGGAACTGGCACACTGAGCAACCAAATAAACGGATGATATGGACAGAATAGACGCATGTATTTTCGACCTTGATGGTGTGATTGTAGACACGGCAAAATATCATTACAAAGCCTGGAAAAGGCTGGCAAATGAGCTGGGTTTTGACTTCACGGAGGAACAAAATGAATTACTCAAAGGCCTTAGCCGTACCCGTTCCCTGGAGATTATTCTCGGGATTGGAGGGGTGGTATTGTCTGCTGAAGAGCAGGCCATACAGGCAGCCCGGAAGAACGACTGGTATGTGGATATGATCCGTCATATGCAACCAGATGAGGTACTGCCGGGAGCAAGGGAATTCCTGGAAAGTCTGCGGGAAGCTGGTGTAAAAACGGCGCTGGGTTCTGCGAGTAAGAATGCGGGCACTATTCTCGAAAAAGTTGGATTAGCGGATTTGTTTGATGTAGTGGTAGATGGGAATTCAGTGACAGCTTCAAAACCAGACCCTGAAGTTTTCCTGAAAGGAGCTGCTGGTTTGCATGCAGATCCTGCCTATTGTGTGGTGTTTGAAGATGCGGTGGCTGGTATACAAGCTGCGAAAGCAGGAGGTATGAAAGCGGTGGGCATTGGAGATGCAGCTATTTTGAATGCAGCAGATATGATTGTCAGTGGTCTTGGAGACATGAGCCTCCAGCGTTTAAAAGATTTATAATTATGAAGCAGTATATAAAAGTCGATGAGTGGAACATCATCGAAGAAGGATTTATACCAGGTTACAACAAAATCTCAGAAAGTATCTTCAGTTTAGGCAATGGTCGTATGGGCCAGCGGGGGAATTTTGAAGAGACGTATTCAGGCGAAAGCTTGCAGGGTAGCTATGTGGCGGGGATCTATTATCCTGACAAGACGCGTGTGGGTTGGTGGAAGAATGGTTACCCTGAATATTTTGCCAAGGTATTGAATGCTGCGAACTGGATTGGATTAGAGATTAGTATTGACGGGGAAGTGTTGGATCTGCATCATGCGACAGTGAGTGAATTCCGTCGTGTGTTGAATATGAAGGAAGGATACCTGGAGCGTACATTCACGGCTACATTATCTTCAGGAAAGAAATTGGCAGTTCGCGCTACGCGCTTTTGTAGTATCGTAGATGATGAGGCAGGCGCATTGCGTTATAGCATTACGCCATTGAATTTTGATGGTGAAATTAGCATTACTTCCTTTATTGATGGGGGGATTAGAAACCAGGACTCCAACTATGATGAAGGCTTCTGGGATCTGGTGTCTGATAAGATACAGGGTAATAGTGCATACCTTACATTACGCACCAGGAAGACTGGTTTTGATGTATGTACAGGCATGCAGTTCCATGTATATCAGGGTGGCAACCAACTGGCATCAGCCGTTTCTCCTGTGCAAAAAGATAAATTTGTAGGAGGTAAAGTGAGTGTAGGTGTGACACGTGACCAGGAAACTGTGATTGTAAAATATGCGGCGAACCTGAGCTCAGAGAATCATTCACGTGCTGATTTGCTGGCTGCGTGTCAGCAGGTAGTGGCTGCGGTTGCAGCAAAAGGATTTGAAAAATTACAGGAAGAACAGGCTGCAGCATGGGCGGCAAAGTGG
>Ga0209436_101151_pt1 | contig 9764 bp, 6 predicted proteins | sample AraplaF_Cvi_mTSA_FD_184263 | JGI IMG/M metagenome (GOLD analysis project Ga0209436, IMG submission 184263) | Arabidopsis root microbial communities from the University of North Carolina, USA - plate scrape MF_Cvi_mTSA (SPAdes) (version 2) | ecosystem: Host-associated > Plants > Roots > Endosphere ...
GCCTTCTTTCTACTTCCTGTAACCTCCCTGTCACAGCCGGCTCCTATAACTCATCCGTGGCAGGCAGCGCCCGGCTTTCCTTTCTTTCACGGCACGTTCGTTGTACATCCATAGCATGTTGACCTATAGAACCATATCATTCACCCTTAAAAGCTGAAATTATGCTATCAGATCAGTTAGTTGTAATGCAAAAACACGAAGCCCCACCCTGTATTTCCATTGTTGTCGCATTAGAAGGGGCACAGGATAAAAAAGCGGCCTTACAACTGGTAAATCAATCCATTGAAGAAGCCGCTGACCATCTTCGTACTGCCTGGCCCGATAAGGCGGCCACTCTTATAAATGCACTTGGTGAACTCTCCGATAACTATACTTACAGCCCGGTGGACAAGGGAATTGGATTGTACGTTGCTCCAAACTATAATAAACTGTTCCGCTTCTCCTTTCCTGTGCAGGCAAAGGTCTGCCTCGGCGAGAAATTCGCGGTGCGGGAACTGTTATACCAGGAACAATACGGGTTTGAGTACCTGGTACTTCACCTGGAAGAAAAGAAGGTACAATTGTACCGTGGTCAAATGGACCGCCTGGAACAGATCAACGACGGCCACTTTCCCTTCAATTTTGATAATGAATATGATTATACCCCGGCTACAGTAGGGGAAAGAAATAAGGATAAGTCGAGTATCATCGGCCTCCGCCAGAAGAATTTTTACAAGGCGGCAGACCGCTTACTGGAAGCCTACCTGCATGGACAACCCCTGATCCTGACAGGTCCTACAAAGGATATCGGATATTTTGAAGATGTGAGCACGCATAAAAAAGATGTCATCGCCTCCATTCATGGCAATTTCTCCAGCGTACCTATGAAGACCCTGGAAGATAAAGCCTGGCCCGCAGTGCGGTCCTTTATTGAAATGCGGGATCAACAGGTCATCAGGGAACTGGAAGAAAGTCACGGCCAGGTGGTAGATGGGATTCGCGATGTGCTACATGCTGCCAAAGATGGAAGAGGAAGTAAACTGCTGATAGAAAAAGACTTCAATTCGGCAGATTTTATAGATGAACTGACAGGACGCTTAAGAACTAAAAACCCGGGAGCTTCACATACGATAGATGCTGTAGAGGATGCTATGCGGGCTGTGATTGACAAGAACGGGGAAATTATATTCGTGAAAGAGGGAGTATTAGAAGACCATAAACATATCGCATTGATTACGCGGTATTAAAGATGCTTGTCCAGATATGTTTCATTGGGTTAAACAGGAGGCAGCCGAAATAAGTTTCGGCTGCCTCTATTAAAATTACTGCGCTGCATCCCACCACATCCTGGAAGTATAATTATCTCCTCCACTCAACAAAGCCACCGCTGCATTATAATTGTTCGCATTCGAGGTTTTTTCGCTTGACTGGTATGGAATCCTTCTCGGGATCGTTCCATTCGTAAAATTATTACTATACACCACCGGTGTCAATTCCGGATACCCTGATCGTTTCCAGTTAATCCATGCCTCAATATGATTGAAGAGAGTACCATCCGTAATCCAGTACTGCTCATTGATCTGTTTCAAAGCCGCCGTTGTTGAACTCACATCCAAAGGATGCGCTGTTGTATATGCCACCGCGGTAGCTGAAGAGATGGTGGCTGCAGCAGCGTTGAACGTAGCCAATGACTGCATGGCTGCTGCTACACCATTTGCATAATGTACTGCTGCAGAACTACCTACACTCCATCCTCTCACAGCTGCCTCTGCTAACAATAACTCTGTCTCTGCATAAGTAAATATGAAATTAGGACCACTCTTATCTCTGAAAATAGCCACCGTTGGTCTGGAGTAATTTCCTAATGGCGCTGCATCGCTGCCGCTACCCGTCGCTCCCGGATACCCCGGAGCATTACTGATATCTGTGGTACTACCATTTAGATCATAGCCATTGGGCATACCCAGCTGCACACTTGAATCCGTATTCCCTGCGAGTGATTGGTTATTATTTGCTGTCAGCCCTGCCTGCGGGATCTCTCCGATAATGGACAAGCGGGGATCATTATTCGTGCGCAAATAATCAATGAAAGGCTTACTCCATTTCACCTCTCTGAAATCATCTGCTACCAGCAATGCACTCGATGTACCATTAGTATACCCGTTTGTGTTATTCGCCTGCACAAATGCATTGTCATCAATACTTGTAAATACCCCACCACTATAGGCTTTTTCTGCATAGGTCTTTGCCGTGCCCAGGTCTATTTTAGTCAGGCGCATAGCCATTTTCAACATCAGGGAATATCCCAGTTTCTTCCACTGTGCAATGTCTCCACCATAAAACAGATCAGAAGTGATCGCATCCGCAGAAGCATCCAGGTTCGCAGTCGCACTATCTACCTGCGCCAGCATGTTGTAATAAATAGAATCCTGTGAATCATATACCGGTTCTGTCAACCCTTCTTTTGCCTTCAATGCTTCAGAAAATGGCACATTGCCATAAGAATCTGTCACACGCTGCAGTATCATATTCTTCATGATAATAGCTACGTAGTACAGGTTCATCTTGCCTTTTTCTTTCGCCAGGTTCATCATCTCATAAGTATAGCTTGCCGCCTGGTAGTCTGCATTCCATGGATTATCCTGGTAAGAAACCTGGTTCGTAGAAGCTACATATTTATCACCATTGCTGTAATACCCATAAGTAGAAGATAAGACCTGCACCCACATGCTCTCGAACAATAACTGGTTATAACCCGTGTTGGAATAATACCACTGTGAATAGGAGAGGAGATAATTGGGATCCAGTGATGAAGAACTGGTCGCATTCGGATCAGTATTGACTGAATCAAAGTTCTTCGTACAAGCACTGGCAAACAGTGCAGCTAATGCTGCTATATAGAGGAAACGCTTTCTCATTGTCATTATTTTTTGAATTTGAAGTTTACATTAATACCGTAAGACCGCGTACTGGGCAAACTTGTTCCTTCGATACCTGCGTAATTGATCGTGGATGAAAAGCCTGCTTCGGGATCAATGTTGTCAGTATGCTTCATCAATACCAGGAGGTTACGCGCGACCAATGATACATTGACTGAAGAGAACGGGGTACGGTTCAGTACCTTCGGATCCAGGCTATAGCCCAGTGTTACCTGACGCAGCTTAATGAAGCTACCATCCAGTACATGCAGTTTGGATACATTCACCGCCAGGTTCTGGTAGTAGGTCTGCGCTTCGGTTTTGCTGGTATTGGTTGTACCATCTTCGTATACCCCCTTGGCAGTGACCCCATCTTCACGACCTTCCAGCGTATTCTTGTTCAGACCACGATACATGGAGTAGTAGTTGGTAGCAGATAGAACCTTGTTTCCAAATTTACCATCCACCAGGAATGACAGGTTGAAATGCTTATAATGGAAATCGTTATTGATGCCACCAAACCAGGAAGGCAATACGCTGCCGGATGGTTTGTAGGAGCCTCTCTCCGGAATACCGGAACTGTTCACAACAATGTTACCATTGTTGTCATACAGGTAATCGTACGCCATGATCTGTGGACCTGCCATGCCTTTTACGAGGGCTGTGGCTGCATTTTGCGGACGATAAGTACCCAGACTTAAAGTGGTACTGGTACTGTTGGAACCATAAATGTCGATGATCTTATTCTTTATATTAGTCACGTTTACGGATACATTCCAGCTGAAATCATCGTGCTGGATCGGTGTACCTGTCAGCAAGATTTCAAGGCCCTGGTTTTGTGTAGAGCCTGTACCAATATACTGTGTAGAATAACCGGATGCGGTAGACAGGTTACCACTGATGATCTCATTGCGGGTTTTACGATGGAAATAAGCGAGGTCCATACCTAACCTGTTGTCAAAGAATTTTACTTCCACACCGGCTTCCACTTCTTTCAGCGTATACGGTTTCAGGTTAGTATTGGGTAATGCACTGCTAAAGTTTGCCGCAATGTAATTGTTGATACTGTTCTGTTGTGTATAGTAAGTCTGGGTAATATATGCATCCGTGGGCTCACCACTTGCATTTGCATAAGATGCACGCAATTTACCATAACTCATCTTTGGTATCTTCACCAGTTCAGAGAAGATAAAGCTACCGGATACAGAGGGCACAAAGATGTTCCTGTTATTTGCCGGCAGGGTAGAATACGTGTCATAACGACCCGTAGTGGTCAATGTCAGAAAGTTCCTGTAAGAGAGATCTAAATTATAATAAGCGGAATGCGCTTCCTTATTTGTCAGATCATACGTCCTGCCATAAGTCACCACGTTGGTATAATTATACAGGTAAGGGATGATGAAGTTATCGCCTGTTACGCCTACGATCTCATCCTTGTATTTTCTCAGGGCACCACCGAGGGAAAGGTTGAAGTCAAGGTCACTGGTGATCTTGTGTTTGATCCCTACCAGGGCGTCTATGTTCATTTCCTTACGTGTCTCATTTTTCAGACTATAGTCGCCGCTCACAGTTGTTCCGTTATTGGACGACCAGTCGTACAGCGTACCCCAGGGCGTAATTTGCCTGTTACCATCACTGATGAAGTCATACCCAATCCTTGCCTGTGCATAGATCCAGTCATTGAAATCATAACGGGCAGTCAGTGCAGAGATGAGTCGGGAACGGGTCAGTTTATTTTTACTCTGGTTAAGTACGAAGTAGGGGTTCGTTACATACACGTCATCGGTCCATGCCATTTCCTTGCCATCAGCACTGGCATCGTACCCTGGTGCGAGTATAGACTCCTTAATATTGGAAGCCAGGAAAAGTCCATTGTTCGGGTTTAGCGGACCGTCGCTCAGGTAAGGTTTGTTATTGGATTGTTCGTCGATGTAGTTAGCCGCTACGGTCACTTTCAGTTTCGCAGATACTTTCTGTTCTACATTCAGGCCGATGGTTTTGCGATAAAGGGTATTGTTGGTTAAAATTCCCTTATTGTTCATATCGGAGAGGGATAAACGGAAAGTGCCGTTTTCACCACCACCCGAAGCCGAGAGGGTATTGGTAAAGGTGGTACCTGTACGGTAGAAGTTTTCCAGGTTGTCTTTTACGGCAGCATACGCATAGGTATTGCCGTCGAACTGGATGGTCTGTGCACCATCCAGTTTTTCACCCCAGCTCAGTCGGGTACTGTTTTGTGCAGCGGTGGTTGTAGTTGGTCTTTCACCTTGCTGGCCCTGGCCGTATTCATATTGGAAGTCGGTAAAGTTAATCGCTTTATCAGCAGCGAAGTTAGAATTGTATTCAACCAGGAGCGTATTCTTTTTACCTGATTTGGTAGTGATGAGAATGACACCGTTGGCAGCGCGGGAACCGTACAATGCGGCAGCAGCGGCACCTTTCAGTACGCTCATGTTTTCGATATCATCCGGGTTGATATTGGAGAGACCGTCACCATTATCTGCACCGCCCCATTCGCTGGCACTACCACGCTGGGTATTATCCATTGGGATGCCATTGATTACAAAGAGGGGGCTGGAGGCAGAGAAGCTTGCCATGCCACGCAGCAGGATCCTTACCGAACCACCGGGGCCACCACTGGTGCCGGTTACGTTCAAACCCGCTACGCGACCAGTGAGGGAATTACCGACGTTTGTTTCGCGGGCCTGGGTCATGAGGTCACCACCTACTTTAGAAACGGAATAGCCCAGTTTCTTTGATTCTTTGGCGATGCCCAGTGCAGTCACCATTACTTCGCCTAATTGGGTGGAAGACTGATCCATGGTAATATCCAGGCTGGACTGGTTAGCGGCAACAGCAATGGTTTTATTGCCGTAGCCTACGAGTGATAGTTCCAGTTCAACAGCACCGTTGGGAACTTGTATCGCATAGGTACCGTCGGGTTTAGAAAAAGTGGCGGTGGTGTTGCCTTTTACTTTAATAGTAACAGCGATAAGGGATTCGCCGGTTTTGGCATCTTTGACAGATCCGGTTAACTGTCGGGTTTGTGCAAATACTGTCTGGCAAAGCAGTAGTACCGTCAAAAGAAGTGATAGCTTCCTCATCATGTGCTAGTTTTTGGTTTATAAAAGTGACAAGTTTCCAAAGACTAACAGTACAGGCAATACGAAACCTGCTGGCAAAGATTGCCCGCGAAATAAGGTTCAATAGCTATCCAGTGTGATATGTTTATATCACGAAAAGTAGCGTAGGTTAAAAGGAGATGTTGTTACTTGTTTTTCAAGTGTTGTTACATTTTTAATTTGCAGATAATATTTGAATTAGTTCATTGTTCTTAGTTTTTCCGGTGTCGTTAGATTTTCAAAGTTTAAGAAGAATACCATTAGCATGTACTTCCCCCCTGCCAGGTAATACCTGTTCATTGTTCACTGTCGTTATATAATTAGTTCTTCACAAAGCGGTATTCCATTTCCGTTACTAAAACGTTAAAGCTAATGTATTGATGCGTCTTTTCATAAAATTTAAAACCTATAATCTATGAGTCAGGAACTTCTATCCCTGAAATAGAAATTCTTCACATCAGATTGGCAAATTTTTATGATCTTAGTCACCAGGTATAATAGCCGTTATCATCGTAAAAAATACTATTGTTTGAATAACTTTGATCAACATGAAGACCGCCTTTTACAGTACGCATAAATTTGAAAGGGATTTTTTGTTACAGGCAGCTGGCGACCAGCATGAATTAGTTTTGCTGGAACCGGTACTCTCATTAGCAACGGCGCCGCTGGCAGCAGGTTGTGAAGCCGTCTGTATCTTTGTAAATGATGATGGTTCGGCACCGGTGTTAGAGAAACTCGCAGCACTGGGCGTGAAGTATTTAGCGTTGCGTTCTGCCGGCTTTAATCATGTAGACATTCAGGCAGCCCATGCATTAGGAATGCGTATTGCCCGTGTACCGGAATATTCTCCCTATGCAGTTGCCGAACATACGGTGGCCCTGATACTGGCGCTCAACAGGAAACTGGTAAGGGCACACAATCGTATCAGAGACCTGAATTTCTCGCTGGATGGCCTGACTGGCTTTGACCTTCATGGCAAGACGGTGGGTATCATCGGGATGGGAAAGATAGGTAAGATCGTTGGGCAGATCATGTTTGGTTTTGGTTGTAAGATCATTGCATTTGATCGCTATCCTGATAATGAGTGGGCTAAAACATATGCCGCTTCTTATGTGAGTATAGATGAGTTGTGCAGGGAATCGGATATCATTTCACTACATGCGCCACTCACACCGGAAACTGAATATATAGTCAATAAACAAAGCATTGCCCGGATGAAGAAAGGGGTCATGCTGATCAATACAAGCCGGGGTAGGCTGATCAATACACTGGATGTGACGGAGGGATTGAAATCTGGGCAGATAGGATACCTGGGCCTGGATGTGTATGAGGAGGAGCGGGGATTGTTTTTTGAAGATCATTCAAGTGATATCGTGCAGGATGATGTGATCTCCAGGTTGATAACGTTTGCAAATGTATTGATCACGAGCCATCAGGCGTTTCTAACTGACACCGCATTAAAGAATATAGCAGCAACGACGATGTACAACTTAGATTGTTTTGTGAAAGGAGAGAAAGGGGTGAATGAACTGGGGTAAAATAATATCGGTGTAGATGTTTGAGTAAAAAGCCGTCTCCTTAAAGAGACGGCTTTTTAGCTGGATATTTTGAATTAAAACCCAGGTTCAGAATAGATTCCTGAATTTTAATTTTGACTAACTGATTATCTTAAACTATCCTTCTTCAAATTTTCGTCCATCCACTCTTCCAGTTTTCCTCCATCTACTGCTTCTGCCAGTTTCGTCAACTGTTTCGTTTTCTTCAGGCCAACACCCTTCTTATATACTTTAGCTACCGCTTTCAGGCCCGCAGTCGCGGCATCCCATGCATACTGATTATCCGGGTTCTTAATACAGAAAGTGCAATAATTACCAAAGTAAATGAATGCCAGATTTGGGTTGTCTTTCACGAGTTTCATCAGTCCTTCCCCAATCACCATTTTTACGGTAGGTGACCCATTCAGCCAGGAAAAGACAAAAGCGTTTGTACGCTGCCGTAATTCCAGTTGCTGATCCAGCGCTGTTTCATTCAGCCATTCGACGGCCTGTAAAAACATCGGTTCAGCTTTTGCATAATCTTCTTTTGCGACTAGTTCGGGAAATTGCGGGCCGCTTTGCGCTTGTCCAAACAGGACGCTTAGGAGCAGGATGGCGGTAGCCAGAAATTGTTTCATATAGTATAGAATGTTTACATTGATCCGGAGGTACTATTGGTCAGTTTATACTGTGACTTTTTCTTTGCATAATCAAATACCAGTTGACAGAATACTTTCACCCCTACATCCAGTTTTGAATCATCGATAAAGAAATCCGGTGTATGGTGAGCAGCTACCTTTGCAGGGTCCGCACCTGCGGGCATGCCACCCAGGAAAAAGAAAAATGCGGGTGCTTTATCTCCGTAAAAAGAAAAGTCTTCTGCCCCGGTGGTCCATTCTGTTTCGTTTACCTTATCCTTGCCTGCTGCGGCTTCGATAGAAGGAACCATGAGTTTCACCAGTTCAGGATCGTTGTAGGTTACCTTTGTTTTGTTTTCGATCACCACATCCGCAGTGGCACCAGAGGCTTCAGCTATTTTGGTAGCAGTGAGTTTCATTTTCTCATGCACCTGTTCCAGCATTTTGTTGTCAAATGTACGAACCGTTCCTTCCATTGTCAATTCTTCAGGAATAATATTGCTCCTTACACCACCATTGATCTTACCAACGGTGATCACCACGGGGCCTTTGGTCAGTTCTGCCTGGCGGCTAACGATGGTCTGGAAGCCCTGGATGATCTGGGAGGCAACAACGATCGGGTCAATGCCATTCCAGGGTTGTGAACCATGGGATTGTTTTCCCTTCACCTTGATAGTGAACCAATCGCTGGAGGCCATTTCTGCTCCGGACTTGTATTTAATCATTCCTACCGGTGTCTGGGAATTGATATGAAGGCCAAAGATGGCATCCACTTTTGGATTGTCCATTACGCCTTCTTTGATCATCAGTGGAGCGCCGCCTTCTTCGGGAGCAGGGGCACCTTCTTCAGCAGGCTGGAAAATGAATTTTACGGTACCTGGTACATCCTTTTTCATGGCCGTTAGTACATCGGCAGTACCGAGCAGGATGGCGATGTGGGAGTCGTGACCGCAGGCATGCATAACAGGTACCTGTTGGCCAAGATATTCGGCAGTATCCAGGGATTTGAAAGGGAGATTGGCTCTTTCATATACCGGGAGGGCGTCCATATCGGCACGTAGGGCTACGACGGGGCCGGGTTTACCTCCTTTCAGGATGGCGACCACCCCGGTTTTACCAACACCGGTATGTACTTCGAGGCCGAGTCTTTTGAGGTGTTCGGCAACGAAGGCGGCTGTTTTGAATTCTCTGTTAGAGAGTTCGGGATGTTGATGAATGGCTCGGCGCCAGGTAATAACAGAGTCTTTAATGGAGGCCACGGATTTGTCGAGATTGGATTGGGCCATAGAGAGCATGGGTGCAAAGGCCAACAGGATTAGGCATCTTTTCATGGGTAGCATAGATTTGGTGAGATTGTACAAAGTACAATTAAATTAATGGTTTAGATTTGGTGATGGTGTACAAAGTACAATTAATTTGGTTGAGTCGTATTGGGGGGTAGGAAAAATACCTGTTCGTGGGTATGGAAACGGAAAAATTGTAAAGTCTTGTTTACCTCCCAGGCACTTTTATTTCATTTGACTTTTAGTCTAAATAATGTTTAAGTGGTCTTACTGTGTATCCTGCTTTGCG
>Ga0209436_101168_pt1 | contig 9672 bp, 8 predicted proteins | sample AraplaF_Cvi_mTSA_FD_184263 | JGI IMG/M metagenome (GOLD analysis project Ga0209436, IMG submission 184263) | Arabidopsis root microbial communities from the University of North Carolina, USA - plate scrape MF_Cvi_mTSA (SPAdes) (version 2) | ecosystem: Host-associated > Plants > Roots > Endosphere ...
GGCCATTCACGCGCAGGCGGGCGACGAACTCGACAAAATCCTCGTTCGGCTGGGCTTCTGCTTTACGTTGACGTAAACGTAAAGCAGATTTTACCTCAAGTCCCAGCCATTGGAGCTTTTCGTCCTTGTTAATAATTGGCTCGGTCGGACGGGTGCTTTCGTGCCAAGTCGACAACAAATACGGCTCGTTTTGCAGCGTATAGGCGGAATAACGGGAGCGCATCAGCTGCTCAGCCGTCTCCGGCAGGGCTTTTCCTTCAATGAAAGGGCCGCAGCAAGCCGCAAAAGAAGGACCGCCGCATGGGCAGCCAACAGGGGTCTTGGATTTGGACATCCCGCCATTATCCGCCATATCGGTGGCTGGCGTGACTTCCCGCGCGTCGCGATTCTTTACGCCCGGCCCGCCCAAAGCGTGAGGGCGCTGGATAATCAGGTACTTAGGCGCAGGTACAGTTGATGCATCGTCAAGCATGAAGTTTTCGCCAATCCGACCTGGAGCGCAAAATGAATGCTGAAACCTTGTTCAAGCTTGGTCTGCTGGCCTGCTCTGTCCTCTCAGGAGGGCAGGCGCTTGCCGATCCGTTCATATCGACCCCATCACCCTATACGGTCAACAGTATCAGTTTCAGCTATATGAACTACAGCCAGCCGCCGGCATCGTATTTTCACCGCCAGCCGCCATTCAATGGCTTGCCACCGCCCTTGCCAGCGGCCGAGCCTCCCGCCAGCGTGCATCTCCCGGCGACGCAGCCGGGGCAAGCCGGCACGCCCCCGTCCATCGAGGTGCCGATCCAGTCGCCAGTGGTGGTGGCAGTGCCTGAGCCGGGCACGTTCGCATTGCTGGGCCTTGGCCTCGTCCTCCTCATCGGCAGCCAAGTCAAGAAAGCCGACAGTGCCAAGTGATAATATATTGGCATGAATGAAGTAAGCAGAAGCAAGTTCCTGAGCTTGGTCTTGCGCCACAAACCGGAAGAAATCGGGCTCGTACTGGACCAGAATGGATGGGCGTCGATCGACGAATTGATTGCCCTCGCCAACGCCCGCGGGACGAACCTGAGCCGCCCCCAGATTGAATCCATCGTCGAGAACAGCGACAAGAAGCGATTTGCCATCAGCGCGGACGGCACGAAAATCCGGGCCAACCAGGGCCACTCCATCGACATCGCCCTGGGCCTGAAGCCGCAAACGCCGCCGGAACACCTGTACCACGGCACTGCCACGCGCTTCCTCGACTCCATCCGCGCAAGCGGCCTGCATTCGGCCGCGCGCCAGCATGTCCACCTCTCGACCGACATCGCAACTGCCGAAAAAGTCGGCAGCCGTCATGGCAAGCCGGTCATCCTGACAGTCGACGCCGGCCAGATGGCGCGCGACGGCCACCTCTTCTACCTGTCTGAAAATGGCGTTTGGCTGGCGGATTCCGTCCCCGCGAAATACCTGGCTTAAACCCTGTAGGCCAGGCAGTCGAGCTCAAAGGGCGGCTCTTTGCCGCGCATCAGGGTTGCCAGCAGGTTGGCGCTGCCGCAGGCGAAAGTAAAGCCCAGGGGACCGTGGCCGACATTGAGCCACAGGTTGGGGTAAGGCGTGGGGCCGATAATCGGCGCGCTGTTCGGCGTCGCCGGACGCAGGCCGGCCCAGGCTTCCGCCCTGTCGTAATCTGCAGCATTCGGCATCGACTCGCGCGCCAGGCGGGACAGGCTGGCGATGCGGCGGCGGTCGATACGCGTGCTTTCGCCCACCATATCGACCATGGCCGCGATGCGCAATTCATTGCCGATGCGGGCATACAGGGTCTTGCGTTCGAAGTCGGTCACGCTGATATTGGGCGCCACATGTTCGCTGCCGATCGGCGCCGTCAGGCTGTAGCCTTTCAGCGGGTACATCGGCAAGTCGAGGTTGGCGGTAGCCGCCAGGTCGCGGCTCTGGATGCCGGCAGCCAGCACATAATGATCGGCCGACAGCCAGCCGGCGTCGGTCTCAATCGCCGTCACCTTGCCATGTTCGACGAAGATGGTGCGCGCCGCCGTGTGCATGCAGCGCTCAAAGCGTGGGTGGGCGTAGATGCGCTTTTCCAGCGCCAGGCAGAAGGCATAGCAATCCGCCACGGCCTCGCCGGGGTTGAAAATGCCGCCCGCCAGGCTGGAGGCCATTTGCGCCAGGGCCGGTTCGATGCGGGCCGTATCCCTGCCCCACAGCACGGCGCGGTTTTCGTCGCTATCGGGCTTGTCCAGCGCCGCCTTGAAGGCCTCTTCGCTGCGGTAGACCACCAGCTTGCCGGCGTTGCGCCAGTTGAATTCCGACAGCGGCAGCTTCAGTTCCAGCTGCGACAGGGAAAGGCGGCTCAGTTCGCCAAGTTGCAGCAGCTTGGCGGTGGTGCGGGCATTGGCTTCCGCCTTGCAGTTGGCCAGGAATTGCGCCATCCAGCGCCACTGGCGGTAATCGGCCTCGGGCCGGAAGCGGAATGGACCGTCGCGCTCGAACAGCCATTGCAGGGCCTTTTTGGGCACGCCCTCATCAGCCAGCGGCGACACATAGCGATAGCTCAGCTGGCCGCCGTTGCGGTAGCTGGCGGCACTGGCAACGGTAGGGGCGCGCTCGAGCAGCGTCACGCGGAAGCCTGCCTCCAGCAGCCACCACGCTGACGCCAGGCCGACCACGCCGCCGCCAATCACCACTACTTGCCGTCCTCTCGCCATCCCAACTCCGTATTGTGTTGCCGTGTTGCCGTAAGGAAAAATACTCGTATTGTAGTTCAGTCGCCGCGGCCGAGGATGGCGCGTTGGAAAATCGCATCAAGGATCTTTTCTTCGGCACGCGTGTGCGCCGAATGCAGGCCCGGGTCGGCATCGGGATCGCTGCCAAAGCCGCCGATCAGGGACACGATGCCCTGCTTCTTCCTTAAGTCCACGGCAAAAGTGGAAACCAGGCCATATGCCTCGCCCAGGTGGCCGACTGCATGGAAGCGGCCGTCTTTCGGCATCCCGCCCATATTGCCCCGTATGTCGGCGAAGCGTTGCGTGCCCAGGCCCCAGCTATGGTAGAGCCCTTTGAGCGTGTCGCCATTGCTGCCGTTGAAGCGCCACTGTTCGCCGAACATCAGGGCCAGCGATGCCGGCTGGAGGATTTGCCTGCCCTCGTGGCGGCCATGGTTGATCAGCATGAGCATGATCTTGCCCATATCGCTGGCCGACATGCGCATGCCGCCGGTTGGGCTGAAGGGCGTGGCATTTGCGCCGATGACGTATTTCTCGAGTCCCGACGGCGCCTGCGGCGCGGTCACGCCGAAGTCATCCACTTGCGCGATCCACGGGCCCTTGCTGTCCCAGACTTCCGTATCGCGGGTGCGGCGACGGTACAGTGTCGCGGTATCCGCCACCTCCTGCGGGCTGAATTCTGCAGGGTTATATCCGCCGCGCAGCCCCATGGGCGCCAGCAGCAGGCGCTTCATCAAGCGGTCGAAACGCTCGCCCGTCACGCGCTCCATGATGGTCCCGATCACGGCCCAGTTCAGGTTGGAATAGGTGAAGTACTGGCCGGGCTCGCCATCGCGCGCCCACATCTTCCCCTGCGGGACCAGCACCTCGCGCAAGGCCGTGCCAGCGGGCCAGAAGTAGCCGTCGTCATCGCGCAGCGTCGAGGTGTGGCTCAGTAAATGCCGCAGCGTGATCGGGCGCGTGGGGTAACTCGGATTGCGCAGCGCAAAGCCAAGGTAATCGCCGACGTCGTTGTCGAGCTTGAGCTTGCCTTCCTCGACCAGTTTCATCACGCCGAAGGTCGTCATCATTTTGGAAATCGAAGCAATGCGGAACATGGTCTGCGGCGTGACCGGCGCGGTGACGCCGCTGCCTGTCGTATCCAGCCGGCGCAGGCCGAACTGTTGTTGATAAACCACCTTGCCATCGCGGATCGCCAGCACCGACAAGCCGGACAGCGGCCGCTGCGCATCGTTGACGATCGCCGCCAGCTCGGCATCCAGCTTGCCGGCCGACGCCTGGCCGAGGCTTCCCAACAGTACTGCGCCAATCAGGGCGCGCATCCCTTTTTGCATGCATTCTCCTTTTGCAAACAGCATACGGCGCTGCCCATTCGGCCAGCTAATGAAAACTGATTATCTGCCTATAACCCCGGTGCATCGGGCTCTAAAGCTAAATGAAAAGAGCAGCGGGATTTCACTTTCGCTATTACACTAGCAGTTATAGGAGAAATGTAATGAGCCTCACCAGCGTTGAATTCAAACCAGACCAACAAGACAATTCGCCGCTGTACATGCAGATTGCCCGCAAGTTGAGCGACGATGTTCGAAACGGACGCTACCAGGTCGACCAGGCGCTTCCCTCCGAACGAACCCTCTCGGAATTGCTGAATGTTTCGCGCGTGACCGCCCGCAAAGCCATCGACCAGCTGGTCGACCAGGGCCTGGTGGTGCGTCGCCGCGGTTCGGGCAATTACATTGCGCCGCGGATTGAACAACCGCTGTCGAACCTGACCAGCTTTTCGGAACAACTCTCCCAGCGCGGCTACAAACCAGGCTCGCGCTGGCTCAAGCGCGCGCTGGTTGCTGCCAGCGCCGACGAACAATTGAGCCTTGGCCTGTCGCCCAACACGCGCGTGGCGCGCCTTGAACGCTTGCGCCTGGCCGACGACGTGGTGATGGCATATGAAGTATCGGTGCTGCCGCAAGCCATCGTCCCCAATCCGGAGCTGATCGGCGATTCGCTGTACCAATACCTGGATTCCGTGGGCAAAGGACCGGCGCGCGCGCTGCAGCACATCCGCGCCATGAATGCCTCGGCCGAGCTGGCGCGCCAGCTGGAAGTGCCGGAAGGGCAGGCTGTTTTGTTTATTACCCGTATCGCCTATCTCGAGTCGGGCCAGGCGATCGAGCTGACGCATTCCTACTGCCGCAGCGATCATTACGACTTCGTGGCGGAGATGCGCCGGGCTGCATAACCTGGGGGCATGCCCTTCTCAAGTCCTGTCATGGGCTGGCCCGGCAATTTGGCATTACACTCGTTTTATGCTGAAGACCGAAACGCCCAGTTCCCAACATCGCGAGCTGGACCAATATCCCACTGAAAAGCTGGTCGCCGCCTTTGCCGATGACCAGCTCAACGCGGTGCAAGCCGTCCGTGCCGCCGTCCCCGCTATTGCCAAAGCAGTCGAAGCAGCCGTACCCCGTATCGAAGCGGGCGGCCGCCTGCTCTACGTCGGCGCCGGCACGTCCGGCCGTCTTGGTGTGCTCGACAGCGTTGAGCTCTACCCCACTTTTTCCTGGCCCCACGAGCGCGCCGTCGCCATCCTTGCCGGTGGCAGCGATGCCATGTTCCAGGCGGTGGAAGGCGCTGAGGATGACCGCGAACAGGGCGCGCGCGACCTGTTCGCGCTGAACCCGGGCAAGGATGACGTGGTGCTGGCGCTGGCAGCGTCGGGCACCACGCCGTATGTGCTGGGCGCCCTGCAAGCCGCGCGGAGTGCCGGCGCGCTGGCCATCGGCATTGCCAACAACCCCGGTTCGCCGGTCACGCAGGAAGCGGACATCGGCATCACCCTCGACACCGGCAACGAGCTCATTTCCGGCAGCACGCGCCTGAAAGCGGGCACCTCCCAGAAGATCGTGCTGAACACGATTTCCAGCGCAATCATGGTACGCCTGAACAAGGTTTACGGAAACTTGATGGTAGACTTGAAGCCGACCAATGCGAAGCTGTTTGCGCGCACGGTGCGGCTCACCATGCACGCCACCGGTGCCGATGAAGCGGCAGCCCGTACAGCGCTGGAACAGTGCGGCTTCCACGTCAAAGTGGCGGTGGTCGCCCTGTTAAAGAAAACCACGGTGCAGCAAGCGGAAGAATTGCTGGACCAGGCCAGGGGCAGCGTGCGCGGCGCACTCACCATTTGATCCGCCCCTGCGCTCGTCCCGGCCGACCAGAAAGGACGTAATGGATCGAGCGCAGCAACGCAGCCCCTGGGGCTGGGTCCCGACACTGTATTTCAACCAGGGCATTCCCTACTTTGTGGTGATGGCGCTGTCCACCGCCATGTACAAGGACCTTGGCATCTCCAACACGGAGATGGCGTTTTATACCGGCTGGCTTTACCTGCCGTGGGTGATCAAGCCGCTCTGGTCGCCCCTGATCGAAATGTTCGGCACCAAGCGCGCCTGGGTCGCCATCCTGCAGATGGTGCTGGGCGTGTCGCTGGCCGCGGTCGCATTCACGCTGCCGCTCGCAAACTTCTTCCAGCTTAGCCTGGGCGTCATGTGGCTGATGGCATTCAGCTCCGCCACGCACGATATTGCGGCGGACGGCTTCTACATGCTGGGCCTGCGCCAGAAGCAGCAGGCTGAATTCGTCGGCGTGCGCAGCACGTTCTATCGCGCGGCGAACGTGGCCTGCAACGGCGGCTTGCTGTTCCTGGCCGGCGAGATCATCAAGTATCACGGCAACCCGCACATGGCCTGGGCCATCACCTTCGGCGTGACCGGGGCGGTCTTCCTGGCGCTGGCGATCTACCACTTCTTCGCGCTGCCAAGGCCGGCGGAAGACAAGCCGGCCGCACATTCCTCGGCGCCTATGCAGGAATTCTTTGCGACCTTCGCCGCTTTCTTCCGCAAGGACGGCATCGTGGTCATCCTGCTGTTCCTGCTGCTGTTCCGGCTGGGCGAGTCGCAGCTGCTGAAAATGGTGGTGCCCTTCCTGAAAGACCCGCTGGAAAAAGGCGGCCTTGGCCTGAGCACGGCCGACGTCGGCATTGCCTACGGCACGATCGGCATCATTGGCCTGATTCTCGGCGGCCTGGTGGGCGGCTGGCTGATCGGGCGCTTTGGCCTGAAGCGCTGCCTGTGGCCGTTCGCGGTCGCGATCCATATCCCGGACCTGATCTTTGTCTACCTGTCGCAGGCGCAACCGCAGAACTTCGGCTGGATCTCGGCTTGCCTGGCGGTGGAGCAGTTTGGCTATGGCCTCGGCTTCACGTCCTTCATGATGTACATGATCATGGTCAGCCAGGGTGAGCATAAGACCGCGCACTATTCGATCTGCACCGGCTTCATGGCGCTCGGCATGATGATTCCGCAGATGGCCAGCGGCGCGATCCAGGAGTATTTCGGCTACCGGCATTTCTTCATTTATGTCTGCACGGCAACGATCCCGGCCTTCATCATGACGGCACTGATCAAGATAGATCCGGACTTTGGCCGGGAATAGGTAGAATACGGCTCCTGCTGAAGTGAGGATGAGGTTTTGGCTTTTAATGCGAAAAGGCGGCTGACCATAGCCGCCGCCGCGGCCGGCGTGGCCGCATTAATGGGGGCGTGTTCGTCGACGCCGACCGTGCCAGCCGCCGGCGAAGCTGCGGCGCCGCCGTCAGGTGGCGCGGGCGGCAATGCGCCGGCGCCAGCGACGGGCGTAGCGCCGGCACCGGTACAGCAACATATCACCGGCGAGCAGCCGCCTGCGGCGCCGCGCGAATTCCGCGCCGCCTGGGTCTCGACAGTCGCCAATATCGATTGGCCAAGCCGCAGCAACCTGCCGCCGGCGCGCCAGCAGGCGGAAGCCCTGGCCATCCTGGACCGCGCCAAGTCGCTGCACCTGAACGCCATCGTGCTGCAGGTGCGTCCCAGCGCCGACGCCATCTACCCGTCCAAACTCGAACCCTGGTCCGAATTCCTGACCGGCCAGCAAGGCAAGGCCCCCGAGCCGGCCTGGGACCCGCTGGCGTTCTGGATCGCGCAGGCCCACGCCCGCGGGCTGGAATTGCACGCCTGGTTCAATCCCTACCGCGCCCGCCATTCCGCCGCCCGCACCCCGAACGCGCGCGAGCATATCGCCAACACGAAACCGCAGGTCGTGCGCCAGTACGGCAAGTTCCAGTGGATGGATCCGGGCGAGGATGCCGCCGCCCAGCAAACGCTGGACGTAATCCTGGACGTGGTGCGCCGCTACGATATCGACGGCGTCCACATCGACGACTACTTCTACCCCTACCCGATCGAAGCCCCCGGCGCCAATGGCGGCGAGGCGGCACTGGACGCGCCAGCGAACGGCAGCAAGCCTGAACTGGACTTCCCCGACAACGCGCCCTACCAGCGCTACCTGCAGGGCGGCGGCACCCTGGACCGCGCCAACTGGCGCCGCCAGAACGTCAACCAGCTGATCGAAGCCATCTACACCGGCATCCACAAGGAAAAATCGTGGGTGCGCTTCGGCATCAGCCCCTTCGGCATTGGCCGGCCGGACCGGCGCCCGCCCGGCATCCAGGGCTTCAGCCAGTACGACAAGCTGTACGCCGATGCCGAACTGTGGCTGCAGAACGGCTGGCTCGATTACCTGGCGCCGCAGCTGTACTGGCCGATCGCCCAGCAGCCGCAAGCCTTCCCCGTGCTGCTCGACTACTGGCTGGGGCAGAACAAGCGCGGCCGCCATATCTGGCCGGGCCTGTACACCAGCCGCATCGATGACAGCAGCAAGTCCTTCACGGCCGACGAAATCGTGCAGCAGGTCGAGGTCATGCGCAGCCGGGCCAATGCCAATGGCCACATCCATTTCAGCATCGCCGCCCTGATGCAGAACCGCAAAGGCGTCAGTGAACACCTGAAAGCCACCAGCTACCAGGGCCCGGCCCTGGTGCCGGCCTCGCCCTGGCTGGGCAGCGAAGCGCCGCCCGCGCCGACCGTGGCCGTCAAGCGCCACGCCAGCGGGCTGGCCGTCAGCTTTGGCAATGCCGCCCGGGCCACGCACCTGGCGATCTGGGTGCGCTACGGCGAGGAATGGCGTTTCAATGTGGTGCCTGCCGGGCGCAGCGAAGTCGTGCTGACCGACGACAACGGCGTGCCCGCCCGCAGCGTCGTGGTGTCGGCCGTCGACCGCTTAGGTAACGAAAGCCCACGAGTTTCGGCTGCCTTATAACATTTTGGAATGAGTGCCCAACACGCTTTCATGTAAAGATGACAGCGTTTCAACGTACACTCGACAGATCATGGGCAAACCTGACACCGATCGTACCTTAGGGCTGGGAATCGATGCTGGCGGCACGGAAACGCGATGGGCGCTGGCCGAACCGGCGGGCGACATCGTGGCGGAAGGCACCGTGGCCGGACTTTCCGCCCTGATGATGGCCAAGCCGGCCGGCCGCGAGCTGGTCCACGCCACCTTCAGCCAATTGGCGCAGGATGTGCTGGAGGCCGGCCAGCCGCTGCGCGTCTGCGCCGGGCTGACCGGTTTCGGCGGCGACGGCAATGTGCTGCTGGACTGGCTGTCCACCCTGCTCGGTGTGCGCCTGGACGCCATCACCCTCTGCAACGATATCGAAGTCGCCTATCTCGATGCCTTCGAGCCTGGCCAGGGCTACCTGGTCTACGCCGGCACCGGCTCGATTGCCGCTTTCATTGACGAACAGGGCGAGTTCCACCGCGCCGGCGGCCGTGGCGTCATGCTGGACGATGCCGGCGGCGGCTTCTGGATCGCGCGCGAAGCGATGCGCCGCATCTGGCGTGGCGAGGACGAGCAGCCCGGCGCCTGGGAGGATTCGCCGATGGCCCATGCCGTGTTCGACCATGTTGGCGGCAGCGACTGGACCTTCTCGCGCAACTTCATGTACACCCAGGAACGCGGCGAGATCGGCAAGCTGGCGCTGGCCGTCGCCATGAGCGCCGGCGCCGATCCGGCCGCCCGC